>JGI12269J14319_10000899_pt1 | contig 29274 bp, 27 predicted proteins | sample PeaSoiSIISIP2007_FD_14319 | JGI IMG/M metagenome (IMG submission 14319)
AAGCAACTGGGCAAGCCGGTCAAGGTTGTGTGGAGCCGCGAAGACGATATTCAGTTTGATTATTTTCACTCGGTTGCGTCGATGTACATGAAGGCCGCCGTTGGGCCTGATGGCAAGCCGACGGCGTGGCTGCAGCGGACGGTATATCCGCCGATTGATTCAACTTTCAACGTGTCGGCCGTTTATGCCGATGACGAGATGGGGTTGGGATGGAACAATCTTCCGTTCGACATTCCCAACCATCGCGCGGAAAACGGCCCGGCCGACTACCACGTCCGCATTGGATGGTTGCGCAGCGTGGCCAACATCTATCATGCGTTCGCGATTGGCTCGTTCGCCGACGAACTGGCGAAGGCAGCGAATAAGGACTCCGCGCAGTACTTGCTGGATCTGATCGGGCCGGCGCGTGTGGTCAAGCTTGACCTTAAGGGGGGCGAGGCGGAAGAGGACAAGGCTTATCCGTTCGACACGGCGCGATTGCGGCGTGTGGTCGAGATCGCGGCGGAGAATTCGGGCTGGGGCAAAAAGGCCACGGGCAAGGGGCGGGGGATGGGCATTGCCGCTCACCGGAGTTTCCTTACGTATGTAGCTACGGTGGTTGAGGTCGAAGTCGACAGCCGGGGACAGGTGCATATTCCGAATGTGTGGACTGCGGTCGATGCGGGGACGGTCGTCAGCCCGGATAATATCCGCAACCAGTTCGAGGGCGCGGCCGTGTTTGGAACGAGCCTGGCGTTGTTCAGCGAAATTACGGCTACTAACGGAGTCATCGACCAGAGCAATTTCCACAATTATCAGATCACGCGCATGAACCGCGCTCCGCGTCACGTAGACGTGCAGATTGTTAAGAGCGAAGCGCTGCCGGCCGGAGTGGGCGAACCCGGCGTGCCGCCTTTTGCCCCTGCGCTGTATAACGCGGTGTTTGCGGCTACGGGCAAGCGGGTGCGGGAATTGCCGCTGTCGAAGACTAAGCTGGTGTAAACGGGCGGGGCGGTCGGACAAACAACTGGAACTGTTTCACAGTTTGCGAAAAAACTAGTGGGGGGCAAGAAGCTCACCTCAGGCGCTGAAGCGCGGACACATGTTCAACGACTTAACGGCACGAGTAAACTCGCGCCCTTCTCGTTCGTGGAGAGGTTAGAGTTTTTCCTTGGCGATGAGACAATTGCTGGCACTACTTCTCGTGTTCGCGGGAGCTCTTGCAACTGCCCAGGAGATTACCGCGGCGGCGGCGGCGGATATGAGTGCCGCGCTTCCTGAGCTCGCCGCCGCTTACACGAAGAAGACGGGGCAGACGGTTAAGCTCTCGTTCGGGTCGTCAGGCAATCTGACCAATCAGATACGAAATGGCGCGCCCTTCGATGTGTTCTTCTCGGCCGATGAAGAATATCCTCAGCAGTTGATCGCCGAGGGACTGGTATCGGGCGCGCTTTACCGTTATTCGGTTGGGCGGTTGGTGCTGTGGGTGCCGCACGATTCACCGCTGGACTTGTCGAAGCTCGGCATGAAGACTTTGCTTGATCCTTCGGTGAAAAAGGTTTCGATCGCGAATCCCACGACGGCGCCGTACGGGCGGGCAGCAACAGAGGCGTTGCGGCACTTTGGAATTTACGATCAGGTTTCCAGCCGGCTGGTGCTGGGAGAAAACGTTTCGCAGGCGGCGCAGTTTGTCGAATCGGGTAACGCACAGGCGGGACTGATCGCGCTCTCGCATGCGCTTGCTCCTGCAATGAAAGATAAAGGACGCTACTGGACGGTTCCGTTCGATGCCTATCCCATACTGAATCAGGCGGCAGTTGTGCTTTCGCGATCAAAGCAGGGCGATGCGGCTCGCCGGTTTCTCGACTTTTTGCGCACACCGGAGGCCACTTCCCTGCTCGCCAGCTACGGCTTCAGTTTGCCGACGGAGAAGCAAGCAAATGGAGCGAGCTGGAAATGAACTGGGAGGCGTTTTGGCTGACCGTGCGTCTCGCAGCTATCGTCTCGACGCTGCTGATCGCGATTGGAATTCCTATCGCCTACTGGCTGACTTACTCACGCTGGCGCTGGAAATTTCTGGTTGAGGCCGCGGTCGCGCTTCCCATCGTGCTGCCGCCGACTGTGCTTGGCTTCTATGTGCTGGTGGCGCTTGGTACGCGGAGCCCGCTTGGGCGCTGGTGGGAATCGCTCACCGGCCATACGCTGGCTTTCACTTTCGAAGGGCTGGTGGTTGGGTCTTTGTTATACAGTCTGCCCTTCGCCGTGCAACCGTTCGCGGCGTCGTTCGGCGCGGTTGATTCCAGTCTGCTGCGCGCTTCGGCATCGCTTGGACATTCTCCGATGCACACTTTTCGCCGCATCGTGCTTCCCCTCTCAAAAGCGGGGCTGGTCACGGGATTTGCGCTCAGCTTCGCGCACACGCTGGGAGAGTTTGGAGTCGTGCTCATGGTCGGGGGCAATATTCCGGGCGTGACACGCACGATCTCGATCGATATTTACGATCAGGTGCAGACAGCAAATTACTCCAGCGCGAACCAGACGGCTCTGGTGCTGCTGATCATTTCGTTTGTGGTGTTGTCGACCGTCTATTGGTTGAACCGTTACGGCTCGAATGGGCGTCCGTGGGTGGCGGGTCCATGGAAGTAAAGATTATTATTCCCGCACCGCAACCGGCGCTGCCGACATCGGCGCAGGCAATTTCTTCCGAGCTTGAAGTCCATATCCGCAAACGCTTTTCGAATCCCGAGGGCAGCTTCAATCTGAATGTGCATTTTCGCGCGCTGGCCGGTTTCACGATTGTCTTCGGCCCTTCAGGGGCGGGAAAAACCACGCTGCTCGATTGCATTGCTGGGCTGACCGATCCGGACGATGGACGCATTGCGGTTGGTGGCGAAGACCTCTACGACTCGGAAAAGAAGCGGAACGTCGCAGCGTGGAAACGACGGATCGGGTACGTACATCAGGACCTGGCACTGTTTCCTCACCTGACCGCCGAGGAGAACGTCGCTTACGGGCTGCGCGGGCTCAGCGCGGCGGAGCGGCAGACGCGCAGCCGCGAGATGCTTGGGTTGTTCCGCATCGGTCACTTGAGGGACCGGCGGCCGGCGCAAATCTCGGGAGGCGAGCGGCAACGCGTTGCGCTGGCGCGGGCTCTGGTGACCGAGCCGCGCGCGCTGCTGCTCGATGAGCCATTGGCGGCCCTGGACCGTCCGACGAAGTCGTCGCTGGTCGGCGACCTGCGGCGGTGGAATCAGGAACATCGGGTTCCGATTCTTTTCGTCACTCATAATGGCGAGGAAGTGTTTGCCCTGGGCGACGAGGTTATTGTGCTGGACGGGGGAATCATTGTGGCGCAAGGGCTGCCGCACGAAACTATGCGGGCTCCGCGGCTGGAAACCATCGCACGGCTGTCGGGATTCGAAAATATTTTTAACGCTACGGTGGTTGCGCTGCACGAAGATCGCGGGACCATGACTTGCCAACTGGGAAAAGATGGGGTGGAGCTGGAAACGCCGCTGGTTCGGGCGGATGTGGGCTCGCGCCTGCGGGTGGGCGTTCGCGCAGGTGATTTGCTGCTGGCAACAGAAAGCCCGCGCGGACTGAGCGCGCGTAATGTTTTGCCGGGAACTATCGTCGGGCTGGAACAGAGGGACGTCATCATCTCGGCAACGGTGGATTGCGGGGGCACGGAGTTTGAGGTGCACTTGACGCTGGCGGCTCGGGATTCGCTCGGGCTTGGTCCGGGAAAGAGCGTCTGGGTCGTGGCCAAGACGCACTCTTGCCACTTGATGAGGATGTGAAATGATTGTTGTAGAACGTGGAGGCGGCTTTGCCGTGTCTGTGCGCGCGAGAACTGGGTCGTCCCTCCGGGACTTGAATCGCTTTCGCCCCGTTCCCTGCGCTGAAGCGCTGGGCTAAGTTCGTTCCTCCCGGGGCGGGATTCCCCTGTCGCTTCCGTGACTTCTATCATCGGACTTCTAACTTCCGCATTCTGCCATTACAATCAGCCCCGATGCTTCGCACCCAACTCTTTGCCGATCCCAGGGGACGGTTCGTCCACGATATTGTTCTGGAGAGCTGCCGCCAGAACGGCGGCAAGACAGCACTGGTCGACACTTCTTGTGATCGCCGTTTCACTTTCTCCGAATATGGCACCTTGGTCGAATCGCTTGCCCGCGGCCTCATCTCCGCCGGTCTTGCTCCCGGAGAAGTGGTCGCTATTTTCCTGCCTAACTCGTGGGAATTCGCCATCACTTATCACGCTGCGACGCTCGCCGGAGGCATCCCCACGCTCCTTAATCCCGCCTACCGCGAACGCGAGATCCGGTATCAACTGGAAAACTCTGGCGCCGTTTTCCTTATCACCGACGCTCCACTTCTGGAAAACGTGAACCTGGCGGGACTTCCGGCACTGCGGCGGGTGTTCACTACGCGAAGTAGACGCGCAGGCTGCGAGGACTTCGCTAGTCTGCTGCGGGCCACGTCCGCGAATCTTCCGACGGCTGCCAAGAGCCCGCAAATAAGCATCGCCGCGCTTCCCTACTCCAGCGGCACCACCGGATTGCCCAAGGGCGTCATGCTCTCGCACTACAACCTAGTAGCGAATGTCTATCAGATCCTGGGCCCGAACGCCGCGATGCTTACGGCCGATGACGTCATGCTCTGCTTCCTGCCGCTTTATCACATCTACGGACTCACGGTGGCGCTGACGCTTTCGCTGACCCTGGGTTGCAAGCTGGTGCTGATGCCGCGCTTTGACGTGCAGAAGCTGTGCGCTCTGCTGATTCAGGAAGGCGTCACCATGATGCCCGTGGTCCCGCCTGCTATTAACGCCTTGTGCCAGGCCGTCGAGGCGGGCATCTTCCCCAAGAATCACAGCGTTCGATGGATCAAGTGCGGCGCGGCGCCGCTTGCTCCGGAACTTGCGCGGCGCTTCTCCGGTCTCACCGGTATTAGCGTTGTACAGGGATACGGAATGACGGAAGCTTCGCCGGTCACCCACGTCGGCTACATCGCGCCAACTGAAATGTATCGTCCTGCATCGATCGGGCAACCGCTGGCGCTCACCGAGTGCCGCGTTGTGCACATTGACGGGAACGATGTCGCGCCCGGCGAACAAGGAGAACTCGCCATGCGCGGGCCGCAGATCATGCTCGGATATTGGAAAGAACCGCTAGCAACCGCCGCCGTGCTTCGCGATGGCTGGTACTTTTCCGGCGACATTGTGCGCTCGGACTCAGACGGCTTTTACTACGTGCTCGACCGCAGCAAAGAGATGATCAAGTACAAAGGGTTTCCGGTTGCACCGGCTGAGGTTGAAGCACTGCTGCTTGAACATCCTGCCGTGCGCGATTGCGGGGTGGTCGCTCGGCCGGACCTCGACGCTGGAGAGATTCCTTGCGCGTTTGTTGTGTTGCGCGATGGCTTTGCTGCTTCGGACGCACTCGAGAAGGAACTTTGCGGCTTCGTCGCTGACCGGCTTGCCCACCACAAACAGCCGCGCGAGATTCGCTTTGTGGATGCAGTGCCGCGGACGGCATCGGGCAAGATTCTGCGGCGGGAGCTGCGGAAAACTTTCTCTTGATTCGCCTACCTCAGCGGCTGAAGCCGACTTGGAGAGCGAGCTTGCAACCGCAGCGGTGAACCGCTGCGCCACCCAAAATCAAATGCGACACGGACCGACCTTTTTCCTCGTCCAATGAGATCGAGGGAGCGGCGATTCGCGAGACCGCCTTGGGCACAGACAAGACGGGGCAAGCCCCGTCTCTACTCGGAAGAATTGCAGTGTAAAATATTTTTATCCCTCATGACTATTACCGGCTTCGTCGCTAAGTCCGCGTTTCGCAATAAGCGGCGCAGTCTGCTTACCGTTGCCAGCATTGCCTTCTCTTTGCTCTTACTTTGCATCATGCTCTGCGTCTGGCGCAGCTTTTATATCGACAAGGGAGCGCCTGACTCTGCGCTGCGCATCATGACTCGCCACAAGGTGTCGCTGGCTAACTTCCTTCCTATTTATTATCGCGACAAGATCCGCGCTGTGCCGGGCGTTGTGCGCGTCGTGCCTATGACCTGGTTCGGGGGCACTTATAAGGACGACAAGCCGGAGAATTTTTTCGCGCAGTTCGCTACCGATCCTGACGAATACTTTGACGTTGCCGCTGACAAGGTGATGCCTGCCGACCAACTTGCCGCCTGGAAGCGCGACCGCGCCGGTTGCGTCGTCGACGCTGACCTTGCCCGGAAACACCACTGGAAGATCGGCGACCACATCATTCTGCAAGGCACCATTTTCCCAGCGAATCTTGACCTGACGCTGCGCGGCATTTACACCATCGACCCGCCCAACAGCGCGCTTTACCTCCACAATAAGTACCTGGAGGAGTCCGTCGGCTGGTTCAAAGACACAGCGGGCTTTTACTTCGTTCGCGTCGATACGCCGGAACACATGCCGGTGGCGGCTCGCGCCATTGATGACATGTTCCATAGCACTCCGGTGCCCACGAAGAGCGAGAGCGAACAGGCTTTCAAACTTGATTTCATCAACACTCTGGGCAGTGTCAAGGTATTCATCCTCAGCATCTGCGGAGCTGTGCTGTTCACCACGCTCCTGGTGTGCGCAAACACGATGGCCATGTCGATCCGCGAACGCACGCGCGAAGTTGCCGTGTTGCGCACGCTTGGCTTCACACGCGAAAGCATTCTCAAATTGCTGTTAAGCGAGTCGATCGCCATTGCCGTGATCGGAGGGTTGGCCGGCGTCGCGCTCGGGACTGTCGTGATCAAAGCGATGTCGCGGCCTGGGATCGGGATGCCAGTCTCTATGCACATGACCATTGCAACCGCGCTGGTCGTCATGACGGTCGCATTTCTGGTAGGGCTGGTCAGCGGCCTGATTCCCTCTTACCGCGCCTCGAACCTCGCCATTGTCGATGCCATGCGCCACATCGGGTGAATCATTGAACTATATAGGCATTGAATCATTTAGGCATGAATNAATGAGTCAATACCTCAATAATTCAATGAGTCAATGATTAGTTACGGACACGGATAGGGCGTTCCCGGAATCGGCGGGGTGCCAGGGATTACGGTGGCGGGCGTGCCGGGGCTGTCGCCTATCGGTGGCGTCCCGGGAATGACAGTCGCTGGCGTGCCGGGAGTACCCGGGGTGTAGCAAATGCCGCGATCGTAGACCGGATACGGCAGCGGGCGCGGAGCGGGCATGGGAGCGGCGACGGGGTGCTCCTGAGCTTGTCGAACCGCATCTGCAACTTGGTTTTCGGACAAGGTCAGCGGCTGCAGCAGAGTCATTTCCATGGGCGAGCCAACATCCACGAAGAAGCCGTGGCTGTGCAAGAGAATCGCGAACATGACCGCGACGCCGGCGGCCGTTCCAACCGCGCTGCCGATCATCAAGCCCTTCGGTGAGCTGGAAGTGATCGTGGTTCCACCGAGGGTGGAGCTTTGCGTGGTGTGAGCGGCGGTGCCAATCAGTACGCCGAGGCCCGCACCGGCCATGGGCGCGATGATCGCGCCGGTTTTTGCCGCGTCGCTAGGATTCCGCCAAGCCGTGCCCTCGTCGGTGTCTACGTTCAGGGGTCCGGCGATGTTGGCGACATAGCCGTCGGGGAAGACCACCGAAGCAGAGTTCATCAGCATCTGAGCGCGGTTGCCGTCGCGTGTGAGTTTATCGAGCTTGCCCTGGACGAAAGTTCCGGCAGGAATCAGCACATGGTCGCCGACGGTGACGGGAGCAGTGGTTTGCGCATAGACGACGTCTCCGCGGTGCATGGTCCTGCTTGAAACCGGATTGGTGAGCACCAGCGCGAAGCGGGTTCCGGCGGGGATGGTTACTGTGGATTCCTGAGTTGTGGCTGCGGCCTGCGAACTGGATTGTGAACCGGATTGCGAAATGGGCGGTGCAGTTTGCGGTCGATCTTGATCTTGACCCTGACCTTGATCTTGCGCAAAACAGGTAAAGGCGATGAGGAGCATTGCAACGAGAATGACAGTTTGCCTTGCTTTTGTTCCGGCCAGAGTTGGAAAATCAGCGAGGGCCGAAACGACTTGACGGCAGTGGTCTTGGTTCGGCATTTTGTGTCTCCTGTGGAGAGCTCTCGTGTGCGGCTTGCGTTCGTTTGTACATTGGAGAGGAAACGTGCTCCCGATCAGTTAGACGCGTGCCTTGAGGAACTGTATTGGTTTTTGTTGGTAAAGCTTTGCATAGATAAGGTAGGGATTTGTAAAAGCCCCAATGGACGCTGGGTTTGAGGAAAAACGCAACAGTGGCTTAGAAGCGAATTCGCTCAATGACCCAGGACAGGTGCTAAACTCACTTCGCATGCGGACGGACCTACTGCCCCTTTGCGACCAGCACTTTCGCACCATGGAGCCCGTAATCGCTCCGTACAACGCGGACTATTCCATCGAATTCTTTCGCTGCACTGACAAATTCTGCCACCGCTGTTTCGGCGAGCGCATCGGCTACACCACGCCCAAGCGCGGAGACGCTCCCGTCCTCACTCCTAACCAGCCCAGTTGCGAGCGCCACGGGCGGCCTATGTTCATCATCAGCCTCGATCGCCAGCACAATCACGTGACTTACGCCTGCCAGGAGGCGGGGTGCATGGAGCGGGTGGTGCGGACTTAGGGCTTTGCTTCGTTGCCACTGACGCGTTTCTCCAGAGACACGCTCGTGTTTCGCCTGACACGTGTCAGCGTCGTGCTTCTCAGCTAACTGCCTAAGCAGCAGTGGCTCCGATTCGGCGTTATGCTTGCATTTCGGTATCTCGACATCAACTTCGGGAGGTTAGCCGCTTGATTAAGCACATTGCTGCTCTCGTCTTCATCTTCGTGTGCACGTCGATCGCCTGGATTATCCTCGGCTCCACCATCATGGAACGCACCAACAACAGCGGAAATCAGCTGAGAGGCCATGTGGCGTCAACCTGGGGCTCCGAACAGGAGCAAGTTCCGCCTACGGCAACCTTCGCCTGGTATGAAACGGTGGCGACGACAACCACGGAAAACGGCAAGACCGTCATTCATAACAACCAGGTTGAACGCAAAAGCAATCTACCGCTCGATTCCAGCCGGCTCAAAGTCGACCTTGACCTCAACCATCGGCAGAAAGGCCTGCTCTGGTACAGCACTTACGCGGTGGACTTTGCGGGCGACTACAGTTTTCACAACAACGCTACCGTTCCGGGCACGGTAACTCTTCGTCTGCCATTTCCCGCGCAGAGAGCGGTCTACGACGGACTTGCCATGACTTTCAACGGCCAACCGGTCACGACCTCGATCGACGACACCGGCGCGGCTTCCAGACTCGCGCTTGCGCCGGGGCAAACGGTGCTGCTCCACGTTGCCTATCGCTCGCACGGCATGGACCGCTGGCGCTACAAACTTGCGGAGGGGATCGCTCAGGTGCACGACTTCTCTCTGGTCATGCACACGAATTTCAAGGGCATCGACTTCGCGGACGATACGCTTTCACCCACCTCCAAGAAGGAAACCGCCGACGGCTGGGAGCTTGATTGGCGTTATTCCGATCTGGTGTCCGGATTCCAGATCGGCATGGAAATGCCGGAAAAACTGCAGCCTGGCCCACTCGCCGGCGAAATCAGTTATTTTGCTCCGGTTTCATTATTCTTCTTCTTTTTTCTGATGTTCATCATTACTACGCTGCGAGGGATTGATCTTCATCCAATGAATTATTTCTTTCTCGCCGCGGCTTTCTTCGCCTTCCATCTGCTGCTCGCGTATCTGGTCGATCACATCTCGATTCATGCGGCTATGGCGGTCTCTTCGGTCGTCTCTATTTTTCTGGTGGTGAGCTACCTGCGACTGGTGGCAGGGATCCGCTTTGCCGCCTTGGAAGCGGGAACGGCACAGCTGATTTATCTGGTGGTGTTTTCCTACGCTTTCTTCTGGAAGGGCTTCACCGGTCTTGCCATTACGGTCATCTCGGTGATCACGCTATTCATCGTGATGCAGGCTACGGGAAAGATTCGCTGGTCGGATAAATTCGCCCGGCGTCCGGGAGGTCCGGGAAGCGGTATCTAACTTACTCGGGCGAGACGGGGCTCAGCCCCGTCCGCCGGGGCGAAGCCCGGAGCCACGCAAGCTTATTCTCCAGCTAGCCATCCGTACTGCGCCGTCGTTAGCGGCACCACGCTTAATCTTCCCTGCCTCACCAGCGGAGATTCGGCGAATAGTTTGTGCGCTTTGATTTCTGCCAGCGTCTTTGGCTTTGCGATCGGCTTTCCCACTTTGATCTTTACCTGGGGAGTCTTGGGATCGCTCGCATCCACCGACACTACTGACGCTGTTCCAACAGCGCTCTTCTCGTCGCCGGTGTGGTAGATCACTAAGCGCTCTGCTGGCTTCATCTCGCGCAGGTGCTTCACTGCCGCGGGATTCGTCACTCCATCCCAAATCGTGGTCTGCTCGCGCTCGAGATTCGCGAAGGAATACACCGTCGGTTCACTTTTCAGAAGATAGTCCATAGATAGTCCTTCAGTCTTCAGCCCTTCAGTCCTTGGGCAGGTATTGTAAACACAAAACGATACACAGGAAATGGATCAAAACAGATCCTGCTTGCACTCCCTGACAACCTTGCTATAATTCTGCAACGTTTCAGGCAGCCTGAGCCGTGGCGTCAACGTGGCGTCCACTACGAACAGGCGCGTATGCGGGTGAGCGCGGCGGAAGGAACCGATTGCCCATGACCGAGAAACCAAGACGAATTCGCTGGCTGCTGGGGTGCGGCTTGCTGCTTGGACTTCTGGTCGCTTTCGCCGGGCACAAGACCGTGAACTACACCTCGAGAGACGCATTCTGTAATGAGGCTTGCCATTCGCATCCGCACGCTGCGGATTACTGGGTGCAGTCGGCGCACTACTCGAACCGGCACGGAGTTGTGGTGCACTGCACCGATTGCCACTTGCCTCCGGGCGGGATGGAGTATCTCACGGAGAAGGTTCGGCTGGGCGCGCACGACTTCTATTCCAAGCTGTTTCGCGACGTCTCCAAGATCGACTGGGCGCGGGAGCGCAAGCTCGACCGCGCGATCACGTTTACTTATGACGCGAGCTGCATTCGTTGTCACAGTAATCTGTTTACCCAGGGACTCTCGAAGGTGGAGGACACTCTTCCCTCCGCAGATCAGAAAACCGACGCGGCGCAAATTCTTGAGATGAGAATCGTCGCGCGCAGGATGGAAGGGCACCTGTACTACCAGCGCCATCGGGAAACGTTGCATTGCGTCAACTGCCACCTGTTCGCCGGGCATCTTATGGAGAAGAAGATGGCGCCCGTTGCTGCGGCTGCGGTCGAAGATTCCCGGTTCCCGCTGGGTGCCTCGGGCTTTCGCGACTATACGGAAGCCGTGCCCGGAATGGCGGTCAAGTTTCACATGATCGCGGTGCCGGGTGGAACTCTGCCGGCGGGGAGTCCGGAACTGGGCGCTTGCCGCTTACAGGACGCGGGGCCGGCGCACTCCGTCAGCGTGGCGCCGTTCTGGATGGCGCAGGCCACGGTCAGCAGCCACGACCTCGAATTGTTTTCTGCTCAGCGTAAGTTGAAGGAGAAGCCAGGCGCGGTGACGGCGGAGATCGTCGAAGCTTACACGAAATGGTTGTCGCAAGCGACTGGCAAGAAATATCGGCTGCCGACAGAATCGGAGTTGGAGTACGCCTGCGTTGCGGGCGGCACTATGCAGGCTTGGGACCGAACAGAAAGCCGGGCGGATTTCCGTGATCCCCGTTTGGCCGTCGTGAATGCATGGGACTTCTTTGACTTGCCGGGAAACGCGGCGGAGTTTCGCGTTGGCACTCCCGCGGATGAATTTGTTTCTACCGGCGCCAGCTTCAGGGTGGTTAGGGAACTTGAGGAGAAACCGGCGACCCGCGCGAGCGTCGATCCTTCGAGCGTCGATCGGCCCGACAACGGCCGCTGAAGGCATCGAAGCAATAGAAAGAGTTGATACCTATGACGGATGCACGCGATCACGAGCTGGGGATGGACCGCCACATCACCCGGCGCGATTTCCTGAACGGGGTCGCGATCGGGATCGGCAGCCTGGCGCTCGGTTCAACGCTAACGGGGTGTTCGCGGCACGGGTCGGAGTCTGTGGCGCAGGATCGTGCGGGGTATAGTCCTCCGGCGGCGAGCGGGATGCGCGGCGATAACACGGGGTCGTTTGAAGCAGCGCACGGTTTGCGCGACGGAACCTTTTGGCAGACGGCCGGACGGGCGACGCACACGGATTCCACTTACGATCTGATTGTGGTGGGAGCGGGTGTCAGTGGGCTGGCGGCGGCTCACTTTTTCCGCAAGCAGGCCGGAGCGAATGCGCGCATCCTGATTCTGGAAGCGCACGATGATTTCGGCGGACACGCGGCGCGAAAAGAATTCCACGCGGGAAACCGGATGCTGCTCGGTTACGGCGCGCAGTCGATTGAAAGCCCCTCGCGTTACAGCGCGGAATCCAAGAGTGTGCTGGCCGACCTGGGCGTCGACGTGCAGAAGTTCTACCACTACTTTGACCAGAATTTCTATTCCTCTTTGAAGATGAGTAACGGTATGTTCTTCGACCGCGAGACGTTCGGAGAAGATCGCCTGGTGGCGGGGTTCGGGAAGATTCCGCACCGGGAATTCTTCGCCAAGGCTCCGCTTTCCGAGACGGCACGCCGCGATATCGTGCGCCTCTACACGGAAAATGTGGACTACTTGCCGGGACACACTCCGGAACAGAAGCGGGCCATCCTGGAAAAGACGAGCTATGCCGATTTTCTGACCAAGATCGCCAAGTGCACCCCGGAAGTGGTGCCGGTGTTTCAAACGCGCAGCCACGATTTATTCGGGGTGGGGATCGACGCCGTTTCCGCGCTTGCGCTTTACGATGAAGGCGACGACTACGGGTATGGGTATCCGGGCCTGGATACCACGTTGGGACATGCGGGCGATCGCGGCGAGCATAAGCCGGATCCTTACATCTTTCATTTTCCTGACGGCAATGCTTCGGTTGCGCGCTTGCTGGTGCGGGCGCTCACTCCGGAGGCGATGCCGGGACACACTATGGAAGACGTGGTCGTCGCCAAGGCCGACTACAGCCGACTGGACCGCGATTCTTCTCCGGTGCGCATACGCTTGAACAGTACGGTGGTCGGAGTGTGGCACGATGGAGATCCGGGTTCCGCGCGCGAGGTGGAAGTAACGTATACCCGCGATCGACAACTTTTTAAAGTGCGCGGACGGCGCTGCGTGCTGGCTTGTTACAACGGCATGGTTCCTTATATTTGCCCCGAACTTCCGGCGGCGCAGAAAGAAGCGCTGGTGTATGGGGTGCGAACTCCGCTGGTGTACTCGCACGTGGCGATTCGCAATTGGACTTCGTTCCAGAAGTTGGGCGTGAGCCAGATCGCGGCCCCGGGAAGCTACCACGTGTTCGCCATGATCGACTATCCCGTGAGCATTGGAGAATACAAATTCCCCAGCCGTCCGGAGGATCCGATGGTCGTGTTCATGCTGCGCACACCTTGCCAGCCGGGCTTATCAGAACGCGAACAGCATCGCATCGGGCGAGTGGAACTTTACGACACGCCCTTTACAACTTTCGAGCGAAATATTCGTGACCAACTGGGGCGCATGCTGGGGCCGGGAGGGTTTGATCCGGCGGCGGATATCGAGGGCATCACGGTTGGACGCTGGGCGCACGGGTATACCTACGGATATAACCCGTTGTTCGATCCCGACTTTGCCGAGGGAGAAGCGCCCAACGAAGTGGGACGAAAGCCGTTTGGGCGGATCGCGATTGCCAACTCCGATGCGGGCGCCGTTGCCTACATGAATACGGCGATCGACGAGGCTTATCGCGCGGTGCGGGAGCTGTCTCAGTTCCAGAGCTGACGGCTTGCCTGCGCCGGGCGAGGACGCCCGGCTCTCCACTTACACGTTGCTTCACTTGGTGGAGAATTTGTAAATTGTTTCCTGGTGGTACTCGGAGCCGGGTTTGAGGATTACCGACGGGAAATCAGGATGGTTCACGGAATCGGGATAGTGCTGGGTTTCGAGGCAGAACGCCGCATGCTTTCCGTAGTGAACTCCCCGCTTGCCCACAATGCTGCCATCGAGAAAATTGCCGGTGTAGAACTGGAGGCCGGGCTCGGTGGTCCAGACTTCCATCTGACGGCCTGAACCGGGGTCAAATACGCGCGCGGCGAGCTTCAATTTACCTGGGTCTCCTAGCACGAAGTTGTGGTCGTAGCCGCCGGGGTCTCCCTTGATTTCAGCGATGTGCGCGCCGATGGCGGTGGGCTGGGTGAAGTCCAGCGGCGTTCCTTTCACGGTCACGATTTCCCCGGTTGGAATTGAAGTCGCGTCGAATGGGGTGTAGGTCGCGGCGTTCAGAAAGAGAATGTCGGCCAGGACGTCCGTCAGCACACCCGGCGTGCCGCCCAGGTTGAAATAGCCGTGGTTCGTTAGATTCACGGGGGTGGACTTATCCGTCTTGGCGGCGTAGTCGAGCTTCAGTTCGTTGGCGTCGGTGAGGGTGTAGGTCACCGTGACCGACAAGTTTCCGGGAAAGCCTTCATCGCCGTCGGGGCTCAGGTAGGAAAAGCGAACCGCGGCGGCGTGGGGCGACGACACAGGTTCGGCCTTCCAGACGACGCGGTGCAGGCTCTTTTCACCGCTGTGCAGGGTATTGGGAGGGTTGTTAATTTCCAGCGAGTATTGTTTGCCCTCCAGCGTGAACTTACCTTTGGCAATGCGGTTGGCGACTCTGCCTGCGGTGGCTCCGATCCAGGCATGAGTTCCCACGTAGCCTTCGAGCTGGTCGAATCCCAGGACGACGTCGGCCGTTTTTCCGGTGCGGTCGGGAACCCAGAGCTCGGTTAGCGTGGCCCCGTAGGTGATGATCTTGGCCACGGCGCCGCTGGAATTCTTCAGTGTAAGCATGTCGACGACGGTACCGTCGGCGAGGGTTCCGAATCTCGTTCTTTCCACTACGGCCTCGGTCGGATTCTTGCTTTGCGCTTGGGCCAAGGTCGCCATCAGAACGCCCGATGCTATCAGGATCAGGCATGTGATTCTCATTATCATCCCGACTACCATTGCCACTGCCGTGTGCATGTCGTTGTCTCTTTCTGTCGTCTTCGTATTTTAACTTTGCAGGTGCCACACTCCGTAACCATACGCAGGTCGGCGGCGTTCGGGCAACTTCTTTACCACAGGGGGCACAGAGGTACACAGGGAAGACCCTCTGGTCGGCAGCTTTGGTTCACCTCATTAAATTAATTCACTTCCGCGATCAGTAGTCCGAAAGGCTCGAGGGTGACTTCATTACCCTTTGCCGATGCTTGGGACTCGATTAGGATTTTCAGCGGAGTATGGCCGAATCCCTGCCGGGAAAGATCGAAGGTTTTTTTTTGCGGCGTGGCCGACATGTTCAGCGCTACCAGCACGGCTTTTCCCTTGTAGCTGCGCAGGTAAGACATCACGTTCATGTCGTCTTCGTTGAGCGCGGTGTAGCTACCCTCGAGTAACGCCTGGTTCGAGTGGCGCAACGCCAGCACCTTCTTGTAGAGGTTGAGAACGGAGTTGGGATCTTTCGACTCCGTGGCGACGTTATGAGTCTGGTAACTCGGCGACACGGGAAGCCACGGAGTGTTCTTGCTGAATCCGGCATTGGGCGCGGTGTTCCACTGCATGGGCGTCCGCTCACCGTCGCGGCCTTTTTCTTGCGGCCATCCGGTGCGGCCGATGGGATCTTTCACGTCTTCCTTGCGGGTGGGGTCGTTGTTCTCCATGCCGATTTCTTCGCCGTAATACATGATGGGCGTGCCGCGCAGCGTCAGGTAGAAAGCGCCCATCAGCTTGGCGATGGCGTCGTTGTTCTTACCGTCTCCATAGCGGTTGTAGGAGCGGACAATATCGTGATTGCTGATCACGAACACGGGCCAGCCGTGGGCGCCATCGACGGCCGCGATCTGGCCGCGGAATTCGGGTGGAGAAAGTTTGTCGACGGTAGTGAACATGAAGTCCATGGGCATCTGGAGTTCATTGCCACCCTGGCCGTAGTAGCGGTCGAGCTCGGCGACGTTGGATGTCCAGGTTTCACCGATGAGCACGGCGTCGGACTCGTCGGCCACTTTGCGCAGCTTCTGCAATTCCTCGTGAACCTCGGGAAAATTCCGGTTGTATTTGCCCTCCGTGTTGGGATCGCCCAGCTTGTTGGTGCCGGGAAGCACCGGATTGTCGTGCAGGTCGGGATCTTCAAACAGAGTGTCAACGGCGTCGAGGCGGAATCCGGAAACGCCGCGCTTGTACCACCAGCGGGTTGTATCGAGCATAACTTTCTCAACGGCGGGATTGCGCCAGTTCAGGTCCGGTTGCTGCGCGTAGAAGAAGTGGTAGTAGAACTGGTTGGTGGTCGAGTCGAACTTCCAGGCCGGTCCGCCGAAAATTGAGACCCAGTTGTTGGGAGGCTGGCCGGGCGCTCTGCCATCGCGCCAGATATACCAGTCGCGGTGGGGTGCGGTACGGGACGATTTCGAATCGAGGAACCAGGGGTGCTGGTCGGAGGTGTGGTTGGGCACGAAATCCAAGATGATGCGAACATGATGATCCCTGCCTTCGGCGACCATGTGATCGAAGTCGGCGAGGGTTCCGTACATGGGATCGATATTGCGGTAGTCGGAAACGTCGTAACCGAAATCGACCTGGGGCGAGGGATAGCAGGGCGTGATCCAGATGGCGTCGACGCCCAGTTCGTGGAGGTAACTCATTTTGGAGCTGATGCCATTGAGATCGCCAACGCCGTCGTTGTTGCTGTCGGCAAAACTGCGGGGATAGATTTCGTAAAACACGGCGTGCTGCCACCACTGATGGCCTTCAGCATCGACCGGTTTGGGTTGCGCAGCGGCGAAAAGGGAAGAAAACAACGTCAGCAGCAACGACAGAACCGATGAGATCAGCGACGACCGCCTGGACATGAGTCTTTTCTCCTGTGAGAAACATAAATTGGTCGCTGAGAATTGTATATGGGCGGCGAGCCCAGTAGGCCACGGGAATAGCACGTCTAGCGTTCCAAGGCCTTACGGTCCCAATTTCCGTAGTCGGCGGCGGCGNCATACGTGCTCTGGAGGAATTCCATCAGTGTAGCCTTGGGGGATTCGGCGGTTCGCACTTCGTCGTACATAAGCAAGAACTCTTTCAGCTGCGGATGGTAGAACGCCGCTGGTGGGCGGACCCGCTGCCCCGCGAAACCTGACGGTTCAGGCGCAGCGTATGAGTAGAAAGCCGGTCCCTTGACGTCGCCGCCGCCGGGCCAGAATCCCGCGCTGCTCACCTCGTGAGAGTACGCTTCCCGAGTGATTGAGTCGGCTCCTGGCCGCTCCGGCGCCACTCGCCCGGAGAAACGAGTCACGGCCAGATCGAAACTCCCCCAGAAGAAATGCACTGGACTGGCCTTACCCAGAAACCCCGCGCGAAAGTCCTTAAGTATTTGATCGACCCACGTTAGTATGCGCCAGAATTTGTGCACTGCTTCCGGATCGTATGTCGCATGAAGGCGGTCGTTCTCAAAGGGAATGGGATCGGGGATCTCGCACGGCATTGTCCAGATCTTCACCGCTACATCGAGCTCGGCCAGAGCCATCACGAATTTTTTATAAAATTCTGCAACACTCTGTGCCGCTAGCGCCATGGCGATGACGCGGCCATCACTGGCTGCAATCAAGAGCTTATGGTCGATGAAGTCAAACCGACCTCGATCGCTCCTGGACCGCCTGGCATCGCCGAAGTAGTCATGCCTCGCGCGGTCAGGTAGAAAGGGACGTTCCACCAGTGGTTGACGAGGGGGCACAATTTGAGGCGTACTTTCCCGACCACCTGCGTCCACATGTGCAAGGTTGCAAGAGTGTCCTTCCAGCAGTCTAAAGGCAACGCAGGCAGCACATCCCGATCGTTTTCCCTGGCGGGTGTCATGGTTGAATCCGTCCTGGCGAACCAATGTACACCTACAACCTAATTCAATGAGTGAAGTGTGTGAGCGCTTTCGGATGGGGCCATTCTCGTCCGGCGCTTATCGTCCCCCAACATCCCTGATTTGCTGGACGTTAGGGTTGCAAGTGCTTGAAAGGAATGGCGGGGACGACGAGACTCGAACTCGCGACCTCTGCCGTGACAGCGCTGCGTGAATAGGTTTTACAACAACTTACAAGACCGCGGGGACTGCCAAAGTACGCGGAAGTCGTATAAGACATCGCATTTTGTGGGTTGGATTGTGGGTTGAGTATTCACTTCCGCGCTGTCCACCGGGCGCCGTTTTCATTGCTCCACATCAGTTGGGAATGCACAGTTTGAGACTTGCCCTTCGACGATCTGGGAACTACTCGTTGACTGATTGCTTGTCTGACTTCCCAGAAGCCGACTTATGGCCCGGAATAATTTCCGGTTAGCCTGTCACTCGGAGCGAATGGGGCGTCTTGAAATCAGTCGAGCTTCCAAACGTAGATGCCGTTCTTGAACGCGCCCTCAAACAACAAGGTTCCGTCGGCGCTGAACGCCAGGTTGCCCTTTCCAAACGCCGGACGCCAGTTCCATGGCGCAATGACGGCCGAGAGCGGGCCGGAGGACGTTCCGCTCTCCACGTCCAACAACTCGATAATTCCCCAAGACCTTTCGATAGCGACACGCTTGCCGTCGGGTGACAAAACGGCGCTAAGCGTCAGCACTTGCGGATAAGAAACCGAGGTGCGTTCCTTCCAAGTTCTTGCATCCCATACTTTGACTGTGTACTCGGTTGTTCCAGTAAACGTGTGAGGGTCAACGGGCGTCCTTTGCGATTCCTGCCCGGTGGTCAGCAACCAGCGGCCGTCTCGGCTGAACGCAAGGGAGTTTGTGACCATCTTGTGCGCCACAAACGCCAGCAGTTTTTGGCCCGTGTTCGCGTCCCAAAGCTCGACATCGCGGAAGGACCGCTGACCTAGCTCGGCGAGGAGTTTCCCGTCCGGGCTGACCGCCAAAGGGCCAACACCATACCAGACGGTTTGTGTCTTCCCGTCCGCCGCGAATTGCAAGCCTTGCGCGTAACTCAGTTGCTTTTGCCCCGGTTGCGCGCCGCCAAAGGCGATCCACTGCACGGGGGCGCCTTGATGAGGATCTCGCTGCGGCGTGATACTGGCGGCGACCGCCCAAGTCTTCGTATCCCACACTACGAGCGAACTCCCGGGGCTTGGAAAGACACCGGGATTCGCGGCCAGCCAGCGTCCGTCCGGGCTGAACACCAGCGTGTCCGCGTCCTCGGTTGTAAGCGTTATCACGATGTTTCCATTCGCCGGATTCCGAACCGTCACTCCAGGAGCGGCCGATACGAGGCATCGCCCATCTGGACTCATGGTCACCGTTTGCGCGAAAGGCTGGCCGGCGAATTCGCGAACCTCCCGCCCGGTAGCCACGTCCCGAATCTTGACAGAGTTAATAGGATACTCGGCCGCGGCTACTTGCTTGCCGTCTGGGCTGAACGCAACAGCCGTCAATCCACTTTGATTAATCAAGTCCTGCTCGCCGTGTACGCTGCTGATCGCCGCTCCATTGGCAATAGACCATAGACTCAATCCTCGTGTGGAGCCCTGGCTCGTCACGGCGATCTCCTGGGAATCCGGGCTGAAAAAGACAAATTCGGTATCTTGCTGCTGAAATGTCCATTTCACCTGGGCGCTCGATAGGTCCGTCACGACCACGTTCTGCGGGCGCGCTCCTTCAGAATTTATGCTTGCCATCCACTGCCCGTCCGCGCTCACGGGACCTACTACGCTAAACACCGGTGAACTCTTCACCAGCTTTCCGGTAGCCAGTTCCCACATCTCCACCGTGCCCCTTGGGTCTTGCTCGTCCTCAATCCCTGTCACAGTCAGGCCGGAGGCCGCCAAGATTCCATCTTTTGTGATAACGAGCCCTGTAATTCCGTACCATTTCGTCGGAATGGTCCGCAGGACTCTTCCGCTGCTAGCGTCATGGATCTCGATAGGAAGCGTTGAGCCTTCCGGCACCGTCCCGCTCGTTGCCCAGGCTTTCCCGTCTGGGCTATAAACAAAAGGCATTTCCGCTCCGCTGCGGAGTTTCGTCGAGGAGACAATCGTCGCTTTTTGGAAATCCCATATCGTCGCTCTTCCGTTGTAGCGGAGTTCCGCCAGATGCGTTCCATCGGGGCTGAACGCGAGCTTTACAACGGCATTATTGGGAGGCTGTGGCCGCGAGAGCCTGCTCTCCTCCGCGCCCGTCGCGGCATTCCAGACCATGACCGTGTCGCCATATCCGCCGGACGCGAGCCATTGGTCGTCCGGGCTGAACACAAGCGCTCCAAGACTCCAGCTGTTGATTGCCGGAAACACCTGGTCTGGCGGGCGCGAATCTGGCGGGACTTGCGGCGGCGCGACTTTTTCTGCGGGCACGCAAAGCTGCGCAGCGCTCGGCGGTGTTTGCCGTCCCGCCTGCTGTGCATGCGCTACATGAGCACAAAGCGTCAGCGAGAATACAAGAATCTCTACGACTCGATTCCGCACCTGGCTGACCCTGACCGCCGCTTGAGAGATCTCGTGAGGGGGCGGCGATCCATTCTTTGTTAGCATGGGTGCCTCGCTGCTCTGGACAAACGCTACGAGTCAGCACTTTCATTATCTCTGAGATTGTCGCAGCGGCGATACAATTTCTGAACTAATGGCAGCCAACTAGAAACCGGCCTGCAGCTGCGCCCAACTCCTTATTGGTCGGCCACACGGAAGCTATCCAGAAAGGGGCTTCGAGGACGTTCCGACTTGGCCCACATTCAGAGGAATTGCACTTCCTCCAAGGGGACCTCTGGCTCGGAATAACTTCCGGTTGGCCCGTGATCCAGACGGGATCATCTACAGACCGAAGAGTTGTTCATAAAGATCGCTGTCGGCAGTTTTTGTAGACTGATTCACCCACGGTAGAGGACATTATCATCCGTGAAAAGAGGGGCATGATTTAAACTAGGTCGTAACGGCATTGATCCGGCCGCAACGGCCCCATGTCTATCTGTAGACACTGATCGACGAGACCCCCTGCGACATTGCCTGCGCGTCCAATTGGGCCACTGGCTATGGCCAAGATTGGGTTATTGTAGTGGAACGATTTCGGATTCACGTCGCGGATGAGGTGCTCAATGATTTGCGGGCACGGTTGCGCCAGACAAGATGGCCCGACCAGATACCCGGTATAGGCTGGGAACAAGGCACCGAGTTGGACTGGTTACGACGCCTCGTGTCCTATTGGGCCCACGAGTTCGACTGGCGTGGCTGGGAGCGAAGGCTCAACGCGTTCAATCACTTCACTTGGGAGGGCATCCACTTCGTGTACCAGCGTGCGGCATCAGGTAGGGGTGTGCCGCTCATNCTCACGCACGGCTGGCCCNGCAGTTTCCTCGATTACGTGGACATGCTGCCGATNNTCGAGCACTTCGACGTGGTCGTACCCTCCCTGCCCGGGTATGGTTTCTCGCCGCGTCCACCCAAGGTCGGCATCAACTACCGGTACGTCTCGGAGCGCTGGCACCGGCTCATGTCTGAGCTTGGGTATTCCCGCTATGGTGCGAGCGGTTATGATTTTGGGGCCGGGGTGACGACGATCCTTGCGCTCGACCACCCCGAGTCGGTGATCGGGATCCATCTCACCACGCTGGAATCGGATCTCGCCCCAGTGGTGGACGACGCGGAACTATCCGATAGCGAGCGCTCGTACCTTGCGGTGAACCGGAGCTGGGATATGACGGAACGGGGCTACAGCGCGATCCAGTCCACTAAGCCGCAGACTGTCGGCTATGGACTCAACGACTCCCCAGCAGGGCTCGCGGCATACGTGGGGGAGAAGTGGCACTCGTGGAGCGACGTTACGCCGAGCGACGACTTCCTCTGCGCTACGCTCACTCTGTACTGGATCACGCAAAGCATCACCTCGTCGATGCGCGACTATTGGGACAATCGCTGGCACCCGGTCGATCCCGCGTACGTCAGCACTCCCACGGCGTTTGGGCTTTTCGCGCACCAGACCGTTCCCGAGGGCGAACTGCCGCGTTCGTATTTGGAGCGCTTATACAACATCCAGCGCTGGACAGTCTTTCCGCGCGGCGGGCACTTCGCCCCGGCTGAGGAACCAGCGGCGGTCGCAGGGGATCTGATCGCCTTCTTCCGCGGCCTAAGCTGAGGCTATGCTGACGATCCGCACTTCCAAATGACGGTTAAGAAATTGTAAAATTCATCGCCAAAATACTTATTGGATGCGGGTGGCCCACCCTAACGTCGTGCTCTTCCATGTTAGGGTGGGAACTCTGACGGAACCGCTGGGCCCGATCGCGGGCATCACCATGCGCTCTTTGGCTTCCCTATCCCTCTGAAGCCGATCAATTTTACGAACTGAGCAAAGGGTTCACTGCCCCACCACCAGAGCTACAGCGCTCGTCTCAACACATAAATCACCCAGGGAGGGATCTTGGTTTCGTTCACCCATGAGTATGGCTCGTCGCCGTTGGCCAGTGGCTTGGAGACTTGGATCGCTTGTAGACTCGCCTCTCTATAGACCTCCCGATACGATTCGTCGGTCCAGAGGATGTCTTCGACGGGCCTCCGATCCTGGTGGTCGGTAACCACGATTCGCACGACATCACCGCTACGTGCGGCAGCGTTTTCCGGGAAGTCCTTGGTCGTGAACGAAGCCCACTCATGGATGTAGATGTCTGGAGACGAGACGACGCTAATGATGGTTCCGGCGGGACGAAGAAGGTTCCGGAGGTCTGAAAAGATGCGGATTTTCGCCGCACTCGAAATGTTGTCGAACGTGAAAAGTGAAACTATCAGGTCGAAGCTTTCTGGATCGAACTCGGCCAAATTGTCCCCCGGCACCATGCGGTAAGCGCCCGAAGGATCCAGAGCGTGTGCGATGCGCAGCATGTCCTGCGCTATATCGACGCCGGTCACGTTGAACCCGAGTTTCCGCAGGAACCTTGTTGACCTGCCTGTGCCACAACCGAAGTCAAGCGCTCTTGTTCCAGTTACATGCTCGGCGAGAATCGCGGGCAGGTCACGGTATGCGAGATAGTAGGTGTTGGCAAACTCAAGCGTGGCATAGGCTTTGGCGCGACTGACATCCTCGTAGCAGTTGATGAAGTCCATTTTCACCTCTTCGCGCAGCCCTCTTGGCTCTCTCAGAGTCTGCCGTTCTCCCTCAGCAGCGCAGAACCCAACTGCGGCACTTTCGTCGTGAGCAGCTTGAAATCGGCCTTCTTGCTCCGATGGTCTGTCACCGCTATCCGAAACGCGAATTGGCCCGATACCCGCGTGCCCGACGGCACCGCCAAACCACTTTCCTGAATCCGGATCAGAATTTCTTCGTTCATTCGATTGAGCTCGTTCTCATCTGAGATTCCAGGATTGTAGTGAAAACATACTACGTTGTAATGCGCCTGCGCAATGTTCTGTTCGATCAGACGGCCATACTTCAGGGAGCCGTGAGTTTTCAGTGAGAACCAGATCTTGAGAGCCGTGAAGTTACGGGCGAGGTCGATTCCACGCGAAGCGAATTCAGAAGCAGTCTGACACAGGCGAGTTTGCGGCTTAAGTCCCGTGCTTGCAATGAAAGATGGTGAGCGCGGAAGGAATCGAACCTTCAACCTACTGATTAAGAGTCAGTTGCTCTGCCAATTGAGCTACGCGCCCGTTTGTGGGTTCAGCTTCGCCCTGGGAAGTTCCGCGCGTTGCTGCGGGCTATGGGCGATTGCTCATGTTGCAGCCGGGAAGCTGCTCTCCGGAATCACCGTGTCGGGCGAATGCGAATACCGATGAAGAATATAACACAGCCGGTCACGATGCTACCAATGCGCGACCGACTGGAGAAGCGGTTCGGGACACGACAAGCATCCTTCCCCGGACGGGGACCACGCGTTTTTCAGGAGCGCTGTTGCAAGTCCGCCGCGAATGGCGCCACCGCGTCGGAAACGCTTCGATTGGGCCGGCGTGGCGAGGCAACCGGCGGACGTTGTTCCAGAGTTCCGAGCAGCGGAGTGTCGGTCAGCCCATTGGGTTCCAGCACGGAGACAAACCCGTGCCGGGCGCACATTGCGTCGATACGCTTTTGCTGGCGCCGGGTGAGGACCTTCACCGGCAAAGTTTCGAAGTTGCGGAAAATCCACAGCAGATAAAGCCGCTGGGCGAACGAAGGATTGAGATACCGCGGTCCCAGGGGAGTGAGCACACACAACACACCTTGGGACAGTTTTTCTATCCACATGACGGAATCACCTGACATTTGCAATCTCTAATGTCGTTGTCTTGGACCAGAGCAATCCAAGGGCCAGCATTATTGCACCAATCATGATGCAAAGGGAAGCAGAATTCTAACTTTTTCACAAATTTTCACAGGGTGACCTCGGAAAAATGACCGCGTCGCTCCCTCTGATTGCACGGTGGGCGAACCTGACTTGTCACAGAAGTCGCCGTCAGCCCGGAATCTCTGGCAGGGTCGCAATACTCTGGATACTGGCAGCTATGCCGAAACGACCGTCCGCGCCCCCCGGTTCGACCCGGACAACGGATGCTTGGCAGCACACCCAACGCTTTTCGCCGTTGGTGAACTGGGCAGGGAGCATGAGCACCATCTCGAGTTCGCTGCCTACGAGTATTTCGGAATTCGCGTAGAGAAAGATGCCGCTCGTACTCAAGTCGCGGGTATAACCGTTGGCTGCCTGGCTCTGCGGGGACTGGATGGAGACATCGAGGCGTACGGGTATGCGCTGACGGGAGCGCCGGTCGGATTTGGGGTCGGGCATAAGGTTGGTATTACCTCGAGTCGGAAACTGCGACGAACGCGCCCAGGCCGACCAGTGTGATTCCAGTAAAGGTGCGCTGCCTTCGGCGTAAGACTGCGGAGGATCTCAGGCGCGCCCCGATCGGAGCTGCCATGAACGTCACTACCAGATCGCTGGACGTGTTCAGCGCGACCGAGATCGTACCCAACAAGAGGAATTGCCAGAACACAGCGCCGCTAACCCGGTTCACAAACTGGGGGATGAAGGCGAGAAAAAAGATTGCCGTTTTCGGGTTCAGGACTTCCGTCGCGATGCCTTGCCAGAACGGGTTCCTGCGGGACTGGCCGAAAGCGATTTTGACACTGGAATCTTCGGCATCGCGCGCGCTGGCAATCATGCGTACACCCAAATAGATCAGGTACGCGGCGCCCGCATACTTTACGACGGCAAAGGCCGCGGCCGACGTAGCCAACACAATCGAAAGCCCGGTGGCTGCCGCGATTACATGGACGAGGCCGCCGAGGAATGTTCCCAAACACGACAGCACTCCCTCGCGACGGCCACCAGCAAGGGTGCGAGCCAGCACGTACAACATGCCAGGGCCAGGCGCGATCGCCAGCAGCGTCGCCGCACCAAGGAACAGTGAGAAGCGGTGAGGGTCGAACATGCGAATGATTGTAAATCGAGACCATAGCAGGTTGGGAAGGAATCGACTGCGCGTGGTTTGGCTTGAAGGGTTTAGCATGAAACCTTGACCCACCCGGAATCATCACGGCGAATTGGTTTGGCCCGCTCGCTTTCAAAGCTGGGCTATTGTTCGCGCTCAAAAGCTTCTGATCTCATCCGAGCCGGGCGCGTGGCTTTAAATGGCAGAATTTGTCGCAATCCGGAAGCGCCCGTGCGTTCGGAGCACGATCAGATCGAAGTAGATGGCCAGGAACTGACGGCACAGGCGAAGGTTTACCTGATGCTCAATAAGCCTCGCGGTGTGGTGACCACGGCTTCCGATGAAAAGGGCCGCGAGACGGTGTACTGGTATCTGGACGAAGGACTGCCGTGGGTCGCGCCCGTCGGACGTTTGGATAAGCCCAGCGAAGGGCTGCTGCTGTTGACCAATGATTCGGACTGGGCGGCATGTGTGCTCGCGCCCGAGACGCATCTCGACAAAACTTATCACGTGCAGATAGCCGCCATCGCGGACGCTGCGCTGATCGAATCCATTGCCAGAGGCGTTAGGGCGGCGGACGATGGTAGTTTCCTACGCGCCAGGAGTGCGCAAATTCTGCGTGGTGGTGAAAAAAATACCTGGCTGGAGATTGTGCTCGATGAGGGCAAGAATCGCCACATCCGCCGCATGCTGGCGCAGCTTGGAATCGAAGTACTGCGCTTGCTGCGCGTCTCTATTGGCCCCTTGGCGCTCGGCGAGCTCGCGAAAGGCGCTTCGCGACCGCTGACAGAAGGGGAAAAGCGAGCACTCGATCGAGCCATGTCGAAGCGGGCTGTGCGTGAAGGTCTCGGTCGCCAGCGGGTGAACGAAGCCGGGCGACGCGGACGATCCGAAAAATCACGGCGTCGACAAATGTAGTGGGTGGATTGTTTCTGGTCGCGGAATGGTCTTACTTTACGAAGGGAAGCGCAGACAAGACTTTCGCGGCGAGTTCGAGTTGTTGCAGGTCATCCTGGGAGAAATCCGGCCCGGCGGTTGCGGGGTCAAATCCCTTGCGGCAAACTTGCACTACGCCCAGAACCTTGCGTTGAGCGTCGAGAATCGGCGCGGACATCAGCTTTTGAATCGCGTTTTGCCCTGATCGTTCGACATCCTCGGACGGGTTGTTCAGCTTCACACTCTCGAAAATGCTGGCGTGTTTTACTTTCACAAAGGCATTGAAAAGTTCTGTCTTCTTGGTGGACGCGGTATGAGCGGCGACCGCAGAGGAACTCGAAACCGGGATTGATCCCGCGGTTTTGAGTTGTTCCGGGTGAATGAAGTTCAGCAGACCCTTTTCCAGCCGCATTAACGCAACTTCGGTGGGCCGAACTCCGAAAAGCTTGGCCAGAGCTGCACAGAATTGTTGTGGCGTCTCAGACTGACCGAGCACGTGCTCCACGGATGCGTTCGAAGCCCGCGCGGGAGCCGCCGCGGCACCGCCTTGTTCGGAATTTCGTTTGCCCGTCATTGTCGTCGTGGTCTGACGCAGGATTACCCCTTGCGTCAGGCATCACCATGGTGACGTATTGCACCGGCGGCATCAAGTTACTGAAGTACTTTCAAGCAGAGGCAGGTATTCTTGTTTATCCGTCTTCAACCTTTGGTCAGAGCAAAACCTTTATCGCGCCAGCCCCGGATGCCACCGTCCATCGAGAGCACGTGGGTGTAACCCATTTTCTGCAGGTTGTCGGCAGCCAGGGCAGAACGGAATCCGCCGCCACAATAAAGCACCATGGGTGTGTCCTGATCGGGCACGCGAGCCTCGACATCGCGCTCGATAATTCCTTTGCCCAGATGAACAGCGCCGGGCAGGTGATCGGCCGCGTACTCGCTTTCTTCGCGCACGTCGACCAGCAAGAACTTCTCCTTGCGATCGAGTTTCGCTTTGACGTCATCGATCGTGACTTCGCGGATGCGCTGCCTGGTATCTTCTACGATCTTCAGAAAACGAGGGGAATGCTGATGAGCCATGAGTTCCTCCCTATCGATTCAGAGTAAGCACTTCCGGCGTCGGTGCTCTAACGATGCCCGGAATTCGCTTGCCCCATTTTATCGGAGGAATGTTCTGGCAGGTTCAGTCGGGCTTCACGACTGGTTTGAGTCCGACGAAATTTCTGCGTCTTCCGTTTTAGCGGGCATAATCACGGCCGCCGAGCGGTCAAGTAATCGCTGCAAATCGACTTGTAAATTGCAGCGGTCCTCGTCGTCCAGTTCGTCAAATTCGAAGGGCTGCAGATAGCCTTTGGTCGCCCACATCGGAAACAGCATGCGGGCCTTGCTGCGAACCGTGCTCTCGCCGACGTGGAAAATCACTTCAACCTTGATCCCCTCATCCAGAGGAGCCTCCAACTGCAGCAATCCTCCGGTGACCGAAAGCTGGTGCAGTTTTCCCCGAGTTTGCCGTCCGTTTTCCAAACGAACCAGGGACAGGACGGTGCCCGCGAGTTTTACCCGCGGAGCTCGGGACGTGGCGCTAAACGAGGAAGCCTTGACCATACGCTATGCTCGACTATTTCATTTCCACCGCTCTGGGTGGGAGATTACGAAAGTCCACTTTGCATGGCGGCAGTCAACGTCTCGTAATCGGACCCTAAAGGCGTATGGGTCGGCATCTCCTTATTTGCGCAGCGACTACAGCCGCTGCCCCAGTCGCCGGCGCTTGCCCGACGGCCCCCTTTTTAAGTAGGATCAGGCGCATGAAACCGACCCTGCACGCCGCAATTCTTGCCAGTATTGTGGTTGCCTGCTGTCTTTCACTTTCGGCACAAGATCTGCCGAAACCAGGCGAGGGCAACTATGTGATGCATGATTTTCACTTCCGCTCCGGGGAAACGTTGGCGGAACTGAATCTGCATTACAAGACGTTCGGCAAGCCAGTTGCCGACTCTCGTGGCAACGTAAAGAATGCGGTTTTGATTCTCCACGGAACTACCGGCTCCGGTCAGCAATTCGCGAGCCCGAATTTTGCCGGAGTCCTGTTCGGACCCGGCCAACTTCTCGACGCTAATCGCTACTTCATTATTCTTCCCGACGCGATTGGAAGTGGACATTCGACCAAACCCAGCGACAGTCTGCACGCCCGCTTCCCGCACTACGACTATGACGACATGGTGGAAGCGCAGCATCGGCTGCTCGCCGAAGGATTGAAGGTTAACCATCTGCGGCTGCTAATGGGCACCTCGATGGGCTGTATGCATTCCTGGATTTGGCTGGAGTCGTATCCCGACTTTATGGATGCGGCGATGCCCCTGGCCTGCCTGCCGGTGCAGATCGCCGGTCGCAATCGCATGATGCGCAAAATGATCATGGATGCGATTCTCACCGATCCCGGTTGGATGGGCGGCGACTACAAACAGCAGCCTGCCGGATTGCGCTCTGCTTTGGACATTTTCTTAATTATGGCCAGCAGCCCGCTGCAACTGCAGAAAGACAATCCCACACGCGACCAGGCCGACGCCTACCTCGATCAATTCCTTAAAGCCCGCTCAGCGACAATGGATGCCAACGACATGCTATATGCGTTTGATGCGTCGCGAAACTACGACCCGTCATCCAAGCTCGATCAGATTAAGGTGCCGGTAATGTTCGTCAACTCTGCCGACGATCTTATCAATCCGCCGGAACTGGGGATTGCCGAAGAGCAAATCAAGAAAGTCAAGAAGGGTCGCTTCGTTCTATTGCCAATCACCGATCAGACCCGTGGCCACGGAACCCACAGTTTGCCCGCGGTATGGAAGCAATACCTGGCTCAATTACTGGCGGA
>JGI12269J14319_10000900_pt1 | contig 29261 bp, 23 predicted proteins | sample PeaSoiSIISIP2007_FD_14319 | JGI IMG/M metagenome (IMG submission 14319)
AGCCGTCGTCGTTGGTCACCGTCTCGATGTCGAAGCCGAGCTCGCGAATCCGGGCCTTGTCGCGCTCGAACTTCTGGCGCACGGTGCTCTCCGAACCCTCGTAGGCGCGGATCTTGCGCGGCCCCTTGGCCGAGACCGGGTACTCGTCGATCTTCAGCTCGCGCAGTATCTCTTCCTGGGTCAAAGCGCCGTACTGCCAGGCCCGCTGGAGCAGCAGCACGAGGGCGACGAGCCGCTCGCGGCTCTGTTCAATGCCCGCCCTGATGGTGCTCATCACCCTCCCGTTTCCTTGACACGAGGGTAGCGGTCAGCCCCCGCAGGGGCCGACGGCGAGACTAGGCCTCGCTCGCCTCGGCGCCCGGAACCTCCTCGCGGCGCCACGTGCCCGAGCGTCCGCCCGACTTCTCCCAAAGGGCCACGTGCTCGATGGTCATCGTGCGGTCATTTGATTTGCACATGTCGTAGATGGTGAGCGCGGCCACGGTCACCGCAGCCAGCGCCTCCATCTCCACCCCCGTGCGGTCGACGGTGTCGACCTCGGCCTCGACGTCGATGTGGGCGTCGGCGATCACGAAGTTCAGGTAGACGTTGCCGACGAGGACGGGGTGGGCCATCGGCAGCAGTGTCGAGGCCCGCTTCGCCGCTTGAATGCCCGCGACGCGGGCCGTCGCGAGAACGTCACCCTTGTTGAGCGCATTCGCCGCGACGGCGGCCGTCGTGGCAGGAAGCATGGTCACCCGGCAACGAGCGAGGGCCCGGCGCGCAGTGACCTCGCTGGCACCAACGTCGCGTGGAAAGGCCGCGCCCACGGGGCCGCCGCGTCGGAGTTGGTGGAAGTCGTCCACCGCGCCATGCTACGCCACGTACTGGTATCGTCCCTGGCCCGGTACACTTCGTTAGTTGCGTCATCGCTTTGGAGTTGCGCATGCCCACTTACGAATACGAGTGCCAGGACTGCCACGAGCCCGTAGAGGCCGTCCAGAAGTTCTCCGACCCCGCCCTCACGGTATGTCCGCGGTGCGGCGGCGAGCTGCGAAAGCTCTACTCGGCGGTCGGCATCGTCTTTAAGGGCAGCGGCTTCTACAAGAACGACAGCCGACCCGCGTCCAAGGAAAAGACCACCTCGACGACGGCCTCGGAGTCCACCGCGACCAAGGAGCCGGCCTCGACCACGAGCTCCGCCAGCGCCACGCCAAGCACGTCGACGGCCGCGGACTAGGCGCCCGAGACAGCGACTTCGGCCATCGCGAGTGTCTGACCGGCAGCGGTGCCGGGTAGCCACCGCACGTCGTTACCCACGAAGACGAGATCGAGCAGCATGCGCTGCAGCGTCGAGGCGACGGTGATCTCACGCACCGGCTCGGCGAACTGGCCGTCGCGTATCAGGTGGCCGGTCACCCCCACCGAAAAGTCGCCCGAGACGGGATTCACGCCCGAATGCACCCCCATCATTGACTCGACGTATACGCCAAAGCCGACCTCGCGCAGGATCGCCGCCTGGTCGAGGTCGCCGGGCAGCAACTGCAGCGCGCGACAGCCCGCCCAGGGCGAGCCCGCGACGCCGCCGCGAAGCGCGCTGCCTGTTGAGGCGGTTCCGGCCCGGCGCGCCGAGTACGTGTCGTAGACGAATCCCTCGAGGCGCCCATCGCGAATGAGGACGTTCTGGCGACAGGCCAGGCCCTCGCCATCGTGCGAACTCGCGGCGAAGTGTCGCGGATCAGTCGGGTCGTCGAGCAGTGTGAAGAGGGGCGCCGCGACCGTTTCGCCGACGCGGTCGGCGAAGAACGAGCGACCGCGCACGACCGCGTCGCCACTCAGCGCACCACCCACAATGGCGAGGAGCGTCGCAGCCGCACGCGGGTCAAATACCGCTGGGCACCTCATCGAGGGGGGCTTCACCGCGCCAAGCATCCCGGTGGAGCGCCCGACGGCGTCGCGCGCGGCCTCGTCAACGTCGAGGTCCCCGGGCGCTCGTCCCGCGCTCAGCCCCCAGCCGGTCTGATCATCGTGGCCATCGTTCGCGATCGCCTCGACCGAGAGGTACGCGCCAGACCTTGCGTAGGCGGCGCGCACCCCGGTAGTGGAGGCGATGGCCGCCTCGGCGACGTAGTCCGAGTAGTCCGCCGAGTCGACCTGACGGATTCGCGCGTCGCTACTGCGGACCCGACGCTCGAGCTCGATCGCCATGGCGATCTTCTCCTCAACCGGCGTCGAGAGGACCGAGCGGTCGAGTAGGTCGAGCTCCGTTGCGGCGACACCGTCGGGTCGCGCGAAGGCGACCAACTCTTCGGGCGTGGCGAAGCGCGCGTTGTCGCGGGCTTCGCTTAGCGCATCATCGATCGCGTCGTCGTCGAGCGATCCAGCCCACGCCGTGCCGACCCGCGCTCCGTTCGGTCCCTCGAGTAACACGCGGATCCCGACTCCCGACGAGCTGGCGCTCGTGAGATTCTCGACCGACCCCTCGTAAACCCGCACTTCGGTCTCGACACCGCTCGCGACGTAGACCTCGATCTCCTCGCCTCTCGCCGCCGCCTCGAGCAATCTTTCCGCCCGCTCCAGTAGTTCGCTCACGCCGCCGCGCCACCGACCGTGATCGAGGTTAGGCGCATGGTCGCCTGTCCGCAGCCCACCGGGACCTGTTGGCCGTCCTTGCCGCACGTGCCCGGCGTCATCGAGAAGTCCTTCGCCACCGCGTCCACCCGCTTCAAGATCTCCGGGCCGTTGCCGATCAGGTTGCAGTCGCGCAGCGGCGCGGTGATCCGACCGTTCTCGATCAAAAAGGCCGAGCTCATCCCGAAGACGAAGTCCCCCGTCGCGGTGTTGACCTGGCCGCCGCCGAGCTGGGCGACGTAGACGCCGTAGGGCGTCTGGGCAACGATCTCGTCGGCGTCGGCGTCGCCCTCGAGCAGGTATGTGTTGGTCATACGCACCATCGGCAGGTACTGGTAGCTCTGGCGCCGTCCGTTGGCCGACACCGCACTACGCTCCTTTCGCGCGCGCAGGTAGTCCCACATGTAGTCGGTCAACACGCCGTCTTCGATGAGGACGTTGCGCGCGCTCGGATGGCCCTCGTCGTCGACGGCGAGGTACCCCCACTCCCCCGTCACGGTGCCGTCGTCGACCAGCGTGACCAGAGTGCTCGCCACCTGACGTCCGACCTGCCCGGCGTAGACCGAGGCCCGCTTCAAAATGGCGTCGGCTTCGAGGCCGTGCCCGCAGGCCTCGTGAAAGAGGATCCCGCCCGAGCCGCTCGCGAGCACGACCGGCAGGTCGCCCGAGGGCGCCGCGCGTGCCGCGAGCTTGGTAATCGCCTGCTGGGCCGCCGCGCGCGCGGCCTCGTCGATCACGTCGGGTGTCAGGAGCTCGAAGCCGCGCGTCGCCGCGACGGGCCGGTAGCCGGTTTGCATTCCGGTGTCGCCCGTCGCGACGCAACTCACGTTAAAGCGCGTGCGAACCTGGTCGTCGGCGGCGAAGACGCCCTCGGAGTTGGCGACAACGAACCGTCGCGTCGAGTCACCGAGGGAGACCTGCACCTGGGTGATCGAGGCGCCTTCGGCGCGCGCGACGTCGTCGGCGCGCAGCAGCAGCTCGATCTTCTTCGCCTTGTCCACCCGACCGGGATCGATCTTGGCCGGCGACGGATGGCTGCGCAGCGTCTCGAGCGAGACCTCCTTGACCCCGCCGCCGCCCTCGTGGGCTATGGCCGCGGCCGCTCGTGCAGCGGCGAGCAGACCCGTTTCGCTCAGGTCCGAGGTGTGGGCGAAGCCGGTCGTTTCGCCAACCACAACACGGATTCCGGCGCCGCGATCACGGCCCGAGCTCAGCTCCTCGACGCGGCGCTGATCGAGCGCCGCCGACGAGATGGCACGATCCTCCACGAAGACCTCGGCGAAATCCCCGCCCCGCGCAAGCGCCAGGTCGATCGTGCGCTGCAGGACGTCTCCCTCGACCAGTGGCGCGACCATGAAGTTCAGGCTACCGGGCGCCCCGTGCGGCCAGAGGGGGCAAGTTCCTTGTCGGTAGGCTGGACACTGTGATTCTCCCCTCGATAGAAACGCCCGCCGACCTCCAACCTCTTTCCTACGACGAACTCAAAAAGCTCAGCCAAGAGATTCGCAATTTCATCATCTCCAACGTCACTAAGACCGGCGGCCATCTGGGCAGCAACCTCGGGGTCGTGGAAGTCACCTTGGCCCTGCACCGGGTCTTTGAGTCGCCCAGGGACATCCTGCTCTGGGACACCGGCCACCAGGCTTACGTCCACAAGCTGATCACCGGTCGGCGCTACGGCTTTACCAAGTTGCGCCAGCGCGGAGGCCTCTCGGGCTACCCCAACCGCTCGGAGAGCCAGCACGACTGGATCGAGTCGAGCCACGCCTCGACGGCCCTCTCCTACGCCCACGGGCTTTCGGTGGCGCTCGAGCAGCGCAAGGAGCTGATCGGCCACGGTGGTAGACGACACGTCGTGGCCGTGGTGGGCGACGGCTCACTCACCGGCGGGATGGCCTACGAGGCGCTCAACAACTTGGGCCATTCGAATCAGCGCGTCGTCATCGTCCTCAACGACAACGGCCGCAGCTACGCGCCGACCATCTCGAAGCTCTCCGAGTCGCTCACGACACTGCGTCTGAACCGCACCTACCTTACGGTGCGCGAGCGCGTGCGCCACCTGCTGCCGCGCGTGCCGCGCGTCGGCCAGGCCGCCTACATCGGCTTGCACGGTGTCACGTCCGTGGCTCGCGAGATGGTGACACCCCACACCTTCTTCGAGAACCTCGGGGTGCGCTACGTGGGCCCGATCGACGGCCACAACATCGAGGCCATGGAGAACGCCTTCCGAAGCGCCGCCGAGTGGGACGGCCCCATCGTCGTGCACGTGCTCACCCAGAAGGGCCGGGGCTACGCCCCGGCGGTGAGCGACGATTTGAAGATGCACGACTACAAGCTGCCGCCGGCTCTCAACGCCGCCGAAGTGAACGCGACGTCCTTCGCCCAGGCCTTCTCCGACGCCCTCGTCGAGATGGCGAGCGTCGACGAACGCATCGTCGCGCTCACGGCGGCCATGGCCGGGCCAACCGGGCTCTTGAAGTTCCAGGCCCGCTTCCCCGATCGCTTCTTCGACGTCGGCATCGCCGAGCAGCACGCGGTCACCGCGGCGGCCGGCATGGCGATGGGCGGGCTGAAGCCGGTCGTGTGCCTGTACGCCACGTTCTTTTCGCGGGCCTTCGACCAGGCCCACCTCGACGTCGGACTCTTGAACTTGCCGGTCGTCTTCGTCCTCGACCGGGCCGGCATCACCGGCGATGACGGGCCGAGCCACCACGGGCTGCTCGACATCGCGCTCTGCCTCGCCATTCCCGACATGACCATCTTCGCCCCCTCCAGCGCCGAGGAGGTCCCAGTGATGCTCGAGAGCGCGCTCGCGATGTCCTCGCCCACGGCGATCCGCTACCCGAAGACCCTGCCCAAGCCCTTCGACGGCCGCGTGGGCGAAGGACTCAACGCGCGCGAGGTCGTGCGCGGCGACGGCGCGCTGTGCGTGCTCGCGCTGGGCAAGATGGCCCCGGCCGCCTACAAGGCCCTCGAGCTGCTCGGCCCTGAAGCGAAGCACGTCACCCTCTACGACGTGCGCGTGCTGCCGCCGGACCCGCAAATGATTGACGACGCCCTCACCCACGAGCGGATCATCACCGTCGAGGACGGCACGCGCCACGGCGGGGCCGGAACACTGATGGTCTCCGCCGTGCGCTCGCGCGCCCAAGAGCTCGAGCGGCCCCATCCCACCACGCGCATCCTCGGCGCGCCGCGGGCCTACCTCGAGCACCACCACCCCGACGATCTCTTAGCCGAACTCGGCCTCGACCCCGAGGGCTTGGCGGGGGCCTTCGCCCGCCTCTTGGCCAACGAGCCGGAATTCCCGAGGGCCGTGCCCGAGGCCCCGCGCCCCAACTTCTTCTAGGGTCCACTTCGCTCGTTACACTGCCGTCGTGGCCTTCGAGATCGACAAGTCCGACGACGAGTGGCGAGCCGAGCTCTCCCCCGACCGCTACGCAGTCCTGCGTAGAGCCGCGATCGAAGCGCCGTTCTCGGGTTCGCTGCTCCACGCCGACAGCGAGGGCGCATTCAGCTGCGCCGGCTGCGGCCAGGTGCTGTTTCGTAGCGATCAGAAGTTCGACTCGGGCTGCGGTTGGCCGAGCTTCGACGCGTGTGAACCGGGCACCATCATCGAACGCACCGACCGCTCGCTCTTCCGAGCCCGCACCGAGATCCTTTGCTCGAAGTGCGGCGGCCACGTGGGCCATGTCTTTGACGACGGGCCGACAGTGACCGGCCTGCGCTACTGCGTGAACTCGCTCGCCATCGACTTCGACGAGGCCAAGGACGAGGTGTAGCTAGACGTCGAGGAAGCGCCGGATGGCGATCGCCGAGCCGACCGAGCCGATGACGACGCCCACGATCAGCACCACCAGATTGGTGCCGAGCAGCTTCGAGGTGTTGAGCGCAAACTCGTTGTGCAGCGGGTACCAGGTGTGCAGGGCGGTCACGGCGAGAATCGCAACAGCCGAGCCCAGCAGGCCTTGAATGAACCCCTCGGTGATGTAGGGGACGCGAATGAACCAGTTGGTCGCCCCGACGAGCTTCATCACCGAGACCTCGCGGCGCCGAGCGAAGATGGCCATTCGAATGGTGTTCAGGATCAGCACGGTCGCCGAGAGCAAGAGCACCGCCGCCAGGATAAGAAAGACAATCTGCAGAATCCGGATTGCGCGGTTCATTTCGCGGATCTGCTGCTCGGGCGCAGTCACGGTGTAAACGCCCGGCTGCTTGTTGAATATCCCCGCGACGGTGAAGGCGTCCGACGGCACGGTCGGCACGCAGCGGAACGACGAGGGCATCGCCGACACTGTGAGGACCTCGAACTCCGAAGGCGTCAGGAGCAGCTTCGCCTGCTGGTAGTCCTGGGACTGGGTGTAGAAGACGCAGTCCTTCACGATGGGCAGGTCGGCCAGCTGGCTCTTCACGCCGGTGATCTCGCTCGTCGAGGCGTTGGGTTCCATCCAGACCGTGACCCGCGTGCCCTGCTGCCAGGCGACCGAGGCCTGCGCGGCGCTCTGCTTGAGCAGCAGCGCCGAGCCCACGAGTGACAGCGAGACCGCGACGGTGAGAACGGCCGCGACTGTCATCATCCGGTTGCGCCACAGGTTGCTCACCGTCTCCTTGAGGGCGTAGCGCAGGTACACACGCATCAGATGGCGATCCCCTCGTCGATGCCGTAAACCCCACGGACCTGGTCGCGGATCATCTCGCCCCGGTCCAGCTCAATGACCCGCCGGCGCATCCGGTCGACGAGGGTCTTGTCGTGGGTGGCCATGACAACGGTCGTGCCCGTGCGGTTGATCCGCTCGAGCAGGGCCATGATCGATTCGCTGTTCGCCGGGTCCAGGTTGCCCGTCGGCTCGTCGGCGAGCAGGATCAAGGGGCGGTTGACGAAGGCGCGCGCGATGGCGACGCGCTGCTGCTCGCCGCCGGCGAGCTCGTGAGGCAGGCTCTTGGACTTGTCCGAGAGGCCGACCAGTTCGAGGATCTGGGGCACCTGGGACTCGACCGTCGACCGGGGCCGACCAATGACCTCGAGCGCGAAGGCCACGTTCTCGAAGACCGTCTTATTGGGCAGCAGACGGAAATCCTGGAAGACGCAGCCGATGTTGCGTCGTAGGTACGGCACGCGCCACTTGGGGAGCGCCCCGATGTCGCGCCCGGCCTCGAGGATGCGCCCCTGGTCGGGGTGCTCCTCGCGTAGTAGGAGCCGAAGGAAGGTGGTCTTGCCCGAGCCCGACGCGCCGACGAGGAACACGAACTCGCCCTTGTCAATGTCGACCGTGATGTCCTTCAGAGCGGGCGGGCCGCTCTTGTAGGTCTTCGATACATTCTCGAATCGGATCACGGCATCACCCCCTCGGGTTCGGCAGTTCGGTAGTGGTGCGACGCGCGTAGCGGCATCCACATTCTACTTTGGCGCGCGCACGGCCCCGAGACAGAAACGTCAGTCATTTGTTGCGCATCGAAATCTTTATGAAGCCGCGCGTAGGCGCCGTAACTCAGCCTCCATGAACCCGTCAAGGTCGCCGTCGAGCACGGCTTCCACGTTGCCCGTCTCGTAGCCGCTGCGATGGTCCTTCACCAGCTGGTAGGGCGCCTGGACGTAGCTGCGAATCTGCGAGCCCCAGGCGTTGTCGCCACGATTCCCGCTCAGAGCGTCCATCTCGGCCTGGCGCTGGGCGCGGGCGCGCTCGGCCAGCTTGGCTTCGAGGATCTGCATCGCGCGCGCGCGGTTCTGGTGCTGGGAGCGCTCGTTCTGGCAACTCACGACGATGCCGCTCGGCAGGTGGGTGATGCGGATCGCCGAGTCGGTCTTGTTCACGTGCTGTCCCCCGGCGCCCGAGGAGCGGTAGGTGTCCACGCGCAGGTCCTTCTCGTCGATCTCGACCTCGGCGGCGTCGTCCCCGAGCAGCGGCGTCACGTCGAGGCTGGCGAAGCTCGTCTGACGGCGCGCCTGGGAGTCGAAGGGGCTGATGCGCACCAGTCGGTGCACACCGCGCTCGGCCGAGAGCCAGCCGTAGGCGTAGCGGCCCTTTACGATGAAGGTCGCCGAGAGCAGTCCCGCCTCTTGTCCCTCGGTCGCCTCGTCGACCTCGACGGCGAAGCCGCGTCGCTCGGCCCAGCGCGAGTACATCCGCATCAGCATCTCGGTCCAGTCCTGGGCGTCGGTGCCCCCCGCGCCGGCGTGCAGCTCGACGATCGCGTCGTTCTCGTCGTAGGGGCCGCTGAAGAGACTCTGGGTCTCGAGGGCGGCGATGGCGTGACCGAGAGTGTCAACCGCGACCTCGAGCTCGTCGAAGAGCGAGCGGTCGATCTCATTGCGTACAAGCGACTCGCCGGCGAATTCGGCCAGGACGGCGGCGTCGTCGAGCGCGCGGCGTAGCTCGTCGAAGGACTGCAGATCGTTGCTCAGCCGGCCGAGCTCGGTCGTCACCTCTCGCGCGTGGTCCTGATCCTCCCAAAGGTTCGGGTCGGCGGCGAGTTCGCTGAGCAGCGCGTGGCGGGCCCGGCTCGCGTCGATCTTCAGGTAGTCGCGGGCCGCTTCCCACCTGGTTTCGAGCTCGTCGATCGCGGCCAGGGCGTTCCGGAGGGCGTTCTCCGCCTTAGGGTCGGCCATGGCACTGCTTGAACTTGCGCTTCGAGCCGCACCAGCACGGATCGTTGCGACCGAGCTTGGCGTGCTGGGTCGCGGCGCGCTTGGGCGCCGCCGCGTGCGCGGGCAGTACCGCCGCGCCCGGAGCCACAGCGTTGGCGTTCGTGAGAGCCCCCTCGAGTCCCTCGTCCTCGTCGGTTGGCTCGACGGGCGTCGCCTCGACGTGGGTCACGTAGCGCACGTAGTCGATGTCCACGGCATCGAGCAGGCGCTCAAACATCAAGTACCCCTCCTTCTGCCACGCCGTCAGAGGGTCCTGCTGGGCGACCTGGCGCAGGTAGATGCCGTCGCGNAGGTAGTCCATCTCGGTNAGGTGGTCGCGCCAGCGCTGGTCGAGGATCTGGAGCATGACGTCGCGCTCGATGTCCTTCGCGGTGTCAAGGCCGCCGGGAAACTCTTCGCACTTCTTTTCGTACTGTCCCACCGCGTCGTCGACGACCAGTCCAACGACTTCGTCAATGTCGTCGTAGGCGCCGAGCGTCTCGACGCTCTGCCGGGTCGGATAGAACCCCTGCAGGTCGAGGACCAGGGCGTTGAGATCCCACTCCTCAGCGAACGTGCTCCCGAGGTGCTGCTCCACGACGTCGGTCAGGCGCTCCTCGATGAGCTCGATGGTGGCGTCGTGGATGTCCTCGCCGTCGAGAACCTGCTGGCGGCGCTTGTAGATGACCTTGCGCTGCTCGTTCATCACCTCGTCGTACTTGAGGACGTCCTTGCGGATCTCGGAGTTGCGCGCCTCGACGGTGTTCTGCGCTCGCTCGATGGCCCGCGAGACCATCTTCGCCTCGATAGCCTCGTCCTCGGGCATCGCACGGTCCATCACCCACGAGACGGCGCCGGTCGCGAAGACCCTCAGCAGGTCGTCTTCCAATGAGAGGTAGAACCGGCTCTCGCCGGGGTCGCCCTGACGGCCCGAGCGGCCGCGCAGCTGATTGTCGATGCGCCGCGACTCGTGCCGCTCGGTGCCGAGCACGTAGAGCCCGCCCGCTGCACGTACCTCGTCGCCTTCGGACTCGGTGACGGGCTGCCACTTCCTTTGAGCTGCCTGGTATGCGGCGTCGTACTCTTCGGTCTCTGGCACCAGGCCCTGGCCGAGCGCGTCGCGCCTCGCGAGTCCCTCGTAGTTCCCTCCGAGGATCACGTCGACGCCTCGACCGGCCATGTTCGTCGCCACGGTTACGGCGCCCTTGCGGCCCGCCTGGGCGACGATCTCGGCCTCGCGGAAGTGTTGCTTGGCGTTCAGGACCTCGTGGGCGACGCCGGCCTTGGAGAGCTCGCGCGAGAGGAGCTCTGACTTCTCGACCGACGCGGTGCCGAGCAGCACAGGCTGGCCGGTGTCGCAGCGCTCGCGCACATCCTGGACGATGGCGGCGAACTTCGCGGCCTCGGTCTTGTAGATGAAGTCCGGGAAGTCTTCGCGGATCACCGCCTCGTTCGTCGGTATCGGCACGACGGAGAGCTTGTAGGTGTTGCCGAACTCGGCCGCCTCGGTTTCGGCGGTGCCGGTCATCCCCGCGAGCTTCTCGTAGAGGCGGAAGTAGTTCTGCAGGGTGACCGTCGCCCAGGTGTGGTTCTCCTCTTGGATGCGAACCCGCTCCTTGGCCTCGACGGCCTGGTGCAGCCCGTCGCTCCAGCGTCGCCCCTCGAGGGTTCGGCCCGTGAACTCGTCGACGATCTTCACTTCGCCGGCGTCGACGAGATAGTCCTTGTCGCGGTGGAAGAGCTCTTTGGCGCGCAGGGCCTGGCCGAGCTGGTGCACGTAGTTGGTCGCCACGGCGTCGTAGAGGTTGGTCACGCCGAGCTGGCGCTCGACCTTCTCGATGCCGGCCTCGGTGGGTAGCACCGTCTTCTTCTCCTCGTCGACGTCGTAGTCGACGTCGCGGACGAGCGTGCGCGCGATCGAGGCGAACTGGTAGTAGAGCTTGGTGACGTCGGCCGACGGGCCCGAGATGATGAGCGGCGTGCGCGCCTCGTCGATCAGGATCGAGTCGACCTCGTCAACGATGGCGTAGTGGAAGCCGCGCTGGACCATGTGCTCCTTGCGCCGGGCCATGTTGTCGCGCAGGTAGTCGAATCCGAACTCGGTGTTGGTCCCGTAGGTCACGTCCGCGGCGTAAGCGGCGCGCTTGTCCTCGAAGTCCTGGAGGTCGGGCCCGACGCGCCCGACGCTGAGCCCCATGAAGCGGTAGACCTGGCCCATCCAGTTGGCGTCGCGTGTGGCGAGATAGTCGTTCACCGTGACGACGTGGACGCCCTGGCCCGAGAGCGCGTTCAGGTACACCGGCAGCGTCGAGACAAGGGTCTTGCCCTCACCGGTCTTCATTTCGGCGATCCACCCGAAATGCAGCGCCATCGCGCCCATCAGCTGCACGTCGTAGGGCCGCTGGTGCAGGACCCGGGTCGCGGCCTCGCGCACCGCGGCGTAGGCCTCTATTAAGAGGTCGTCAAGGTCCTCGCCCTCGGCCAGGCGCTCCTTGAAAACGTCGGTCTTGGCTCGCAGCTCGGCGTCGGTGAGGGCCGCCATCTCCCCGCCGAGTTCGTTAATCGGCCCGACGAGCTCGGCCAGCTGGCGCACGCGCTTGCCTTCGCCGGCCTTCAAAATCTTCTGAAATACGCTCATGTCGTGCCTTACCCTACCGGTCGTACCGGGTAATTCGTAGGGCTACGAGTGCTGACCTGGTCTTTGACCCCACACTGGCCTGCGGCGGTGTCCGTGCGACCGCGGGCAGCTCGCGCTCTCCCGCGGTGGCTTCGCACTCTCCACCGGCTCCCTGGTCGACCACGCTGGCCGCTTCGGGGCAGGACTTACTTCTAAACCGCGCCATGCTCAACGTCGTTGAGACGCCTTACGTGGGTCGTTTCGCCCGCGACTGGCCTCGACTTTCAACCACAGACCACTCGTAGCCCGCGAATCATTCTAGGCGACTCAACCTGAGGTCTTCGGCGGGGCGACCAAGACGAGGACGAGACGCATCGTGAGAACCAGGCACGCCAGGGGCACTAGCGCGCGGCGCCAGCCGCGGGCCGTCTGCAGCTCAAAGCGCAGGGCGCTGCGGTGATGGGCGACGAGCATCGCGCGCGAGGCCCTCGCCCGCGACACGCCCTCTAGATGCGTGACGACCGCGTTGTTCGTCGCAGCGACGCGAAAGCCGTGCTCGCGCAGCACCCAGCACAGGGCCATGTCCTCGGCGAACATGAAGTACCGCTCGTCAAAGCCGCCCACCGACTCAAAGGCCGAGCGCCGCACGAGAAAGCACGCGCCCGACACCCAGTCGACCGAGCCGTCACTCCTCGTGGAGCGGTAGCGCTTCGTCGCGGGATTGTCCGGCCACCACGGTGCGAGCAGCGCGTGCGCCCCGGCCAGCCAGATGTTAGGAAAGACTCGTTGCGAAGGGTAGACGGTGCCGTCTGTGCGAAGGATCGAGGGTCCCACTAAGGCGACCTCGGGTTGGTCATCTAAGTAGTCAACGAGGGCCTTGACGGCGCGTGGGTGCACGACGACGTCGGGATTGGAGACGAGGACGTAAGTCGTCTCGCGAGCTGCGGCGACGCCGCGATTCACCCCACGTCCGTAGCCGAGGTTGACGCCGGGCGAGATGACGGTGACCCCGCGACGAACGAGCTCGGCTGGCACCGACCCCACCTCCCCGTTCTCAACGACGACGACCGAGTTCAGCCCGTTCTCGAGCAGCGAGTCAACGCACTCGACCAGGACCTGGTCCGTGTGGTAATCCACCACGACCGCCGCGACGTCCGCTGCGACGTCGCTCACGGCGCTACCCCTCTGTCGCCCCGGTCGTACACCAGCCTCGAGAGCGCCTCTCGCCAGGGCGGCAACGCGCTCCACTGCGCAGCGAACTTCTCGGTGTCGAGGTCGCTGCGCGTCGGTCGAGGGGCAGCCTGGCGCGGCGCCAACTCACTCGTTTCGATCGGTGTGGCAAACTCCTCACCCCGACCGAGCAGGGCGCCGACGTAGGCGGCGACCTGAAACCAGGTGGTCGCACCCCGGTTGGCCACGTGCCACGTCCCACCGGGTTGCTCGCGGACCATCGTCACGAGGGCTCGCGCCAGATCGCTGGCCGCAGTCACGGTGCCCATCTGATCGTCCACAAATTGGACATTCGCGCCGGCGATGGCGCGATCGGCGATCACGTGCACCACACTTTTGCCACGCACGCCCATGACCCACGAGGTGCGCACGATCGTGTCGCTTGGCGCGCATCGCAACTCGCCCTCGCGCTTCGAGGCGCCGTAGACACTGAGCGGGTGCGGTTCGTCGTACTCGACGTAGGCGGCGCCCTTTTTACCATCGAACACGTAGTCGGTCGAGATCGCGATGAAGTGCGCGCGCACGTCGCCGGCCGCGCGCGACACAATCGCCGTGCCTTGCTCGTTGACGTTGAAGCAGTTCTCGACATCCTGCTCGGCGCGATCGACGGCAGTGTAGGCCGCGAGATGCACGACGACGTCGGGGCGCGTGTCGTGTAGCAGGCGCGACACGGCATCGGTGTCGGTGACGTCGAGGTCGCGTCGAGTTAGGGCGACCACATCGAACTCGTGCTCGCCCACCGCCTTGCCGTCAGGCTGGAACGTGGCGTCGCCCCCCGGTGGAGTCGAACCGCGCAGCTCGTCCTGGAGGTCGCGACCGACCTGGCCGCCGGCTCCGGTGACGACGACCCGCGCCGGGCGCTTCATACGAGGTCGGCTTCGCTGCGCCGAACATGCACGACGTCGCCGACGTCGAAAACTCGCACTTCGCCCATCACTTCAACGAGCAGCCGGCCCGTGTCGTCCACGCCGAGAGTTCGCCCTACAACCGTGCCGTTGGCCAGCTCAATTCGCACAACTCGACCGAGGGTGGCGAGCGCCCCCGCGTACTCGCGGCGCAAGGCAGCGCGCCCCTCTGGCGTATCGAGTCGCTCACAGCGCGGCTCGAGCTCTTCGAGGACGATGTCAAGCAGCGCGCGTGGCGCGATCGTTAGGCCCGTTTCGGCGCGCACCGACGTCGCCTCACCCTCGGGTCCCTCGTACGTCAGGTTCACTCCGAGGCCAACGATCACGGCGAGGCTGGGACCCGTCTCCACCACTTCGGCGAGGAGGCCGCCGAGCTTTCTGTCGCCGACCATGAGGTCGTTCGGCCATTTCAGTTGGGCGCGAAGTCCGCTCAGCCGCTCGAGGGCCGTGCGAGTCGCGAGGGAGACGGCCGCGACCGCCAGCTGCAACTCGCCGTGACCGAGACTGGGACGGAGCAGTATCGAACAGAGCAGCGACGAGCGCGGCGGTGACACCCAGCTTCGATCCAGTCGTCCGCGCCCGGCAAGTTGAAAATCAGCGTGAGCAACGAGGCCCTCGGCCTCGCCGCTCACGTGGTTTTTCACGTAGGTGTTGGTCGAGTCAATCTCGTCGAAGTGTTGCACGCGCCAGACCATCGAACTCACGTCCAAACATTAGGGTTTACCAAGCGAGTGCTAGAAAATAACAGGCTCGCAACGGAGGTCCGGGTGCTAGAGAAAGTCCTCATCGCCAATCGTGGCGAGATCGCCGTTCGGGTGATCAGGACCTGTCGCGAACTCGGCGTGGCCACCGTGGCCGTCTACTCCGAGCTCGACCGCAATGCGCTACACGTGCGACTGGCTGACGAAGCGTACGCGCTCGGTGGCCAGTCGGCGACCGAGAGTTACCTCAACACCGAAGCGATCGTGGATGTACTCGAGCGCTCGGGCGCCGACGCGCTGCACCCCGGCTACGGCTTCTTCTCCGAGAACGCCGACTTCGCCCGGTCGATCACCTCGCGGGGCGTGACCTTCATCGGCCCGCCGCCCGAGGCTATCGAGATCATGGGCGACAAGATCTCGTCGCGGCGAGCCGCCGAGGCCGTCGGCGTGGCTGGCGTGCCCGGACGCAACGATCCCCTACATAGCGCGAGCGAGGTCGCGGCCTTCGGCGAAGAGTTCGGTTGGCCCGTCGCCATCAAGGCCGCCTACGGCGGTGGCGGTCGCGGCATGAAGGTGGTCAACGCCGCGAGCGAAGCCGAGGCCGCCTTCGAGAGCGCGCAGCGCGAATCGCTCAGCTATTTCGGCCGCAAGGAGTGCTACCTCGAGCGCTACCTCGCCTGGCCCCGCCACATAGAAATGCAGGTGCTCGCCGACGCCCACGGCCACGCGCTCTGGCTTGGCGAGCGCGACTGCTCGGCCCAACGGCGCCACCAAAAGCTCATCGAGGAGTCGCCGGCGCCGAACTTTCCGAGTGACGTGCGCGAGGCGATGGGCGAGGCGGCCGTGAGAGTCGCGCGGGCTTGCGGCTACGTGAACGCCGGCACGGTCGAGTTCCTCTACCAGGACCGCGAGTTCTACTTCCTCGAGATGAACACCCGACTCCAGGTCGAGCACCCCGTTACCGAGCTCGTCACCGGGCTCGACCTCGTCGAGTGGCAGCTGCGCATCGCCTCAGGCGAGGCGCTGGCTTTCACCCAGGACGAGGTGCCCCACCACGGCCACGCCATCGAGGTTCGCGTCAACGCCGAGGACCCCACGCTCGGGCGCTTCAGCCCCTCTCCGGGCACCATCACCAAGTTCGATGCGCCCGCTGGACCCGGGATTCGCGTTGACGCCGGCTACGGCGCGGGCGACACCATCTCGCATTACTACGACAACTTGATCGCCAAACTGATCGTGTGGGCACCAGAGCGCGACCGGGCTCGGCGGCGCATGCTGCGCGCCATTGAAGAGACCACCATCGAGGGCGTTGTCACGACGTTGCCCGCCGACGTGCTGATCCTGTCGAGCGAGCGGTTCGTCAATGGCACGCACTCGACGAACTGGGTCGAAGCCGAACTCGACTTCTCAGCGCTGCCCGCGACGGCGCCAGCTCCCGTGTCGATCGGCGAGGGCCGCGTGCGCAAGGATGTCACGGCCGAGGTCAACGGTCGCCGGGTCACCGTGGCGCTCTGGGTGCCCGACGCCGAGGAGGAGCTGCCCGCGCGGCCCCACAGCACGGCCCTGAAGCCTCGCCGCCAGCACCACCCCGGCGTGTTGGGCAGCGGCTCGGGCAAAGTCACGGTGCCCATGCAGGGCACCATTGTCAAGGTCAACGTGGAAGTGGGCCAGTCCGTCGAAGCCGGGGACACGGTCGTCATCCTCGAAGCGATGAAGATGGAGAACACCGTCAACGCCGAGAAATCGGGTGTGGTGACGTCGATCAACGTCAAGACCGGTGACTCGGTGAGCGCCGGCGACGTCGTCGTGGAGATCGAGTGAGCTCACCAGAAAAGGCGGCCTCGGCGATCGAAGGTGCGCGCAGCGACCTCGTAGAATTGAGCCACTTCATCCACGCGCACCCCGAGCTCGGCTACGAGGAGTTCGAGTCCTCGGCGGCCGTCGCCGCGCTCGCCGAGCAGTACGGCTTTACCGTCGAGCGCGATGCCGCGGGCCTGCCGACCGCCTTTCGCGCGACCACGGGCTCGGGCGACCTGCACGTCGTCTACTGCGCCGAATTCGACGCGTTGCCCGACGTCGGACACGCCTGCGGACACAACATCATCGCAGCGACCTCGCTCGGTGCAGCCATCGGCCTCGCTGCGGTCGCCGACGAGATCGGCGTGCGCGTCACCCTGCTCGGCACACCATCAGAGGAGGGTGGCGGCGGCAAGATTGACCTGCTGAACGCCGGCTACTTCGACGACGCGCACGTGGCGCTCATGGTGCACCCGACCCCAATCGATCGTCTGGAACCGAACTGCCTCGCCGTCGACCACTTCGAAGTCACCTTCACGGGTAAGGCGGCACACGCGTCGGTGGCACCTTGGGAAGGGCTGAACGCCCTCGACGCCCTGACGATTTCCCAGGTTGCGCTCGCGCTGCTGCGCCAGCAACTGCGTCCCAATGACCAGGTCCACGGCATCGTCACCGAAGGTGGCTCGGCGGCCAACATCATCGTAAGCCGAGCCACGGGGCGCTTCATGGCCCGCTCTTCGACCTTGGCGACACTTGCTGATCTGCGCGAGCGGGTCAACGCCTGCTTCGAGGCCGGAGCGCTCGCCACTGGCACGGCGCTCGTCATTCAAGAGCTCGGCCACCCCTTCTCGCACCTCGTCTCTGACCCTGACGTCCTGCGCCACTACCGCCGCGCGGCCGAGGCTCGCGGACACGACTTTCACCTCGACGACGACGGCGTTCCGAAGCCAACCCTCTCTACCGACATGGCCAACGTCTCGCTCGCAGTACCTTCGATCCATCCCCTCTGGATGATCCCGACGCACGGCGCGGTAAACCACCAGCCCGAGTTCACGGCGGCGTGTGTTACACCCGCCGCCGACCAGGCGATCATCGACGGCGCGATCGCCCTCGCTGACACCGCGATCAGCGTGGCCCAGGATCGCTCGCTGCGCGAGCGGTTAATGAGCCGGTCGTGATCCTCGAGCACGCGATGCTGCGCGTCACCGCCGGCCAGGAGAGCGCCTTCGAGGCATCACTTCGTGAGGCGCTGTTGATCATCGAGTCAGCCGAGGGCTGCCACGGCGCCGAGGTCCGCCGCCAAATCGAGAACGGCTCTGAGTATTTGTTACTCGTGCGATGGTCGTCGGTTGAGGAGCACTTGGCCTTTCGCGAGACCGAACTATTCACGTCGTGGCGGGCGTTCACCGCCCCCTACTATCGCGAGCCACCAAGCGTCACCCACTACCTCGAGCCGCTCTTGCGTTAGGAGGCTTGGTAGACGCCGAATTCGGCGCGCAGCACGTCAGCCACTTCGCCCAGGGTCGCCAGCCGCGACAAGGCCACCTTCATCGGGTAGAGCAGGTTGGACGAGCCCCGAGCGGCCGTCGCCACATCCTCGAGGGCGAGGCGCACGGCCTCACCGTCGCGCGACACCTTCAGCTGACGAACCCGCTCGACTTGGGCCCGCTGCTGAAGCTCGTCGATTGGGAAGACGTCTGACTTCGTGGCGTCGCTCTCGGCGAATCGATTCACGCCGACCACGACCTTCTCGTCGCGCTCGACGCTGCGCGCGAAGGCGTAGGCCGCAGCCTCGATCTCGTCCTGGAGGTAGTGCGCCTCGATGGCCGCGACCGAACCGCCCATCGCGTCGATGGTCTCTAAGTAATCGCGGGCGCGCTCCTCGACCTCGTCGGTCAGGCTCTCGACGAAGTAGGAGCCCGCGAGAGGGTCGACCGTATCGGCGATTCCCGACTCGTAGCCGAGGATCTGCTGTGTGCGCAGCGCGAGCTTGGCCGCGCGCTCCGTGGGCAGGCCGAGCGCCTCGTCGAAGCCGTTGGTGTGCAGGCTCTGGGTTCCCCCAAGGGCGGCCGCCAGTGCCTGGACGGTGACACGCACGACGTTGTTCTCAGGCTGCTGGGCCGTGAGCGTCGATCCACCGGTCTGAGTGTGGAAGCGCAGCATCGTCGATCGTGGATCGGTGGAGCCGAAGCGGTCGCGCATGATCGCGGCCCACAGGCGCCGCGCCGCGCGGTACTTGGCCACTTCCTCGAAGAGGTTGTTGTGCGCGTTGAAGAAGAAGCTCAGACGCGGTGCGAAATCGTCGAGTGCGAGACCCGCCGCGAGCGCAGCCTCGACGTAGGCGACGCCATTGGCGAGGGTGAAGGCAACCTCCTGGACGGCGGTCGAGCCGGCCTCGCGGATGTGGTAGCCCGAGATCGAGATCGTGTTCCAGCTGGGCAGCTCCTTCGCGCAGTAGGCGAAAGTGTCCACGACGAGTCGCATCGAGGGTCGTGGCGGGTAGATATAGGTGCCGCGTGCGATGTACTCCTTCAGAATGTCGTTCTGAATGGTCCCGCGCAGCTTCTCGCCGGGCACGCCCTGCTCCTCGGCGACCAACTGGTAGAGCAGCAGCAAGACGGCGGCCGTCGCGTTGATCGTCATCGAGGTCGTCACCTCAGCCAGGGGCAAGCCCGCGAGCAGCCGGCGCATGTCCTCGAACGAGGAGATTGACACGCCCACCTTGCCAACCTCGCCCTCGGCGCGTTCGTGGTCTGCGTCGTAGCCCATCTGCGTTGGTAGGTCAAAGGCGCACGAGAGTCCCGTCTGGCCGGCCGCGAGCAGGAACTTGAAGCGTTCATTGGTTGCCTCGGCCGTGCCGAAGCCCGCGTACTGGCGCATCGTCCAGAGCCGCCCGCGGTACATCGTCTCCTGGACGCCCCGGGTGTAGGGGAAGTGGCCGGGCTCGCCGAGCTTGGTCGACTCGTCGAAGTCCTTCAGGTCAGCGCCGCGATAGACGGTCTTTATCTCGATGCCCGAATCGGTGAAGCGTTGATCGGAGCTCACGTACCCAGGTTAGGTCGCGGCCATTGAAGACGACGGCGAGGTGCATCTTCCGCGACCCGCACGACAGGTTCGCGGACCCGATCGTGGCGCTGGTCTAGGCGTTTACCGCATGGGGCATGCAGAGATCGTCGTACTCGGCGATCACGATCGGCCCGGCCGCGTCGCCGCAGGCGGGGCAGGCGGGGTCACGGCGAATATTGAAGGTGCGGAACGTCTCCTCGAGCGCGTCGTAGGTCAACAGTCGTCCAACGAGAGGATCGCCGAGCCCCAACAGCACCTTGATGGCTTCTACGGCCTGGATGGAGCCCACGATTCCCGGCAGCACCCCGAGCACTCCGGCCTCGGCGCAGCTCGGCGCGAGTTCGGCCGGCGGCGGTTCGGGGATCATGCAGCGGTAGCAGGGCCCGACGTACGGGTAGAAGACGGTCGCCTGACCCTCGAAGCGAAAGATCGAACCGTGCACGACCGGGATGCGCGCCAGCAGCGAGGCGTCGTTTACGAGATAGCGCGTCGGGAAGTTGTCCGTGCCGTCGACGATGACGTCGTAGCCACTTATCACGTCGAGAATGTTGTCGGCACCGAGCCGGGTGTCGTAGGTGAGGACGCTGACGTCGGGGTTGAGCGCCGTCAGGGCGGCCTTGGCGCTGTCGACTTTGCGCATGCCGATCCGATCAATCGTGTGCAGGATCTGGCGCTGCAGGTTCGACGAGTCGACGACGTCCATGTCCACGATGCCGAGCGTGCCCACGCCCGCCGCGGCGAGATAGATCGCCGCCGGGGAGCCGAGTCCCCCCGCGCCGAGCAGCAGGACCCTCGACTCGAGGAGCTTCTGCTGGCCGGCCTCGCCGACCTCGGGCAAGAGGAGGTGGCGGTGGTAGCGAACACGCTGGTCGGAGGTCATGGTGGCCGGCGTCGACCAGTCGAGTCCCTCGTTCTTCCACTTGTTGAAGCCCCCGATGATCGAGACCACGTCGGCGTAGCCGAGGTCTTGGAGGGTCTTCGCGGCGAAGGCGCTGCGCGCTCCCCCGGCGCAGTAGATGGCGATCGGCGCGGACTTATCGGTGAGCCGGCCCTCGACGGCGAACTCCAGCTGGCCGCGGGGCACGTGGACCGCGCCCGGCAAGGCGCCCTGCTCGTATTCGTCGGGCTCGCGCACGTCAAGGAGCGTGTAGTGATCAAGTCGCGTCGCTACCTCGTGGGGATCGACCTCGCGGATCTCAGCTTTCGCGGCGTTCAGTAGGTCTCGCGGTGTGGGCAAGGCACGCTCCTTATCGGTGGTTAAACCCTACCGGCTCGGTCATCATTCACCGCCGCCTGCTATACCCGTCGCGTGGAGCTTCGCGACCTGCTTGCCAGACGGCGAATGACGCGTTCGTTCGACGGCACCGCGATCGACGAGACCTTGCTTGACGAACTGTGCGCGACGGCCCTCTGGTCGCCGACGGCTGGCAACAGCGCCGGGGTGCGACTTTCGACGCTCAGTCAGCGCTACGTCGCGGCGTATCTCGAGGTGGCGACCGACCAAGCGTGGCGGGAAGGCTCGCGCCGCGCCGAAGGACTGGCTCGCGCGAGCGCCCTCGTACTCGTGACGGTGCGCGTCGGCGACTACCTCAGTCGCTACGGCGAGCCCGACAAGATCGCCTCGGGGCTCGCGGCCCGCTCGGCCTGGCCCCTGCCGTACTGGCACGCCGACGCGGCGATGGCCACCATGGCGCTCTTGCTCTTGCTCGAAGAGGCTGGCTGGCAGGCGGCGCTGTGGGGCAACTTTCGCCGCGGCGACGAGGTGCTGCGCTGGGCCGGCCTGAGCGACGAGGAACTCTTCGCGACAGTCTTCGTTGGTCGCGGTGACGGGAACGACCCCGCGTCGAGCTCGCTCAATCGTAAGATCCCTTCCCGGCACGAGCGAGTGAATCGGTTGAACCCCTAGCGAGCCGAGTTCGCCAGCGCCTCGAGGTACTCGAGCAGGGTCCGGGTCGAGAAGGCGGTCGCGCCCTTGGTGATATAGCCGTGCGCCGCCTCGGATCGCGCGGGCCCGGCGATGTCGAGGTGAGCCCACGGCTTGTCGTCGGTGAAGCGACGCAGCAGCAGTGCCGCGACGATCGATCCCGCCTTGAGCGGTTTGCCCATGTTCTTCATGTCCGCGACGTCGGACCCTATGTGGGACTCGTAACGGTCCACGAGAGGCAGGCGCCAGAACGGTTCTCCGCTGCGCTCGCTCGCGGCGAGAATCTGGAGCGCGAGCACGTCGTCGGTGGCGAAGAGTGCACCGACCTCGTCGCCCAGGGCGACGCTCTGGGCCCCGGTCAGCGTCGCGACGTCGATAATGACGTCGGGATTGGCTTCAACGGCCAAGCTGAGCCCGTCGGCCAATACCAGACGGCCCTCGGCATCGGTGTTGAGGACTTCAATCGTCATGCCGTTACGGATCGTGAGGACGTCGCCGGGCTTAGTAGCGCTGTCACCCAGGAGATTCTCGGCTAGCGGGGCGATCGCCGTCACGCGCACTTGAAGAGCGAGAACGCTGGCCAAGGAAAGAGCCGCCATCACGATCGCCGCGCCCGACATGTCGGTTTTCATCGTCATCATCTTCTCGTGGGCCTTGATGGACAGTCCCCCCGAGTCAAAGGTGATGCCCTTGCCAACGAGGGCGACGTGCGGCAACTGCTTGCCCGGTTGGGGGTCGTAGGTCGCGTAGACGAGTCGGGTTGGCTGAGCCGAGCCCCGACCCACGCCGAGGAGGCCCCCGAGCCGTTCCTCCTTGATCTTTGGTTCCGTCCAGACCTCGATTTGGACGTGTTCGTCGCGACTGAGGCGACGGTCGATCTCGTTTGCCAGTTCCCGGGGCGCCATCGCGTCAGCCGGTGAGTCGACGAGAAACTTTGCCCAATTGACGGCGTCAGCTATGAGCGTGCCGCGCTCGACGCCTTTGGTCACTTCGTCGTGCGCCTCGACACTCGGCAGCGGCGCGCCGATCGGCACGACGTCGAAGGTTGCGTCAGGACCAGCGTCTTTGAAGTTGTACGAGGCGAGCAACGCCCCTTCGATCAGAGCCTGAGCCACGCTCAGGGGATCGCCGAGTCCCTCGGTCGGCAACAGAAAGGCGACCGAGCTCTCGCCAGCAGCGCGCAGGGCGCCGGCCCCGCCTTGGCGGTAGTGCTCGGCGACCTGGTCGTCCGCGCCGAGTGATACCAGCGCGACATTCGGACCCTGCCAGGAGCGCAGCACGACAACGCTGCCCGCTTCGTCCTTCAGTCCTTGACGGTCGCACCACTCTTTGGTGAAGGCGTGCGGCACCTTTACACCACCTACGTCCAAAGGAACGGTATCGCTCACCGCAGCCCCGCCATCATGAAACGTCACCGGTACGGCGATCGTCGCCTGGCCCACAGCCTCGTTGATCGAGGCGACTCGTGCCCTGTACGTCATTTCAGCCTTTTCTAGTCGTGAACGCGAGCGGTTCGATGATGCGGTCCCTCGGCCCAGCGAGCCATCGTCCAGAGCAGATCACTCAGCCGATTCAGGTAGGGGTTGATGAGCGAACCCTCGAGTTGGTAACCCACGGCGACGCGCTCGGCTCGGCGAATGACCGCGCGCGCCACGTCGAGCGCGGACGAGAGCTGCGTCTCCCCGGGTACGACGAACTCGCTGGGCATGGTGACCTCGAGGGACAGCGCGTCGATCTCCTCTTCCAGCCTTACGACCATGGCCGGAGTCACGAGCGACTTCTCCGCGACCAACTTGTGGCGATTCGAGGGCAGGGTCGCCACCTCGGCCATCAAGACCCACAGGTCGCGCTCGACCGTTATCAGCAGCTCGTTCAGCCTGGATCCGGCATCGCTCTGGGAACGGGCCCAGCCGAGAACGGCTTGCGCTTCGTCGACGGCGCCGTTGAGTTCGATCTGCTCGGAACTCTTTGCGACGCGACCGCCGAAGTAGAGCCCGGTGGAGCCGTCGTCGCCTGCACGCGTGTAGATCTTCACGTCGCCAGCGTAGTGAAGACAAACATCACAAGTAACCTGATGAACCAATGGACTTCACAGTGCGCCCGCCGTTTGCTCGGCCCGGGAACGACGATCCTTACCTCAAGGCGCTCGGACAACGCGTACTCGTGTTTGACGGGGCCACCGGGACGAATCTCCAGCTGCTACAACTGTCCGCCGACGACTTCGGCGGCGCCGCCTTGGAGGGCTGCAACGAGATGCTCAATGTGACGAAGCCCTCGGTCGTCGAGGCCCTGCACCGTTCCTTCCTCGACCTCGGCGTGGACGCCGTCGAGACGAACACCTTTGGCGCGTTCTCAGTGGTCTTGGCGGAGTACGGCATCGCCGATCGGGCCCACGAGCTCGCCCTCGCGTCAGCGACGATCGCGCGGCGCGTCGCCGATAGCTACGCCGGCAACGGCGAGGCGAAGTTCGTCGCGGGCTCCATGGGTCCGGGCACCAAGTTCCCCACGCTCGGCCAGATCTCCTACGACGACCTCTCGGCCAGCTACGAAGAGCTCGCCCTCGGCCTCCTAGAGGGTGGCGTCGATCTCTTGCTCGTCGAAACGATGTTCGACCTGCTCTCGGGCAAGGCCGCAATCGCCGCCTGCCACCGGGCCATGGCCCGCCACGGCCGCGTCGTGCCCATCCAGGCCCAGGTCACCATCGAGCTGACCGGGCGCATGCTGCCCGGCACCGAGATCGGCGCCGCCATCGCAGCGCTGTCGCCGCTCGGCGTCGACGTCCTCGGACTCAACTGCGCGACCGGACCGGTCGAGATGTACGAGCCGCTGCGCACGCTCTCCGACAGCGCGCCGGTGCCGGTGTCGTGCATGCCCAACGCCGGGCTGCCGAGCGTTGTCGAGGGCCAGATGCACTACGACCTCACCCCCGAGGCGCTGGCTGAACATCTTTCGAAGTTCGTCGCCGAGTATGGCGTGCAAATCGTGGGCGGGTGCTGTGGCACCACGCCCGAGCACCTGGCTCGCGTGCTCGAAGTGGTGCGGCCGCTCGGCGCGGCTAAGCGCGCGCCGGTCGTCGAGCACGCCGTCACCTCGATCTACTCGGCGGTCAACTACCAGCAAGACCGCTCGGTGCTGCTGGTCGGCGAGCGCACCAACGCCAACGGCTCGAAGAAGTTCCGCGACGCCATGCTCGAGGGCGACTGGGACGCCTGCGTGGCCATTGGCCGCGAGCAGATCAAAGAGGGCGCGCACGTGCTCGACGTCTGCGTCGACTACACGGGCGCCGACGGTGTAGGCGACATGAACGAGCTCATGAGCCGCCTCGCCACGCAGTCGTCGGTTCCACTGATGATCGACACGACCGAGGCGCCGGTCGCGCGCGCGGCGCTCGCCTGGCTCGGCGGCAAGGCGCTGCTCAACTCGGTCAACCTCGAAGAGGGCGACAGCGAAGGTACGCGCCTCGACCGGTTCCTCACCCTGGCGGCTGAGTTCGGCGCGGCCGTCGTGACGACCTGCATCGACGAGGAGGGACAGGCGCGCACCGCGGACTGGAAGGTCCGCGCCGCCCGATCCATCACCGAACTCGCAGTCAACCGCTACGGGCTCGACGCGTGCGACATCTTCGTCGACACTCTCGCGCTGCCCCTCTCGACGGGGATGGTCGAGTCGCGTCGCGACGGTATCGAGACCCTCGAGGCCATCCGTCGGGTCAAGGCCGAGCTGCCCGGGGTGCGCACGATCCTCGGACTTTCCAACATCTCCTTCGGCCTCAACCCGGCGGCGCGCCAGGTCCTGAACAGCGTCTTCCTGCACGAAGCCGCCGAGGCCGGACTCGACGCCGCGATCGTGCACGCCTCGAAGATCCTGCCCCTACACCGCATCGACGAGGAGGCGCGCCAGGTCTGCCTCGATCTCATCTACGACCGACGCCGCGACGACTATGACCCGCTCAGCGAACTGCTGCGGCTCTTCGAAGGCGCGACGACCGCGAAGAACCGGGGGCCTTCGCTCGACGACCTGCCCCTCAACGAACGCCTGAAGCGGCGCATCATCGACGGCGCGCGCGTCGGCCTCGAGAGTGACCTCGACCAGGCGATGAGCGAAGGGGCGAAGCCGCTCGACATCGTGAACGAGGTGCTGCTGGACGGCATGCGCGTCGTCGGCGATCTCTTCGCGAGCGGCGAGATGCAGCTGCCCTTCGTCTTGCAGAGCGCCGAGACCATGAAGTCGGCGGTGTCGCACCTCGAGCCGCTCATGGAAAAGAGCGACCAGGGCGGCCGTGGCCGCGTCGTGCTCGCGACCGTCAAGGGCGACGTGCACGACATCGGCAAGAACCTCGTCGACATCATCTTGACCAACAACGGCTACGAGGTGATCAACCTGGGTATCAAGGTCGGCGTCAACGAGATGCTGAGCGCCGTCGAAGAGCACCAGGCCGATGCGCTCGGCATGAGCGGGCTGCTCGTCAAGTCGACGCTCATCATGCGAGAGAACCTCGAAATCATGAACGAGCGCGCGATGTCCTCGGTGCCGGTGCTGCTCGGCGGGGCAGCCCTCACGCGCACCTTCGTCGAGCGCGACCTGCGCGAGATCTACGCCGGGCGCCTCTTCTACGGCAAGGACGCCTTCGAGGGGCTGCGCGTGCTCGACCGACTCGGCGAGCTGCGCCGCGCTGGCGAGGACGACCCCAACTTCGGCCGCGAACTCTCAACCAAGCGCGTCCAGCGACGCTTCCGCGAGGTCGAACCCAGCTCAACCTCCACCCAGCGCAGTCCCGAGGTCGAGGCGGACAATCCCCTCTTTCCGCCCCCCTTCCTCGGCAGCCGGGTTGCGAAGGGAATGTCCATCGCCGAAATCAGCGAGTACCTGAACCTGACGGCGCTCTTTCGAAACCAGTGGGGCTTCAGGCCCGAAGAGGGCGAGGACGACGCCATTTTCAAAGAGCGAGTAAGCGCTACCCTGCGTGAGCAGCTGAGCATCGCCAAGGAGGACGACCTGCTCGTGCCCCAGGTCGTGTGGGGCCACTACCCCGCCGCCAGTGATGGCAACGACCTTGTGATCTTCGAAAACGACTCGCGCGACCGCGAGCTGACCCGCTTTGTCTTTCCGCGTCAGGTTGAGTCACCCCAGCTCTGCATCGCCGACTTCTTCCGGGCCTACGACAGTCCCGACCGCGACTACGCGAGCCTCATGCTCGTAACGATGGGTAGCCGGGTCTCCGAGCGCACCCACCAACTCTTCGCCGAGAATCGCTACAACGACTACCTGTTGCTGCACGGCCTGGGCGTCGAGATGGCCGAGGCCCTGGCCGAGCTCTGGCACCGGCGCATTCGCGAGGAGCTCGGCTTCGCCAGCGAGGACGGACCCACGTTGACGGGCCTGTTTCGCCAGCAGTACCGGGGCGGGCGCTACTCCTGGGGCTACCCGGCCTGCCCCGACCTCACCGATAACGCCAAGGTCGCCACCCTCCTCGAGTCCGAGCGCATCGGGGTGTCGGTTTCCGAAGGATTCCAGCTCCACCCCGAGCAGACAACTAACGCCATCGTCTGCCACCACCCCAAGGCCAAGTACTTCGTCGGGTAGTGGGCCATTTCGACCCTCTGCGAACTTTTCGGCAGGTCCGAAGACCAGTTTCTCGCCACCCCCTACCCGGGCACCGACGGCTCACGCCATACGGTTCACACTATGTGAGGGGTGTAACAGACTCGCCTCGATCCGTCGCATGACTGCGACGCCAGCGACCTCGCTAACCCCTCGGGGCCGGCGTCGCCACGGGCTGCGCCTCGACCAGCGCCTCTCGCGCGTGATAGCTCGAGCGCGTGAGCGGTGACGCCTGGACGTGGCGCAGCCCGAGTCGCCGACCGCGCTCGGCCAGGTCGTCAAACTCCGAGGGCTCCCAAAAGCGCGCGACGGGCAGGTGGCGTTCCGTGGGGCGCAGGTACTGGCCAATAGTGACGATTTGCACGCCAACGGCGGCGAGGTCGGCCAAGGTCTCTTCGACCTCGTCGGCCGTCTCGCCCAGTCCGACCATGAGGCCCGACTTGGTCGTGAGTCCGGCGCGCCCACTGCGCGCGAGCACCGCCAGCGAGCGCAGGTAGCCCGCGCTCGGGCGCACCGCCCGCTGGAGTCGCGCCACCGTCTCGACGTTGTGGTTCAAGACGTCGGGCCGCTCGTCGATGATCAGCTGCAGCGCCTCGGCGTCACCCTTCAAGTCGCTGGTGAGCACCTCGACATCGGTGCCCGGGGAACGCTCGCGCACGGCACGCACCGTGGCGGCGATCGCTCCCGCGCCGCCGTCGTCGAGGTCGTCCCGCGCGACGCACGTGATGACCGCGTGCGCGAGGCCTAGTCGCACCACCGCCTCGGCGACTCGGTCGGGCTCGCTCGGGTCGAGCGGCAAGGGCTTGCTCGTGTCGACGAGGCAGAAACCGCACGCCCTCGTGCAGCGCTCACCGTTCACCATGAATGTCGCGGTGCCGGCCGTCCAGCACTCGAAGATGTTCGGACAGCCTGCCTCCTCGCACACCGTCACGAGTCGCAGGTCCTCGGTGAGCTTTCGCAGCGAGAGGTATTCGCCGCCCATTCGCGCCTCGATCCGCAGCCACTCGGGCTTGCGCGTGTTGAGCGCGAGTCCCGCGTCGGGGTCGACGCCGGCGCGCCGAAGTCGCCGCAGGAGCGGCCGCTCGTCGGAGGGAGTCGCCACTCCCCGATCGACTTTGGCTATCCGAGCCCCGCCGCCGAGCTCGCGCTCGAGCTCTTCGCCTAGAAGCTCCTCCACCTCGAGCGTCGTCGCCGCAACGCCCAGCGAGCTCAGCGAAGCCACGGGCTTGTCCGCAATGCCACAAGGTACGATCGCGCGAAAGCCCGCGAGGTCGATCTCGACGTTGAGCGCCACGCCGTGCAAGGTGCGGCGCTGACCGCGCCCGTTGCGCTCGGTGCGCACGCCGACCGCGGCGATTTTCTTCGGCGTGCCCCCAAGATCGGCCCACACGCCCGGGTAGCCGTCGAGCCGTCCGACAACACCGAGGCGACTCTCGCGGTCCGCGCGGGCGACCGCGGCGATGACGGCGTCCTCGAGTCGGCGCACGTGGGCCTTGCCCGCGGCGGGGTCGTCGTCGACGCTGACGATCGCCCAGGCGACCACCTGGCCGGGCGCGTGGTACGTCACGTCGCCACCCCGATCAGCGTCAACGACGATGGCGTCGAGCTGCGACGGCGGCACGAGGAAATGCTCATCGACGGTTCGCACGCCGCGGGTGTAGGTCGGCGGGTGCTCGAAGAGCAGGACGTAGTCGTCACTCGACTCAAGCAGGGCGCGCTGCAGGTCGTTCGCCTCAACGAAGGAGACCCGTCCGAGGTGTCGCCGGCGCAGCACCTAGCGCTCGCTCTCGAGGTCCAGCCCGGCGAGAAGTTCGCCCACGCGCTCAAGGTAGCTCGCCGCGGCCACCGACTCGCACACCCGGTGGTCGAAGGCCAGGCCCAGGACGACGCGCCGACCGATCTCGATCGTCGACGCCGACCCGACGATGGGCACCTCGCGGACGGCACCCACGGAGAGAATCGCTACCTCGGGTTGGATGATGATCGGTGTCGTCCACCACGTGTGCGCTGACGGAGCGCCGCTGATGGTAAAGGTGCCGCCCATGAGATCGTCCGTTGTCAGCTGGCGCGAGGCGATACGCCCGTCGAGCTCGTGCACCCTTCGCGCGAGGGCGCGCAGGGTCAGGCCCGCGGCGGCGTGCACGACCGGCACGAGCATGCCGTCGAGTGCGACGGCGCGCACGAC
>JGI12269J14319_10000902_pt1 | contig 29248 bp, 22 predicted proteins | sample PeaSoiSIISIP2007_FD_14319 | JGI IMG/M metagenome (IMG submission 14319)
GCGCTCACGATGGTTTACGTTGGGTTCGTAGCACGAGAATTTCTTGCCAACTACTTTTCCGGGAAGCTCGATCTTGCAAGCTTGCAAATGGCCGCCAGACTGGAGCCTGGAAATGCTGACTATCAATACCGGCTTGGGCACTATTCCCTGCAGACCCAGCACGAGCCACGGACCGCTCTGCCATTCTTACAATCCGCGGCCGCGCTAAACCCGCACAACGCCAGCTACTGGCTTGAACTTTCCAGAACCTACCGTCGGCTTGCAAACAGTGCTGAGCAGAAGGATGCTTTGCAACATGCCATCGCTGACGATCCATTGACTCCAGACGTTGCATGGGAGGCGGCCAATTTCTACTGGGCTCTAGGTGAGAGCGATCACGCATTGCAAGAATTCCGTGTGGTTCTGCAGAACGACCCTTATTTGGCGGCTGCGGCTTTGGACCGCTGCTGGCAGATCAAGCCGGATGTCGAGGCTCTTCTGCAGGACGTAGTGCCACGCAATGCCGATGCTTACTCGTTGTTCTTGGATTTCTTGATTTCCAGGAATCAGCCGGCTGCCGCAGCGAGAGTTTGGACTGAAATCGTGCATCTCCAACGCCCCGTGGAGACGCGCCATGTTTTCGATTACGTTCGATACCTGATCGACCGGCACGATGTCGCACGTGCTCAGCAAACCTGGCATCAAGCGGCAAGTCTGAGCGATCTTTCTGAGTATCAGCCCTCGCCGGAGAATCTCGTCGTTAACGGTGACTTCAGTCTGCCGGTGCTGAACGGAGGCTTCGATTGGCTATATGAGAAATCATCCGATGTTTCACTGGCGCTCGACCCGACCGAATCGCACTCCGGCCACCGATCTCTTTCCGTCGTTTTTGACAGTCGCGGAATCGAAGACGCAGGTATCCGCCAACTGATTCCGGTCCAGCCAGATACGGAGTACGAGTTTTCTGCGTATTTCAAGTCAGAAGGCTTGGAGGGGGCGGGTGGGCCGCGCTTTTTGCTGGAGGACCGGTTTGACGGGACCAACTATTTTGCCAGCGAGGAGCTTAAAGACGCGGATTTCTGGAAACAGGTAGAGGGAACATTTAGTACTGGCCCGAATACGCGCCTGCTGGTCCTGCGGATACAGCGCGTTCCGCCGGGGAATGCGATTCGTGGCAAGCTGTGGGTTGGCGACGTCCGCGTGACCCAGCGAAATGTAGCCCCGGAACAAGCCGCGGCGGGTGGCCAATGACTTCGCCGCTGGTGCTCGGGCAAATTGAAGAGACGAGCCCGCCGCCTTGGCGAAAGTTCAGTTCACCGCTGGATTCCATAACGTTCTACGGCGTGTTCGGCCTGCTGCTGTTCGGCCCGCTTGCATTTGGTGCGGTGGAGTCATGGTCGATTTCGATCATGCAGGCTGGTACTGGTTTACTCTTCGCAGTCTGGGCTGCCCGGCAAGTCGCAGCTCGTGAACTGGAGGTACGGGGCAACCCGTTGTTCCTACCCATGTCGCTGTTCGCTGGCCTCATCCTATGGCAGCTTGCGACCGGGCGAACCGCCTATCACGCCGCGACCTTCTCCACTGCGTTGCAGTATTGCAGCTATGGCCTGTTATGTTTTCTGATGGTTCAATGCCTGCGCAGAGCTTCGCAGGTTAAGGCCCTCGCCTGGGTGTTCTCCGGATACGGTTTCGCGGTTGCGATGTTTGCGTTCCTCCAAGGTATCGCGCCTAACGGCAAACTGTATTGGCTACGGTCTCTGTCATCTGACGGCTGGATCTATGGCCCGTATGTAAACCACAATCACTATGCCGGCCTGATGGAGATGTTGACGCCGATTCCTCTCGTCATTTCCTTCTCCGAAGGCATTCGGAGCTCACGGAAAGCGCTGGCGGTGCTGACGGCGGCAGTTATGGCGAGCACGATTTTTCTCTCCGGATCGCGTGGTGGCATGATTGCCTTCGCTACGCAGATGGCTCTGCTCGTGATCCTCCTTATCAAGCGAAAGAATAACTGGACGGCAACCCTTGCTTTAGGCGCCTTCTTGGTCGTCGCGTTGGGATTGCTTGCCTGGCTTGGCGGCGGCGATTTAGTGGAGCGGGTGGCGAGCATTCACAACGGGGCCAGAGCGGAACTATCCGGAGGCACGCGACTGACCATCGATCGCGACGCACTGAAGATGTTCGCGCAAAAACCAGTTTTGGGATGGGGGCTTGGCGTATTTCCTGACATCTATCCGCAGTTCAGCAGTCTTGCGACCAATCTTCAAGTGGGGATGGCTCACAACGATTACTTGCAATCGCTGGTTGAAACGGGAGCACTAGGGTTTGCGATCGTCCTATGGTTTCTGCTGACGCTATTTCGCTCTGCACTAAAGAAATTGAAGCAGTCGCCACCTGACACCAACACCGCCGCGACCTTAGCTGCAATGCTGGGGGTGACTGGAATCCTGGTTCACAGCGTCGTAGATTTCAACTTGCAGATTCCGGCCAACGCAGCGCTGTTTTACGTGTTATGCGTGGTAGGTGCGATGGAGCCGCGTTTTGCCCGGCATCGCCGCGGGGGTCGCAAACGGTCTCAATGGCTCGAAGAACGATCGAAGGAGCCGCTCGCGTCGACTACGGTTTCCATTGGCTGAGAAAGGGTTTCGCCGCGGTGCAAAGCAACAGGCAAATTATCACTCCTCCTCCCACCAGTGCTCCGCCCAGCACATAAGGATCCGTCAGTAGCCCGCCGCCTTGAGCCACAGGCGGTCCGGCCAGCCCCTTCCGCTTCTTTTTCTTGTTGCAGTTCCCGGAGTCGTCGCGGGTGGCTTGTTCTCCCTCGGACAAGTTGGCGGTACTGGTTCCGCAATTCACGTTAACATTGCCCTTGCCAGCAACGATCTCTACCGTTCCGTCCGCATCCACTACTTCAAATTCTGTCCACGAGTTCGATGCGGGAGTCACTGTGACTTCCCGGGCCAGCGCGACCATGCCTTTAGACGTAGCCACGCTAACACCTCCATGCTCGACCGAGACGGCATTGCCCTCAAACTTGACCAGGGAGTCCTGCAGGACGATGACACCGGAGCCGGAAGCATCAAGGGTAGCGAGGGACTCTGTTTGAGTCTGGATTAAGTCGCCCGGGAAAACGGCGGAGGAACGAGGCAAGGCTTTACCATTGAGCCACACCGTGCCCTTGCCGCTGCCATAGAGCATGGCTGCGCCGGAATCAACGTCAGCCGCGACCAGCGATGCGGGCGTGATGGCGATCAACATCCAGCAAATAACGTTTCGGAGTATGGACACACTCATACACAAGTTCTTCGCCGTGATGCTAGCCTGCCGCCCATTGATCGTCAATTGCCTTGTCTGGTCACCACCCCTTAGGTCGGAGGGATTGAATCGCTAGCGCCAACGATCGATGAGTTCCCACCACATCAGTTTCAGCCATTCTTCAAAGTTCACCTTGGCCCACTCGCGATTTCGCCACCATTGGACGCCGAACTCTTGTTCGTCCGAGACTGCCGCGACACTGTACTCCGCGGGCGAAACCCGATTAAAGGTACTAAGAGCCCGCCGCGTGTGGTAATCGGACGTGACCAGCAGAATGCGTCGAACGCCAGCGCCCGCGAGGCAGCGGGAAACGTCATGCGCCTCATCCCTGGTGGAGTGTCCGTGGATCGCGCAAATCGTGATCGAGGCAGGCTGCGGCAACCCTTCGACGTACTTGCGGGCTATCTCCATCTCGTTCCACTGGTAAATCCTGGCCTCGGCTGGAACGTCGAGAATCAATCGCGGTGCGTAACCCTGATCCAGCAATTCCAGACCCCGCGCCGGTCGCCGGTCGGTTTCTCCAGCAAGAACCACCATCACGTCTGACTTACGAGGTTGATTCACCACCAGGAATCGACCCGAAGTCGAACCTAGAATGACGATGAACAATGCTGCAACGATTAAGACGAGTCGCAACTTTCTCATAGATTCGTTTCTTGTTTGACCTCAACGGGCTGAACACGGTGGTTCGTCAGCTTCTCTCAGCATTCCAGACTACGCGAAATGTCGAATCGGGTGACCTTCAACCCAGCAAGTTACTTCGGTGAGCACCTGTTCGCCAGTGACCCGAGTGCGTGGGGGCAACATGCTAAAATCCAGCTTTACCCAGACTTTCAACTATGACTATCGAATCCATGCCCGCCGCTTTGTTTTCCGAACTGAAGAACAAGATTGAGCAGAAACAGGCACGTGTCGCCGTTATCGGGCTTGGCTACGTCGGTCTGCCATTGGCTCTGCTTTACACGGAGCAGAAATTCTCAGTCACCGGGTTTGATATCGATGCCCGCAAGATTTCTACGCTGGATAAGGGTGGCTCCTACATTTTCCGCATTCCAGCGACTGAGATTCAGGAGGCAAAGAAACGCGGATTCAGCGCCACCGCCGAATATTCACGTCTGACCGAGATGGACGCGATTATCATTTGTGTCCCCACGCCACTCAACGAATATCACGAGCCCGACCTCAGTTACATCACGGATACGGCCAAGTCCATCGCTCCCCATTTGCGCGCGGGGCATCTGGTGATCCTGGAGAGCACGACGTATCCGGGCACCACGGAAGAAGTGTTAATCCCAATCTTGGAAAAGGGCAACCCGCGCGGGCTGAAGGCTTCGCATGGCGAAGCTTCCAACGGGGAGGAGTTTTATGTCGCGTTTTCTCCTGAACGCGAAGATCCAGGGAATCAGACGGTGGCGCGGCGTGATATTCCGAAAGTAGTCGGCGGACTCGATGTGAAAGCGTCCGACCTGGCGGCCGCTTTGTATGGCGCGATCTTTAACCGCGTCGTGCGTGTCTCTTCGCCGGCGGCCGCAGAGATGACCAAGTTGCTGGAAAATATCTATCGTTGTGTGAATATTGCTCTCGTCAATGAGCTGAAGCTGCTGTCGCTGCGGATGGGAATCAATATTTGGGAAGTGATCGAGGCGGCCGCGACCAAGCCTTTCGGATTTCAACCTTTCTATCCGGGGCCGGGTTTGGGTGGCCATTGCATTCCGGTGGATCCTTTTTATCTTTCCTGGAAAGCCAAGGAATGGGATTTCCGCACACGATTCATTGAACTGGCGGGCGAGATCAACACCAACATGCCGTATCACGTGCTGGAATCGGTCGGCAAAGCCCTAAACCAGCAGAAGAAAGCGTTAAACGGCTCCAGGATCCTCGTGCTCGGACTCGCTTACAAGAAAGATATCGACGATTTGCGCGAGTCTCCTTCCCTGACCATCATCGAACTGCTGCAAAAGGACGGGGTTCAGGTCAGCTACAACGACCCTTACTTCCCGACTGTCGGCAAGGGGCGCAAATATGATCTGCAAATGAAGTGCGCGCCGTTGGAGAATCTCGGGCAGTACGACTGCGTGCTGATCATCACCGATCACTCCGATTACGACTACGCGGCCATCGTGCGCGAGTCACAGCTCGTGGTGGATACACGCAACGCCACGCGTAATATCAAGAGTCCCAAGATCGTCCACTGCTGACGACAGCCTGAAATTCCAGAGTGCGCTTTCATCGCGCGGAATCATTGCAGAGTAGAAGTGCCTACAACCTGCCCGTGATCGTTAATCGCTTGCGCCGAGGAAACGCTGCCGCCCAGCGTACCCAGGTCTTGAATCTTGTTGGGCGCCGTCCAAAGCACCGCGTGCGTGACTCCAGTCTGGCTCAGATCGGAAAAGCCCACGATCTGGCTTTTGCTATTTATGGCCAACGCGGTGCTGTTTTGGCCGCCCAGTGTTCCCAGGTCTTGCATGCGGGCGCTTTGCGTCCACAGAAAAGCGTGGGTGGGGGAAATATCGGCGATCGAAGCCCATCCCACAACCTGTTCGGATCGACTGATTCCGAACGCAGCGCTGTTATCGCCCCCGAGAGTGCCAAGGTCGACCAGATGCGAGCCTTCGCGGCGAATAAACGCATGGTTCGGCGTGAGAGTTTTGTTTAGCGGCGAAGCTCCGACAACAGTCCCTGCGGCGTTGATGGCGTATCCATAACTGTAATCGGATCCCAGCGTTCCCAACCCCGTCATGTGCCCGCCTGCAGTTCGAACATACGCTACATAACGGACGTCTCCAGTTCGCGACGAAGTGCCAGCAATATCGCCTCGGTCATTGATCGCAGCCCCGTCACTGTAAGTACCGCCCAAGGTGCCCAATTCCTTCATGCCCGTTGCTGCTGCCCACAGGAACGCACGGACATCGCCGGACGCAGTGCTCGCAGCGCCTACGACGTGCCCAGCTGAATTGATTCCCTCAGCTTCCGCGAAATCTCCTCCAAGCGTGCCCAGGTCCTGCATGCCTCCGCTCTTGGTCCAGAGGAATGCACGAGTCGTCCCCTCGGTGGTTTCATAGTAGCCGACGACCTGTCCAGCGTTGTTGATCCCGTTGGCATAGCTGCTGCCGCCTAGGCTGCCGAGATCCTGCATCCCGGCCGTCGCCGACCACAGGAAAGCGTGGGTTGTGCTTTGAGCGTTCGCATGAACCGCTAGGGTGGCAGCCAAGATGGACAGCCATAGCCAGGTGCGCGTTAGTTTCAGCATTGTGTGATCTCCAAACTCAAAGGATCAACCAAGGGGAAGTGACAACCTGGTCGTGATACCAGGAGCGAACGAATCTTACTATCAATTGCGTCGAATCAGAACTGAATCTCGAGTCTGTTTGCGGAAATCGCTGGCACGGGCTTGTCGGGACCAGAATACCGAGTGGTATTGAAGGATCGACTGCTGGGCGGATCTTGTCTCGAACTTACTGTCCGACGGAGCTGGCAACCGATGAAAACACGTTGTTGGCGTTCGCACCGATCAAACGAATCGTGCCCACCACGATCACCAATACAACGGCCAACATGACCGCGTATTCCGCGACGTCCTGTCCTCGCTCATCGGACCACAGTTGATGCAAAAACCTTGCCACGGGCTCCTCCTTGCTCCCCAGTCAAAACTCCTCGCGCGGGCGAGAGGAAATTGCTCACCAGGTTGACAAGCGGCGGAAATATCCCCCTGATATCCCCTGTCTTGATAAATGCTAATGATGTGGCGAGAGCAGAACAATAGCCCTTCGGTGTCAGGGTATGGCACAAGAGTGCCATACGCTTAGGCGATCGGTTTCAAAGGCAGAGACTGATTGACCGCGAACAGCGCCAGTTCCAGACGAGTGGAAACCCCAAGCTTATCGAAGATATTGCTGAGATGGTGCTTCACCGTGTCTTCACTGATCTTGAAGTATTCCGCAGTTTCCTTATTGGAGTAGCCCGCAACCACCGCCGAAACAATCTCTAGCTCGCGGGGGGTCAGGCCGAATTTCTTCTGCCGGGCCTCTTCCCCGGACGACTGCACCAGGGTTCTGAGGTACTGCACCAGGTTCGAGACGCTCTCGCGTCCAACCCAGTACTCTCCCGCCATCACGGTATGAATTGCTTTTAGAAGAAGCTGGGTGGCGGAATCCTTTAGTACCACGCCGCGAGCTCCGAGTTGCAAAGCCTCGACAATCTGGGCTTTCTCGGCGGCAGCGGTGAGCAGAATTACTCGAACCGCATTCTGGTTGGATGCGGAACTCATTTCGCGCAGCGCCTCCAGACCGGGATGGCGAGGCATGGCCAGGTCAAGGAGCAGGATATCGGGCTTGAGCTGCCTTGCGAGTTTGACTGCCTCGGCGCCGTCACAGGCTTCGCCGATCACTTTGAGGTCAGGCTCGGTCTCCAAAAGGCGCCGCAAGCCATCCCTGAAAATAGGATGGTCATCGGCAATCAGGATGCGAGTCGGCTGCATTCGTCGGTTATCCATAAGTTGCCTGCCGGCGCTGTGGAACGGTGATCTCTAAACGCGTACCGAGGCCGGGGTTTGATTCTATCGTGAGTTCGCCTTCAATCAAACGGACTCGCTCTTTAATGACTACAGGTCCCTTGCCCATGGTGTCGAGTTCGGCTTGTGAAAGGCGGCCGGTGAACGGGAAGCCACGGCCGTCGTCTTCGACCAGCACGTGCCACGCGCCATTGCGCGAACCCAGCCGGACCAGCACCTGCCGGGCTTTGCTGTGCTTGCGGACATTGACCAGCGCCTCTTGCACAATGCGAGCCAATTCTCTGCACACCGGCTGCGGCATATTCAGTTCATCGAGATCGGAAAGAAACCGCGCGGAAATTCCAGTCTCGCGCTGGAACCTTTCCACCGTGTCAGATAGTAACCCCAAAAGCTTCTTGGAATCTACGTCCAGGGTTTTCATTTGTTGCATCAGTTCCCGTAGTTTGAGAACTTCTTCGCGCAGCAGCCCCTGGATGCGGCCTAGTTCTTCCGTCACCAAACCAGGTTTACCCGGCGACTGACGCCGCAACACATCCACCTGCATCTCGACGGCGATTAGCGACTGGACAGCGCCGTCGTGCAACTCACGGGCGAAACGCGCGCGCTCCAGCGCTCCTGCCCGCAGCCGCAGCCGCCGCAATAGAAGCACGTTGTAAACCGCCGGTCCCACCTGGCGCACCAATTCTTCCAGGAAGCGCAGTTCCTCCTCGGTATCCCCGGTTAAAGAAGGATCCAGCAGAAAGATTCGTCCTGACCATTCTCGTCCGAACATGAACGACACGGTCATCAGACTTCGGAAATCGTACTTCTTCGCGAGGGGCGCCAAGAACTCAGGAGTAAGATCCCGAAGTCTGCCGCCATCCCGATCCAATCCCAGAAGGGAGTAATCGCCAGCGTCCCGTTTGCCGGTATGCTTTGCATAACACGTTGCAGCTTGCGACTCATACAGATATGTCTCGCGGTCGTTCGCAGACGGTTCGAGCCAGCGAAAAGACGTATCACTCTCGAGACGGCGTAGTTCTCCAACAAACACCCGGTAGTTGCTGGTTTCGTGCGAGGCGATGACCAACTGTTTTGCCCCGTACATCGCGAGTAGTTCGCCCGCAATATCGCCGATGGTTCCGGTCAGGCCGGCCTCTACTCTTGCCTTCCCGATGGTCCGGGCAATCACGGCTTTTTCCGCGCGGAGTTGCTTCTGCTGCTCAGCCAGATAGCCGAGTAGAATGCCCAATACCAGAAGATAGACGGAGCGCATGAAAAGGTGCTTGGGCTCGAAGTCGTTGGTGTTCACTTGCAGGAGAGGAAGGTGCAGCTTCAAGCCATTCACCCAGTCAACGAAATGCAGGTGAATCAAACAAAAGCTTTCGATCCAAAGCAACAACACCGCTGCCACGGCAGTTCCCATCGTCTCCCACAAACCCCAGCGATACGCGGCCGCTGCCAGAACGAAAACGAAGAACAACGAAAAGGGATCGCCTTGCCCTGTGGCAAAAGCTGAAATGAGAGCCGGCCAAATCACGTCTGCGCTGTGCACCAGCAATCGGAAAGACGGCGTCGATTCCTGCCGCCAGCGCAAGAAGACAATGACAAAAAAACCTTGGAGTATATAAAAAGCCAGTATTCCGTAGGCCCAAACGGAATAGCGGATCGCCGCGGGATCCATCCAGATAGCGACTAGTGAAGCCAGTGCGAGGGACACTCGAGCCGTGGCCAGCCACCGTTCAGTCCGGCGTACTTCTCCGGGCCCCATGGGAGCCCGGAGTCGCCACAGGAATCGATCTCGTAACGCTTGGAATGGCAATCGGGTACGACCGCGCACAAAAAATGATGTCACGCGGATATTATTTGTAATACCGCTGGAGAGCAAGAGAAACTTCCCACAATCGCCTCTAACGTCAACATTCTAAATTAGCTAGACTTAGTGAAGATGTAGCTGGAGTGTTGCACGACTTCGCCTTGGTTACTTGAGTAACTTTCCCTCTGGCCCAATGTGACGAAGAATCAGGAGCGGATGATCATGTCCGGACGCTCGAAGCTTTGGATGTCGGCTGCCATTGGCTTGTTATGTGTACAGGCGCTGGCATCGCTATTCTTGCGTCAGGGCTTTGCGCTGACCGCGCTCAGCGACATCCTCCAATTCGTTCTGCTTCTCGCCGGTACGGTTGCACTCTTACTCAATACTCTTGCCACTCGCGGTCGTATCCGCTTGTTCTGGGCCCTGATGACACTTGGGACCGCGCTCTGGATGTCGTACCAGGGCTTGTGGACATACTTCGAAGTCTTGATGCGGAAGGATGTTCCCAATCCTTTCGCGGGAGACGTCGTTCTGTTCCTTCATATCGTTCCTATGACGGCTGCGCTGGCGCTGCAGCCGCACGTCCAACCCGATGATCGCACCACGCGCTTGGGAACGCTTGATTTTGCTCTCCTGTTCATCTGGTGGCTATATCTTTATTTGTTCGAGGTAATTCCCTGGCAGTACGTGCAAGCCTACGAGCACAGCTACGATCACAATCTCAACATCCTGTACCTTACCGAGAAAATAGTTTTCCTGGCTGGCGTCGGCATGCTTTGGGTCCGCAGCCAAGGCTCATGGAGAATCATTTACGCCAACTGGTTTGGCGCGGGCTTAACTTACTCGCTGAGTTCCTTCATTGCGAACTGGGCGCTCGAAAACAAGAAATATCACACGGGCAGCTTCTATGACGTGCCCCTGGCCATCTCCATGGCTTGGATTACCGTAATTGCAGTTCTGGCGTTCCATTCTTCCAGCAAACAGCAGCCTGCTCGTCCTTCCGGCAGCTACGGAGTGTGGGTGGCGAGGCTGGGCATGTCCGCTATTTTTTCGCTTCCTCTGTTTGCCTTATGGTCTTTGTTCGACGCTGGAATTCCGCCGCGGGTGCGAACCTTCCGGCTGGTACTTACCCTGTGCAGCATGCTGGTCATGGGCACACTGGTCTTCTTCAAGCAGCATCTGCTGGACGGCGAACTCTTGCAATTGCTGGTCGCGTCTCAGGAATCGTTTGACAACCTCAAACGCGTGCAGGTGCAACTGGTGCAGTCGGAAAAATTGGCATCGCTCGGACAACTCGTGGGCGGCGCCGCTCATGAATTGAACAACCCGCTTACCGCGATGATGGGATACGCGGATCTTTTGTCAGCCACGAATCTGGCCGACGATCAACGCCTGCTGATGCAGAAAATTGAGCAGCAGGTGCGCCGGACTCGCACCCTGGTTTCCAGTCTCCTAAGTTTTGCCAAACAGGTTCCCGCCGAGAAGACGTTGGTTGACATCAATGCCCTGGTACAAACCGCGGTAAAGCTCTGCTTGCCCCAGTCGCGTGGCCCCAACGTTCAAGTCCACACCGACTTCGCCAGTGAACTGCCGCGGGTTCTTGGCGACTCTAATCAGTTGTTGCAGGTCTGTTTGCACATCACCAACAACGCTCTCCACGCCATGACGGATACCGGAGGCACGCTCACCGTTACGGCGCGTTTGCAGGATACCTTGGTGGTGCTCGAATTTTGTGACGATGGACCAGGCATGACGGAACCGGCCCGCGTTTTCGATCCTTTCTATACCACGCGCCCAGTTGGGCAGGGACCAGGCTTGGGGCTTAGCGTCTGCTACGGCATCATTCAGGAACACAACGGCAAAATCACCTGTCAGAATCGGCCGGAGGGCGGGGCGATATTCCGCATCGAATTACCTGCGGTGGTGGATGCGGCAAGCGTCTATAGTTCGGTTTCGCGGAGCTACAGGTCGCCCGAATCACTTCCCGAAGCGAAGGCCGCCGCTAGCCGATGAGAGAAGGTCCGGAATAGGAACGTGCTACGGGTATCCGATAAAAGAGGTTTGCCATTGAAAAACGCAGCCCCGTTCGAATAGCCGCCCACGACATACTTCCATCCGAAGAGGCTGCCACCGCTCAGGCGGATGCTGTAAACCTGGCCAGGCGAAACTGGCAAACCGCCGTTGGGAAAAACGAACAGAACGTGGCGGCAGTCGGCGACTGGCACGGTCTTTGACACAACCGCCAGCGCTTCTCCCTCTGCATTCCCCAAATACATCGTGAGTTCGCCATCGGGTGGGCCGGGGTTGGCCACCACGAGTTCCACTTCGACGCCGGTCAGCCTCGGTAGCGACGGCGTGAAGGTCTGCCGCACATCATTGAGCAGGTTCGTCCATGCGTTCTTCCATGGGGCGGTGTTTGCCTGGTCCAGCGTCATGGATGCGTGCGGCGCGGGCGGGTTGCCGGGCGGTGATTCGACATGAATCGTCAGCGAGAAAGTAAGCCGTTTTGTCGAATCTGGATTTTCTGAATCAATAATAGGAATTTTGATCTGCGCCTCTCCTTCTGCAGTCGCCTCGAAAATGTAGATATACGTCGAGCTACCCGGATTCGGCGGCCCTGCCAGCGCGATGCTCTCAAGTTGGATTGCAGGGGAAGAAACCTGCGGGGTGCCGTATTGCTTCGGACCGACTGTTCCGAGGGTTATCTCTATCTGTTGACCGACTGTGGAATCCAAGCGCTGTCCATTGTTCGTGAAATTGAGGGACAACACCTGTGGCTCGATGCTCGTCGAGGACGTGTGGGCCTCCTGAGCGTCGGCATTACGGCAAAAGGTCCACAAGAAGACCAGCGCCACCAAGAAGACCGATCGTGAGTGCGTCATGGTCTCACCCCGCGTAAAACCACGTACAATTAGAAGGGCCGTGGATCGAGTTCGTTGCTTGCATATTGTTGCGAGTCGCCCTTGCACCACGCCAGCCAGGTTTTCCCCAAGCCTGCTAGTTTAGGATGCGGCCAGTTCCACGGTTCGCTTCAACTGGCCACAGGCGGCGTAAATATCGCGTCCGCGTGGGCGGCGAATAAAAGTGGGCACTCCGGCAGCAATCAATATCTTCTGAAACTGCACTACCCGGTCCTCCGCCGGAGTTTGAAATGCGATCCCCGGACCGGGGTTCAAAGCAATCAGATTTACCTTCGCCCGCACGCCTCGGATGAGTTCCCCAAGTTCGCGCGCGCTCTGCGCCGAATCATTTATGCCGTCCATCAGAACGTATTCGAAGGTCAGTTTTTCCCGGTTTCGCAGAGGAAAATCCCGCGCCGCCGCCACTAGCTTCTCCAGATTCCACTTGCGATTGATCGGCATCAGCCGGCTTCGTAGTTCGTCATTCGGAGCATTCAGCGATATGGCCAGTTTTGGGCGCACCGGCTCGGCGCCAAGATCATAGATCCGGGGCACGATGCCTGCGGTTGAGACGGTCATGCGCGATTCCGGGATTCCGACTCCTTCCACCAGCAAGCCCACTGCTTTCATGAAATTCTCGTAGTTCAAGAAGGGCTCGCCCATGCCCATGAAGACAATGTTCACGCGGTCCTCGGGCGGTGAGACGCGCTGGTGGTTGAGCACGGCGCAGATCTGGCCTACGATCTCGCCGGCAGTCAGATTACGCTTCACTCCAAGCAGAGCGGTCAGGCAAAACTGGCAATCCACCGCACACCCGACCTGGCTCGAAACACAGATGGTGGCGCGGTCCCAGGTTCGCGCTTTTTCGAGTTCATTCCCAGCCTCGCTTCCGTCTCCGGCTTCGCCGTCGTCTCCCTCGGGCATCCAGACCGTTTCTACGCTTTGCCCATCGGCAAAACCGATGAGGTACCGAACCGTGCCGTCGCTGGAAACGAATTTCCTTTCAATCGTCGGAAAGCCCAGCACCCCTGCTTGCCCGAGGCTCAGCCGGAACTCCTGTGGAAGGGTGGAGATCTGCTCGGCGGACCCGAGCCGTTGACGGTACAGAGCCTCGAACAATTGCTTTCCGCGGTACGCGGGCTGCCCGGACTCCTCCACAAACTCCGTGAGTTCGTGAAGCGTAAGGCCCAGAAGTACCGTTTGATTCCGTTCATTCATGGATTTGGGAGCCGACGAACGCCTCTCATCATTGTAGAGGAGACCGTGAGGAGGCGATGGATGCCGGTAGGGGCAGACTGTCGAATCCGGTCAATTTCCTCGTAATTATATGATTCTAAAGAAATAGCTATGCTTTCGCACAGCTCGGTCAGGTATGTAACAATAATAGGACGCCGTATCCAGGGCGGCTCCGGAAAAAGCTATGGTTGAAGAAGTACGCAACATTCAGCGCGAATTGCTGGCCAATGGCCTAACCGTGATTACGGAACAAATGCAGCATATCCGTTCCGCCTCGATCGGCATCTGGATCAAGACCGGATCGCGCGACGANGANGCNCAGTGGAACGGCATCTCCCATTTCGTCGAGCACATGGTTTTCAANGGCACGAAGCACCGCTCCGCNGAAGACATCGCCCGCCAGGTCGATTCCATCGGTGGGAACATGGACGCCTTCACCGCCAAGGAGTGCATCTGCTTCAACGTCAAGGTGCTCGATGAGCACCTCCCGATTGCCATGGACGTCCTCAGCGACCTGGTGCTCAACCCGACATTCGATGTGCAGGACATCAGCCGCGAACGGGGCGTGATCCTGGAAGAAATCAAAATGGACGAAGACAGCCCCGATTACCTCGTCCATGAAATCTTCACCCAGAACTTCTGGCGGGATCATCCATTGGGCAAGCCGATTCTCGGGACCAAAGACACCGTGAAAACCTTTGAGCGGGATCCCGTCCTCGGTTTCTACGCCCAGCGTTTCGCGCCAGGCAACCTGATCATTTGCGCCGCTGGCAACCTGAAGCATGAGCAATTCGTCGAACTGGTGGCGAAACACTTCCAGCACATGAAACCGATCAAGAACGGATTTCATAGTCCGCAGCCGAAGATTGTCCCGCGCATTATCATGCGCAACAAGAAGGCGCTGGAACAGGTGCAGATTTGCGTGGGTGTGCCTTCTCATCCCATCGCACACGAGAAGCGGCACGCGTCGTACATTCTGAATACCCTGCTGGGCGGCGGGATGAGTTCGCGCCTGTTTCAAAACATCCGCGAACGCCAGGGACTTGCTTACGCAATTTATAGCGACCTGAATCCTTATCGCGACACCGGTTGCCTCTCGGTCTATGCCGGCACCTCGCGGGAATCGGCAGGCAAGGTCGTGCAGTCGATTGTTTCCGAGTTCCGCAAACTCAAATTGGAAAATGTTCCCGCGGAAGAACTTCGTCGCTCCAAAGATCAACTGAAGGGCAGCTTGATGTTGTCGCTGGAGTCCTCGACTGCGCGCATGTCAAGCCTTGCCCGGCAAGAGATGTACTTCGATCGCTTCTACAGCATGGACGAACTGATCGACAAAATCGAAAGCGTCACCGCGGAAGAAGTGAAGGAGCTCGCCAACGAGTTCTTCCTCACCGAATCGATCGCCGTCACGGTACTGGGCAACTTGAATGGCTTGAAGCTGAGCCGCGAACAACTGGCCTGCTGAAGCCACCCCTGGCTCCCCAAGATGGACGAAACCAGAAGCAGGTGGCTAAAACCTCGTGCTAGCTTTACCAGCCATTTCGAGGCATACTAGGCAGCAAGTCCCGGGTTCGGCGAGGACGGGAGATGCGCTATGCCTATGCTGGAGCAGAATAGCGGCACAGAGATTGGCAACTCGCCGCCGCAATCGGCTCTTGAACAACAGCAACGCCGCCGGATGCTGGTCGCGCTGGGAGTCTTGTTGTTAGCGCTGATTTCCGTCTTGATCAAGGACCGCCAGTTTTGGTTTCCGCCCAGTCCAAGCGTCGAATCTGAAACCCCAGAGCAAGTTGTACCTCAGAGCAGCCCAACAACCGCCCCGGCCAAGCCTGTGACCCCCGCTGCACGGCCAAAGCTTGCTCGACCCGCACCAGTTCACTCACGGTCGAAGGCAAAGCGACAGACTGTATCTGCGCCCTCGAACGGAACGGAGACGTTGAGTGGAACCGATGCCTCCATCTCGCCAGTGATCACGGCGACGAACCGCGCCGTGCTTCCTCCGCTCGAAGTTGAGGTTGTAGCCGGCAATCAGCACAGATCGGTGAGTCCTCGGGACAGTTCCGTCAAACTGGATATGCAGCCCAGTACTGCAGCCTCGCAGCAAACATCGGCTCCGGCGGCCGGTCAGGGCGGCGATGTGGGCGCGTCAAGCGCCACGCCCCAAGTCCAGCTTTCACCCGGAGGCCCGCAAGTGATCTCGCGCGTTGACCCGAGCTATCCTCTGCTTGCGAAGCAAATGAAGGTTCAGGGCGCGGTCATTCTGGAGGCTCTGATCAGCAAGACCGGGGGTATTCAAGACATACACGTACTTAGTGGCCCGGCAATTCTTTCCGAGGCTGCTCGCGAAGCGGTTAAGCAGTGGCACTTCAAGCCTTACTACCAGGGTGGGAAGCCGGTGGAAACCGAAGCCCGCATTACCGTGAATTTCACCATCTCAACCTACTGATCTATTCCAACAGAATCTGAATCGTAACGCGCAAGTGGGATCTACGCGGTTGTGGGAAGAAATGCAGGGATTTCGGCGCACGTGAAACAGCCCGAAGTTCCCAGAAAAATAAAACGGGCGTCCGACTCTCTCGAGTCACTGGACGCCCGGGCAGCCCTCCCCCAGAACTGCTCACTTAGAAAATTAAGTCTTCCGCTAATTTTTGTGAATGGCACGTCTGGGCTAGTCATGCCCACCAAGGTGCCATCCCATGATTAACAGTGCTAAGCACGTCTCCAATACGGAATGCGCTGATCCGTGCCCGTTTTTATGGACTGGGCAATCAAACACCAGCTGCTTTCGATGCGGGAGCAGTTTCCACTCGGTTCCGGCCTCGAGCCTTGGCGGCATACAGGGCTTCGTCGGCGGTACGCAAGAATGTCTCGCAATCGCACGTCTCCTTTTCATTTTGCTCGGCGGAGGCCAGTCCGAGGCTGAGAGTAACTGGAAGCAGGCCTGCACTGGTCTCGACCGGAACATCGGCAATGCAACGGCGCAGCCGCTCCGCCCCGACCACTAAATCCGCCGCGCCACAACCCGGGAAAACCACAAGGAATTCTTCTCCCCCATAGCGTCCAACCGCGTCGTAAGGTCGAACCCCTACGCCCAGTCGCCGGGTTACTTCTCGGAGTACCTCGTCACCCACCAGATGGCCGTGCGTGTCGTTGATTTTCTTGAAATAGTCGATGTCGGCCATAATTACGCCCAGCGCGTCCCCGCTGCGTTGTCGGCGGGACACTTCTCTTTTCATTAAATCGAGGATTGCGCCTCGATTCCAAAGTCTGGTCAGCGGATCGTGAGCCGCCGCGAATTGCAATTCATCTTTTGCATGAATCAAGGCTGCCTGCAGATCGAGAATCCGCTTTCCGGCCCGCACCCGGGCCCGCAGTTCGTCCACGTCGAACGGCTTCGTCAAGTAATCATCGGCACCAGCTTCCAGACCCGCGACCACATCCTGTTTGTCATCCTTCGCAGTCAGCAACAGAACGTAACGATAGGGGCCTTGCTCGCGGCTGCGGATTTTACGGCAGAGTTCGATGCCATCCATTCCCGGCATCATCCAATCAAGAACCGCCATCTGCGGAGCGTCTTCGTGTTGCAAGAGTTCCCAAGCATCCAGACCGTTCTCGACAGCCGTGACGCTGTAGTCCCACTTCTTGAACCAGCTCACCAGAATGCGACGAAAGATCGGATCGTCTTCGGCAATGAGCGCTGCGTCGACTGGCAGGGTCACCCCAGCCCGGCTCGGCTTTGGATCGCTCATCTCCGCGGCCACCTCTGTCGGACTCTTAATCATGGTGCGCCTTGGCCAACTCTTTCAGGTGGAGATGCAGACCGGTGATTTCCCGCTCCAGCACGGCAACCGTCGCATCGGCGCGGGAAAGATCCTTGTTGCGCCCCATCTCTTCGAGCTGCCGGGCAGCCTGCGATGTTTCGCCCGCTCCCAGGTAGCTGGATTCGCCCTTCAGACTGTGAGCCGCCCGCATGACCCCGTCGGAGTCTCCAGCCGCCAGCGCCACGTGCAGCTTCTGCAGTAATTTCGGAGACTCCTCCAGAAAAATGTCGCACAAATCACGAAGCAGTTCCTCATCGCCGCCAATTCGGTCGAGAGCTTCAGCGCGGTTCCACGATGCCGCCGCCTTCGCAGGCTTGCTTGGCGCAGCAGGCGCGACCGGTAATGCCGCCAGCGTTTGCTCAATGTCGCTAAAGCGCACGGGCTTGGTAATGTAACCATCCATGCCAGACTCCAGGCACCGTTCGCGGTCACCTTTCATGGCATGAGCCGTCATCGCAGTGATTGGCAGGTGAGTCCCGCTGCTCTTTTCGCTTTCGCGAATCGCCGCCGTCGCCGCCAGTCCATCCATCTCCGGCATTTGGACGTCCATGAAGACTGCGTCGAATTTTTCTGTCATAGCCAACGCCACCGCTTCTTTGCCGTTTTGTGCCAACACCGGGGTGTGTCCCATCTTCTGCAATACACGCAGGATCACGGCTTGGTTCACCGCGTTGTCTTCCGCCACCAGGATCCTAAGTTTGTTGGCGGATTCGCGCAGCGTATGACGAGTGACCAGCGCGGGGACATCGCTCACCTTGTTCCGCTGTTCACTTAGCGCTGCCAGAATGGCTGCGCGCAGGTCGGCTTTGAGCACAGGCTTGAGCAAGTAGGCGGAGATTCCCACTCGGCGGCAGCGGCCTGCTTCACCGGATTGCCCGCCGGAAGTCAGCATCAGAACCGTGACCTCCACTTCGCCTTTGCCTCTCGTGATTGTCTGAATCCTTTCCGCTAGCTCCCACCCGTCCATCACGGGCATGTGGCAGTCGATCAGGAGGAGCTGAAATGGATCTCCTTTTTGCCGTCCGATCTCAAGAGCAGCCAGTGCCGTGGCGCCGCTCTCCGTGGCCAACGGCTTCATCCCCCATCCTCGTGTCATCTCGCAGAGAATCCGACGATTGGTCTCGTTATCGTCGACGATCAGCACCGACAGACCTTGCAACTCGGTTTGGAGCGCTGGAGATGCGGGTTGCACTTTCGTCTCGACCGCCGCAAAGCGCGCCGTGAAATGGAATGTGCTCCCCTGACCCTCACTGCTCTCCACCCACATTTTCCCCGCCATTAGCTCGACCAGCCGCGCCGAGATTGCCAGTCCAAGGCCCGTGCCGCCATACTTGCGCGTGGTGCTGCCGTCGGCCTGCGAAAAAGCTTTGAACAGGAGTCCGTGTTTCTGCGGAGGAATACCAATGCCGGTGTCCTTCACTTTGAAATGAAGCTCCACTCCGTTGGCGTCCTGCGAAGCTCTCTCAATTGTGACCAGTACTTCTCCACGCTCCGTGAACTTGATCGCGTTGCCCACCAGGTTTACAAGAATCTGCCGCAAGCGTCCGGGGTCGCCGAGCAGTTGCGAGGGAACTTCCGGGGCGGCGTCGTAGGCCAGTTCCAGCTGCTTCTGGTGAGCGCGCAGAGCGAGAGTCTTCATGGTTTCGCCCACGCAGTCGTAGAGATTGAATTCGATCTTCTCCAGATCCAGTTTGCCCGCCTCCACTTTGGAGAAATCAAGAATGTCATTGATCACCGACAACAGCGACTCGCCGGAAGACTTCACCAGCAGCAGGTAGTCCCGCTGCTCGGTATTCAGGTCCGTGTCCAGAGCCAACTCGGTCATGCCCATGATGCCGTTGATCGGAGTGCGGATCTCGTGGCTCATGTTGGCGAGGAATTCCCCTTTTGCGCGGCTGCCTGCCTCGGCCGCGTCCTTGGCAACCGTCAGTTCTGTGTTCATGGTCAGAAGCTCATGGGTGCGATGGCTAACTTGCTCCTCCAGGTTTTCCCGGTGCTGCTGAAGTTCGAGATCGCGACGCTCGATTTGCCCCAGCATGCTGTTGAAGGCAGTCGCCAGCCGACCGAATTCGTCGCGATTGCGGATTTCGGCCCGAATCGAATAGTCACCTCGCCCCGAAATGGCTTTGGCCGTCTCGACCAATGCAAGCACTGGTCTTGAGATGGGCTCTTGAAAACGCGACGCCAGCACGAAAGCGAGCGAGAACGTGACCAGCAGGGTCAGGGCAAAGTTGATGCTGTATCCCCGCAAGCGCGAATGTAATCTCTCCAGATCAGATTCCAGATACAGGGTGCCGACGGTCTCACCCGCCAGCGCAATCTTGCGGAACTGAATCAGGTAGCCATCCCTGAACTCGGTGGTCTCCGCCTGCGGAAGGGGCGGTATGAAGCTAGAATCTTTCTCATCGCGCGCGTACTTGGCAAAGGGTTTGCCGTCCGCGGTATAAATGCAAGCCGTGGTCACATTGGGTTCTGCCCGCAAAGCCCGCAAGACATCGCGCGCCGATTCCGCGTCTCGAAACGTCAGGGCAGCCGTGCTGTTGCCGGCCAGCACATCGCCCAGGACCGCCAGGTTTTGGGCGACAGCGCGCTTGAACGTGGTCACATCATAAATGGCCATGGGACAGGAAACCGCCAACGCAGTGAAACCGCTGATCGCCATGAACAAGACGGTCAGCTTGTGGCGGATCGACAAATCCCCAAAATGACGCATAGGGTTACGCCCTCATCCCGCTTACACGGTGACCATTTTCGCCACACTCAACAGCTTCGAACTGATCTTCAACCCCACTTGCTCGGCTGCCTTCCGGTTCACCTCGAATTGCACCCGGTCGTTTTCCAGCACGAAATTGATCATCCCACCCTGATCGGTAAAGCCCTTGCTGTCGCTGACCGTCAGAACACCCGCCCCGCGCAGGCCGTCGACGATCTGCTTCACGGGAGTTTCTCCCGATGAAGCGATAAAGAGGATCTGGCAGGCTCTCGCATGCTGTAAATCGGTCACCTGATTGACTTCGAGTTTGCGTCCGTTCACCGTCTTTTGGTTGGTGATGTCGCGCAGCGCCTGACCAAAGGGATCGCGCCCGAAAATACAGATCTGCAGCGGGGAGGACGCATCGGAAAAGCTGCTGCTGGGCCACTCGACAAACTTCGCGAAGTTGTACAAGAACGCCGCCTTGATTTGATACTCGCCCGTGGTCGGGGACTGCGCCCGACCAGCGCTGACCAAGAGCATCGCCAGACCCAGCACCCGGAGAGCTCGCCCTAGCCTCGGCGTGCCCGCAACCTTCGCCGGAGTGGAATTCACAATCTGCATATCGCTTTCGCATAGGCGATGTACGAATTTACGGCCTGCTCCGCCAAACCAACCCTCTAGTTTCCTTGTGCCTCTTCGTCGGTCACGATCAGCTTGGCGACCGTCAACAGTCGTGCACTCAGCTTCAAGTGCACCCGTTCCGCTGCCTTCACATTGATTTCGAAGCGCACCCGGTTCTCATCCAGTACGAAGTTGATAATCCCGCCCATTTTTGCGAAGCCCGGGATGTCCCCGACGGTGAGAACACTGACTCCTGCAAGGCCTCGTAGAATATCTCGTTCTTTCTGCTTCTCCGATGACGCGATGAATAGGACCTGACATGCCCTGGCCTGCGGTACGCCTTCAGGGTGCACGATCTCAAGCCTGTGGCCATTCACCGTCTTGTCTTCGATCATTTGTTCGAAGTCACCGCCGAAAGGGTCCTGACCAAGTACGCAGACCTGCAGAGGGGCATCGGTTGTCGGGAAGGCATCGGCGGGCCACTCGACGAATTTCGCGAAGTTGAACAGAAAGGCCGCCTTGACCTGGTATTCGCTGGCGGACTGTGCCGCGGCAACCACCGACACGAAACACAGCGCGAGGCAGAGCAGAAACATCCCGGCGCGTGACCCCCAATCTTTTCCGAGAGAGCAAGCGTCGATGAAAATCCTTCGCGGTGGGTTGCGTTGACTCAATTGCTTCTCCTTCTCAAAATTGCCAGGTCAATTTCGCATACGCACTGCGTTTGACCAGCGTGGATCTCACAGTTTCGCTATCGTCCAGAAACTCCAGATGTCGATCCTTCACCAGGTTCTGTCCCACTACGCTCATTGAAAGCCCTTCGGTCCATCGCCAGCTGAGCCCGGTGTCCAGCCGGGTGTAAGACGGAATGTTTCCACTCTGGAGCCGGTCTACAAAATAGGCGGAAGCATCCCACGCGAATCCATGCGTCAGGTTGAGGTGCGAGCGCAACTGGGCGCTGTGAACCGGACTGCTCACTTCGGCATAGAGGACGGACTGACTGTCGTCGCTTCCCGGATCCAAATGCATATGAATTTGTTCGAAGGCGTATCCCGGGCTCAGCGTCCAGCGGTCGGTCACCTTCCAATTGATCGCCATCTCCAGCCCGTGCGCCTCTCCATACCTCAAATTCCCGATTGTCAACGGATCGACGAGATGCGGAGGTGATGGCGTAGCCTCAAAAAAAGGTGACGTCGCCTGGCTCGTCTCCTGGTGGCTGTAATCGTTGTAATAAGTTGCCACGTCCATCGAGAGAAGCGTGGAAAACTCGACCCGATACCCAAGTTCGTAGGCAATCAATCCTTCATTCTTGAAATGAGGATTACCCAAGATGGCCACCAGGACCGGAGTGCCTCCGGGCCCGGGGAACCCCTGAAGATTATCCCGGACCGCTGTATCGCTTTCGTTGGGCGTGCGCTCCGCCTTGGATACGGCAGCCCAAAACATGTGGCGCGCGCTGGGCGTCCACGACACTCGGGCGTTCGGCATCAGCGTGAACCCGCTGTAAATGTTGTGCTCTAGCTTAGTGCCTAGCGTGAGGTACAGCTTGTCCGGCAGCAATGCAATCTCGTCCTGGAAGAACGTGCTGAACAACTGCAGGTTCTGGTCGGCCGGGTTCAGAGAGAATGTGAGGTTTCCTTGGGTATCGGATCGGCTATACGTGTACCCCGCGCCCCAAACCACATCTTGGCGGTTACCCCAGGCGAAGTGGTGCTGGAAATCAAGCGCGAGCGTGCTGCGCTCTTCCCCGATAACATCGTTGCGCTTGTAACGATCGAACGAGACCTGTAAGAGCGTGGCCGAACGGGCGGAGTAAATGTGGTCCCAGTCCGACTGGATGGATCCGCCCGAGAGATTGGTTGTTCTCTCGATGTCTTCATGTCCGGGCGATAAAACGGATGGAAGGAACAGCGCCGGAGTGCTCTCATCCCCACCGTACAGGTCGCCCTGAACCGTCACCGTGTCTTTGGCGGAGACTCTGCTATCGGTCCGAAACCCTCCACGAAGCACATGCCAGCCATCGCCACCAGCCGTCCCGCCGAGGCCCGGCAGGTGATCGAGATTACTGTACTTGGTGTAAATCCTGTAGTCGGTGCGCTGGCCCAGGCTGTCTCCGTACTGCACCATTCCGAGTCCCTGGTCCAGATTCCCTCCGGCTGCGACCACCGTCCCACCTTTGGTCTCCGAGGCTTTTTTCGTAATGATGTTGATCACTCCGTTGACCGCGTTGGCTCCCCAGATGGTTCCACCGGGCCCGCGAATCACCTCGATGCGTTCGATATCCTCGAGCGGCAGGTCAAGAACATCCCAGTAGACGCCGCCAAAAGTCGGCGTATAAACGTTTCGTCCGTCGAGCAACACCAGGAGTTCATTGCTGTACAGGCTATTCAACCCCCGGGCGCTGACCGCCCATTTGTTGGCGTCGATCTGCGCCACGTCAATTCCAGGAACCATTCGCAGCAGGTCGGGAATATCGGTCGCGCCGGAGCGGCGAATGTCTTCCGAGGTAATGACGAAGATCGCCGACGCGGTTCGCGAAAGTGGCTGCTCCTTCTTCGATACGGAGGTGACCTTGGTATTCATCAAGTCCTCGAGGCTTAGCTGCGTGAGATCCTGCTGCTGGGCAAGGCAGCGAATGCCAAACAGCAGGAAACCCACGCCGAGTCTCAGCCGTTTTTGTCGGCCAACCCGCCTCGGAACGATTTGCTCGAATGCCTGATCTGGTTGCATGTTTTTTAAAACCTTCCAGTGATTTTGATCAGAACACTTCTTCCGTCCTGTTGAATGGCGTTCTCCGGATCTTCCGGGCGGCCGGGATCAAAATATTTCTTGTCCAGAAGGTTGAAGACGCTGGCTGCTACGTCCAGATGTTTTCCGACTGTGTGCCCGAGCAAGGTGAAGTTAAAGACTTGATAACTGCTTACTGAATCCCCCAAAAGCGTCAGGCGTCTCCCCAAAAATTGCCCTTCGACTCCGGCGAACAACCACTTGTGAGCCACTGGGACAATCAGGTTCAACTTCGCCATTGGGCCGGGGGAGTTATCCAGTGCCGGGTGTCCGACACCGTCGTCGTGGGCGTCCACGTAGTCGAAGCTGGCCTTGCCCTGCAAGCCGCTGGTTGCGCGTCCGCTGAGTTCAACATCCATCCCAGTGGCTTGCGCACCACCGGTGTTTTGGTACTGAAAATTCCCGTCACTGGGAACCGAGACGAGCGAAATCAAATTGTAGATTTGGTTGTTATACACACCGCCGGACAGCTGAAAGTATCGTCCCAGTCCTTGCTCAGCCCTTGCCTCCAAACTCTGAATGCGTTCGGGCTGGAGTTTGAGATTGTCGTCGTAAAAAGCGCCGAAGTCGGGAGAAGTTTGGTACACATCGGGAGCGCTAAAGGCATTGCCGTACAGCAGCTTCAATGTGGTCTTCTCGGCGGCACGAAAGATCAGCGCCGCACGCGGGTTGGTGGTTCCACCAAAGGTGGAATAGTGGTCATAGCGAACTCCGGCGTTCAGCGTGAGGCGGCTGGTAAGGGCGAATTCATCCTGGGCATAGAAAGCTGTAATTAAGGAGCTGTTCGGCTCTGGAGTAAATAGATTGGGAGGGTTCACTTCGTTACCCTGATCTTGTCGAAGATTGTCTCGGACCTCCGATCCCAGGGTGAGCCGGTTCCCCTCAAAGAGGTCGCGGCTAACTTTCGCCTCTCCCGTCCACCAGTTCCCGCGGAAGGAATATGTGCTTAGCACAACCGGCTCGCCGGCCATGAGGGGTGCTTCAGGAACCGGTCCCTGCAAACGGGCCTGGTCATAGCTGGTGCCGGTATCAAGTTGCCATTTCCCGAGCGCGTGCTGGTAATCGAGTCTGACGTACTGATGGCTGTCAATGTTGTAAGCCCCGGGATCGTTGAAGACGGCCCCGAAATACGCTGTCGGAACTCCCTTATCACGTGTGCTGAACAATCCCTGCAGCGTGAACCCGTGATAAGTCAGCGTAGCCAGAATGTGCTTGTAGGATTCATAATCCGTATCGCTGGTAACTCCGTAGTTGGTGGCCGGACTGTTGAACTGGGGAAAAAATAAGGTCTGGCCCGAGCTGTTGTAGAAAGTGCCGGAGAGAAGCACGCCCAAGTTGTGAAACTGATGGCCGTAGGTCGCTCTGCCCTCATCGGTGCCAAAGCTGCCCGTCTGAAAAGAAAGTTCCCAATCCTTCACTTGCTTCGTCGTACGGGTGACGACGTTGATGACCGCAAAAAAAGCGTTCGCGCCATAGAGCGAAGAACTGGGCCCGCAGACAATCTCGACCCGCTCGATCATGTCCACATCTACAAGAAACTCATTCCCCAGCATTGCCTGGCCGAGAACGTTATTGTTGCTGCGATGGCCGTCGATCAATACCAGAATCCGGCTATTCCAGTCGCCCAGTCGTCCGAAGCCACGAACCCCGACGAAGGTGTAATCGCGGTCGTAGGTGACGTAAAAACCGGGCACGCTGCGCAGGATGTCGGCCAGGTTGCGGTAGCCATATTTTTGGATCTCGTCGGCCGTGACCACCGTCACCGAAGCCGGCGCTTCAGTGGCGCTCTGCATGTGCTTCGAAGCGCTGTAAACCTGGATATTGGTCAATTCCTCCAGACTGGCCTCGCTCAAGTCCTTGGTTTCCTGCTGCGCCATTGCAATGGCGGTTATCGCGAAGATGGCGAGCAGGCAAATTGCGTTCCTCGATCCTCTCCGCCGTCTCCCAGCAAGACCGCGTCGAACGGTTGGCAGAATTGTGGACAGTCGACCGTACATACACTCTCTCCAGCCCGCGAATGTACAGGGGCCTACACAAGCTTCTTCGGCGAGACATAGGCTTTTCTTTACTTTCTGGGGCGGTCGCTCCCGGAGGAACTCGTGCGAACGTCCGCGAATCGGTAAAAGCGCGTCCGTCGGTACACGACCATTCGGGCGTTCGGAAAACGCCACGGCCAACCCTGTCGCGATCCGTTCATGGGCAACCAACTATCTGGAGTACTGCCCTTTCCTGCCGATAAGAACTCCAGCAGCGTCTTTCACTTTTCTATGTCTGAACTTCAAGACCCAGAGATCTTCCGGACGATATTGGACAGCCTGCAGATAGGCGTATCCATGGCGGATCGAAACGGGAAGGTCCTGTTCTGGAACCAGGGCGCTGAAAGGCTGACCGGACATAAGCAGCATGACGTGATGGGACGCAGCTGCCGGGACAACATTCTGCCGAACTGTAATGACGTGGGCTGCGCCGCTTGCGGCGCAACCTGTCCCTTCACCCGAACCCTGCACGAGGGCAAAGCGCAGGAAGCAAAAATGCAATTGCGCCATCGTGCAGGGCATCCCGTTCACGTAATGATGCGGGTCGCGCCTGTCCGCAATTCACATGGCTCCATCATCGGAATTACGAAGAGTTTTGACGAACAGAGATTTGGGTCCGACCGGGACCGCAGGCTCACCCTGGCCGCGCATGGCTGTATGGACGAAACCACGGGCATCCCCAACCATGAGTTCACCCAATTCCACCTGAGCGAGAATTTCGCGAGTTTCGCGCGCTACCAGTTGCCATTCGGCATCATTGCCATTCAGGTCGACCGTTTGGAGCATCTCCGGGCGGCCTACGGCAAGCAGGCAGGCGACGCGGTTCTGCGCGTGGTTGCTCAAACCATGAAGAATGCTTTTCGCCCCAGCGATTTCCTGGGACGCTGGACGGAGGACCAATTCCTTACCATCCTGATCAATTGCGGCAATTCCGGTGTGGAACAAACTTGGGAGCGCATTCGGAAGATGGTCAGTTGCGCCGGGCTGGAGTGGTGGAGCGACCAGTTATTGGTCACCACGTCGGTGGGATACGCGAGCGCGCAACCCGGCGACACGATCGACTCCCTTATGAAGCGGGCGCAGATTTCGCTGCAACAGTCTTCCCTGAAACAGGCTGCCGCTGCCGTAGCTGGCTCGCAAGGAAGCCCCCGAAGTTCGGAGATCTGATCGCCTATGTTTGCCATTATCGGAATCGTCATTGTCTTCGGTTCGGTGTTGGGCGGTTACCTGATGGAACATGGCAATATCAAAGTTCTGATCCAACCCGCCGAGCTTGTCGTCATTGGAGGTGCCGCGATTGGCACGGTTCTGATCGCCAATCCCCTTCACATCCTGAAACAAATCGTGGGCGGCGTCGTAGGCGTATTCGGAGGATCGAAATTTACCAAACGGCGTTACCTCGACTCCCTGAAGATGATGTATGAACTGCTCAACAAAGCACGCCGTGAAGGTTTGATGGCGTTGGAGGCTGACGTCGAAGACCCGGCCAAAAGCGCAGTNCTTTCCAAATATCCGGCGTTCGTCAAAGANCACCACATCCGCGACTACTTTTGCGACACCATGCGCATGGCCATCAGCGGAGTCGAAGCCTTTGACCTCGATCAACTCTTAGATCTCGACATGGAAGTTCATCACCACGGCGCCAGTCTGCCGATAGCGTCCCTGAGCAGCATGGCCGATTCCTTGCCCGGCCTGGGAATTGTCGCTGCGGTCCTAGGTGTCGTGATCACCATGGGGGCGCTCGGTGGTCCGCCGGAAGAGATCGGCCACAAAGTCGCCGCTGCCCTGGTCGGCACATTTCTCGGCATTCTCCTTTGCTATGGATTGGTAGGGCCGCTCGCCGCCAGCATGCAGAAAATCGCCGAAGATGAAGGCGCCTACCTGTACGTCCTTCGCGTCGTGATGATTTCTTTCTTGAAGGGCAGCGCGCCCATTATGGCGGTCGAGTTTGCGCGCCGCGCGATTCCCGGACACGTCCGTCCTTCGTTCCTGGAAGTGGAAACGCACTGCAAGAAGAGTGGCGATGCCGCACCAGCCGCAGCCGGGGGCGCGCCCGCGGAACCCGAAGCTGCAGCTTCGGCGTCAGCCTGAGGAAGCAAGCCTATGGATGGCACACGTCCCATCATCATTATCAAGAAGAAGGGTGGACATGGCGGACACCACGGAGGCGCCTGGAAAGTAGCCTACGCCGATTTCGTGACGGCAATGATGGCGCTCTTCATCGTGCTCTGGTTGTTAAACACCAACAAGCCCGTTCGCGAAGCCGTCGCTGGCTATTTCAAAGACCCCTCCGGAACCGCCAACAAGATGGGTTCCACTAAAGTCGGCGCCGCAGAAGCCCTGGCCATCAGCAAAGACGACATGCCGAAATTAAAGGAGGAGTTGGAGAAGGCCATCAGCAAGGTCCCGGACTTCGACAAAATTAAACACCAGATCGAAATGACGATAACCCCCGAAGGCCTGCGTATCGAACTGCTCGAAACCGAAACTGGAACCTTCTTCGAGGTGGGCAATTCCGCTCCGAGTGATAACGGCAAAGAGTTGCTGACGCTGCTGGCGCAAGAACTGGGAAAACTTCCGAACCATCTCTCCATCGAAGGTCATACCGATTCCAAGGCTTACACGGGACGTCGCGAATATGGCAATTGGGAGCTTTCCACCGATCGCGCCAATGCCGCCCGCCGCCTGATGCAGAAAGACGGGGTTCGAGGTGACCAGGTTTCGCAAGTCCGAGGCTACGCCGATCAACTGCTGCGGACGCCCGGTCAGCCTCTCGATGCNTCCAATCGTAGAATCTCAGTAATCGTACAGAATCTCGAACAAAAGCCGCAGCCGCCTGAGAANCCCAATAGCCAGCCNGAGGCCAGCGCACCNGCTCAANANCCTNTCAAGAAAGAGTGATCACTCGCATTCCCCCNGTTCATTTTTCTGGCGGTCACTGCATCGCGGACGCTCATCCGCTACAATANGCGNTTCGTGCCTTACCCGATTGAAGAGGNAANAATTCCGTGATNGTTGGTGTGCCCAANGAGAGTTATCCGGGGGAACGGAGAGTTGCNCTCGTTCCCGTGGTAGTTCCGAATCTTGTCAAAGCAGGATTTGAGGTCGTCGTTCAGGCCGGTGCGGGTGTGGAAGCGGGCTATCCCGACGCGCTCTACGTCGAGAAGGGTGCGAAAGTCCTTCCCACTCGTGCGGAGTTGTTCTCTGCCGCCGACATCGTCGTTCAAGTTCTCTGCTACGGTTCCAACGACGTCACCGGAAAAGCTGATCTCCCACTTCTCCGCCGCGGACAGCTTCTCGTCGGTTTCTTGCGGCCGCTCGGGTCGCTAGAAGTGATCCAGCAAATCGCCCAAACCGGGGTCACTTCTTTCTCTGTCGAACTGGTGCCCCGCACTACACGTGCGCAGAGCATGGACGCGCTCTCCTCGATGGGCACGATCTGCGGCTACAAAGCAGTGCTGATCGCCGCCGACACACTGCCGAGAATTTTTCCCATGCTGACCACGGCGGCCGGAACCATTACTCCAGCTCGAGTTCTTGTGATTGGCGCCGGTGT
>JGI12269J14319_10000906_pt1 | contig 29180 bp, 28 predicted proteins | sample PeaSoiSIISIP2007_FD_14319 | JGI IMG/M metagenome (IMG submission 14319)
CCGCCGCCACCCCCGCCGCCACCTACAGTAGCCGCTCCCACCGCCTCGCTGTCCGCGAACCCGAATAGTATCGACCCGGGCCAATCGACAACTTTGACCTGGCAGACTACGAACGCGACTGACGTCAGCATCGACGGCATCGGCCCCGTGGACACAAGCGGCTCGCGTCAGGTTACTCCGGCCGACTCAACCACCTACCATCTCATCGCAAAAGGCGCCGGCGGAACCCAGGACGCCACCGCTCGCGTGACCGTAAACCGCGCACCCCCGCCGCCGCCGCCAGTTGCCAATGTCACAGAACAGGAACTCTTCGCGCAAAACGTGAAGGACATTTTCTTCGATTACGACAAGTACGATGTGCGCGCGTCCGAGCAAGGCTCCTTGCAGCGCGACGCACAGTTCCTGCAACAGCATCCCAACATCCGCTTCACCATCGAGGGACACTGCGACGAGCGCGGCTCCACCGAATATAACCTCGCCCTGGGCACCAATCGCGCGGACGCCGTAAAGAATGCGCTCATCCAGGCTGGAGTAGCCGGCGATCGTATCAAGACCTTCAGCTACGGCAAAGAGAAACCCTTCTGCACCGAGTCGAACGAAAGCTGCTGGCAGCAAAACCGCCGCGGACACTTCGTGTACGAAAAATGAACTGAGGAAGTGGAGGGACGGGCGGGACGCCCGTCCTCGCTTTCTAGCAAACTGCGAATAAACTCGAGGCTCGACTCAGTGTTTAAGGGGGCGCCTTCATCCGCGCTTAGTTTTGCGGGGGCACAGCTTCAAGCCGCGCCGTACTCGAGGCTTGACTTTGTTTTGAAGGGGCGCGGCTTCAGCCGCGCCGTACGTGTACCAAACAAACACCGGCTTTAGATTGCTGAAAACTCAAGTTTCGTATCAGGGCCTCGCTTCAGCGATGCCGTGAGTTCTTTGAAGTGAGATGCCCCTTTAGGGGCTGAGCGCCGAAAATCGCTGGACGCCCGGCGGGGTTTTAACATTTGATTAATGGAGTAACTATGAAATCCAATTGCATTTCTCTCGTTCTCGCGCTGTTCCTGGCGCTCTTCCTCACTATTTGGATCACCCCCGCCTACGGCGCCAGCAAGGAAATCATCGAACTGCAAACCCAGGTCACCCAGTTGCAGCAGCAGATGACCACGATGATGCGATCCTTTGACGAGCGCATGGGCGTCATGAAGAATCTGCTCGAGCACAACACCGACGCCGCCAACAAAGTGAGCGTCGCCATCGGCGAGTTGCAAACTTCCGTCAACAAACAACAGCAGGATCGCGCCGCACAAGTCGACCAGATCTCCGGGCAGATTCAGGCCCTGAACGACACCATGGACGAACTCAAAGTCCGCCTCGCCAAGCTGAGCAAGGAATTCGAGGACATGCAAGCGGCGCAGCAGTCCATGGCCGCTCAGCAGGCGCAAGCGCAGCAGCAGGCCCAGGCGATCGCTCAGGCGCCTCCGCCCGACGTGCTCTACAACAACGCCCTGCGCGACTACAACGGCGGGAAGAACGATCTGGCCGCCCAGGAATTCAACGACTACATCAAGTTCTACCCCAACACCGACCTGTCCGGAAACGCATATTTCTATCTCGCCGAAATTCAGTTCAAGGCCGGCGATTACCAGAAAGCGGTCGCGAGCTATGATCTGGTCCTGCAAAATTTCCCCAGCGGAAACAAGGCTGCCGCCGCGCAGCTCAAGAAGGGATTCGCGCTCCTAGAAATGGGAAAAGAAGACGAGGGCACACAAGAATTGAAGCACGTCATCCAGCGCTATCCACGCACGAACGAAGCCATACAAGCGCGAGACAAGCTGCGCAAACTGGGAGCGGCAACAAGAACCCGGTAAAGCGCCGCTTTGCCCGCGGAGAGCGGGCGTCCCGACCAGCCGAAACGAGCGAGACGCCTATTCCGCCACAGCAAATTATGGGTGGGCCTCGGTCTTTGGCACCACAACTCCGCCCTCAAGCTTGGGGATACCGAAATGCCCGCCCAGATGCGCGAGGTCAAGCGGGCTGATCGACCCCGAAACCACGATGAAGTTGACCTCATTCGATTTCGCTTGGAGGACCGCCGCATTGCTGATCGCGTTGTTCTCCAGGCGGACCCAGAGATCGGTGACGCCCGGGCCTCCATCCTTCTCTTGTTTGTTCATCAGTCGTTTCCAGCCCGCCGCCTCGTACTCGTCTTTCACCGAACTCAGAGCAGCCGGATCATAGATCCAAGTTCGCGGAAAACGGTAGCTGTGGACCGAGACCCCATTCACGCCCGCAATCACACGCTGAAGACCCTCATTGCTCGGATCCATCTTGGCGACAAACACCAGCATGGAGTGGTCAAGCGTAAACTCAGTTTTCGAAGACGCACTCTGCCGCAAGGCTTCAATACCCTTAGGAATCCAGTCGTGCTGCTGCTGTGCCTGCGCCTCGGTCCATTGGACTGCAAAAACGCCCACCAAGACTGCAAGAATAATGCGGGAAAGTTTCAAGGGGAAACTCATAAGAGCGCCTCAACTGTTAGACAGAATTAACCAGCCAGGAATTCCTCCCAAACCTGTGGGCACAGAACTCCTAGGCCAGTAAGAACCCAGCGCGTGAAAATTAGTTGTACGAACCCTCGGTTCGGTAAGACCTCAAACCGCGTTCGCCGCAGCAACCTTCTCCGCCCCCACCCCGCTCGGCCGCAGCGTGACCCAATCGGTCTGCACCCGATCCCATCCCTGAATCAGGAAGCCATACGATTCGAATAGCTGCCGGATCTGCGGCCGCTGCCAGCCTGCAATCTCCTCCAGAATCGGCACCAGCGTTGCCAATGCGTTGTCGCCGAGAACCGTCCGCTTTGCGATCTGCGCTACTAGTTTCGATTCCGACACGGCAACCGTGAAGCCATCGCGCCGGTTCACGTGCAGCATGACGTGAATGTCGGAACTGCCGTCGCCAACGTAGACCACATGGTCTGCCGGAATGCCGAGCTGTTCTTCGAGTTGATCCAGCCGCGTGACTTTTCCGTAGCCCGCCGTAGCCCGCACCAGGCTTTCGATCTCACCCGAGGCTGTGTAATTGAACTCGGTGCCAAAGATGTGGTCCGCCGGCACGATCCCCTGCAGCGCCGATTGGATCACCTCTACCGGCGCCGCCGAGAGCACATAAAAATCAAAGTGAAATCCGTCGATCCTACGGTCGAGTATCTCGTAAATCTGCTTGATGTTTTCCTTGAGGCGAATGCGCTTGCCCACCTCGAACAGGTCATCGCGCCGGACGCGCGAATGGAACTCGGGATCATGCAAGAGTAAATAAGAAAGTTCGGCGCCTTGCTGAACCAGGTTCAGCTTCGCCATGCCCTTGGCCTTGCGCTCGAATTCCTTGACAGAAATACCGAGCAGTTCGCTCAGTACATAGCCCGTATCGTTGAAGGTCAACGTCTGATCAAAGTCGCTGGCAAACAAATAATGTTTACGAAAATTGCTAGTCATATCCTATATTAGATTCAAGATCAGATTAATCGAGTATTAAATTTACCCATCCTAATCATCACAATAACTTGCAGCACCGGGGTCCCCGGCACGCCCGCTTTTGGCGTGATGGGAAGTGCAAACGGACACCACAACACGGACATTGCCCGCTCCGAGCTTTCGGCGTAACCTGACCCTGTAATCATTATTTATTAACGCACCGAAAGGCCTGCCATGCCGAAGAGCAAAAGCGATCATCTTCTCAATGATTCCGACCGCGGAAAGGGTTCTCAGGAGCCTGACGAGCGAACCCAAAGCGGCAACAACTCCATGCAAGGCCAGCTCGGGCACCGTAACCCAGACCCCATCCAAGACGGCGCCGACAGCGATTTCCCTGAGCCCGGCCACAGCCCCGAGCACTCGTAGGAGGAAGAACTGAAGAAACCGTGTGGGGACGGGCGACCTCGCCCGTCCAGGTTTGCGCAGGGACGGCCGCTAACGATTCGAGCTAAACAATTTGAACCGATCCCAAACAGGACCGGCCCAATTCTTGCCATCTGTGGCAGAAGTCTACTGCAGCTCTTCCATGCACTTCGCCAGCACTTCCCGGCTCGGCCGTGTTACCGATTCCGGCAAGGTCGCCAGCGGCTCATCCGTGACGTTCAGCAAGTCGATAAAGCTCGGCGCTTTTTCATTGATGTAGAACACGCCGGTCAGCACTTCACCTTTCGCATGCGATTCCATTAACCGTGTCACCGCCTGAATCTTGTCCGTCGGATCGTACTCCTGCTCAAGCTTCCGCAAACGCAGGCTTGATCCGTCGTGCATCGTAACTTCCAGCGTCGTCCCATGATCGTAGTCAACGTTGATTTCCTCAAACGACGGCACAAAGCTGAGTTCCTGCAGTGGCTCGTCATGAGCCTGCATGTATTTGTAAGACTTGGTCGAACCTTCGTGGTCGTTGAAGGTCACGCATGGTGAAACCACGTCCAGCATCACCGTGCCGTTGTGAGCGATGGCGGCCTTGAGCATGGTGTGAAGCTGCCGTTTGTCGCCGGAGAACGACCGGCCCACGAATGTAGCTCCTAGTTGAATGGCCATGGCGCAGGTATCAACCGGAGGAAGGTCGTTCACCACGCCACTCTTCAGCGTGGACCCCAGATCGGCGGTCGCGGAGAACTGCCCTTTCGTCAGACCGTAGCAACCGTTGTCCTCGATGATGTAGATGATCGGGAGATTGCGCCGCATCAAATGGACAAACTGCCCCGCTCCGATCGAAACCGTGTCGCCGTCGCCGGTCACACCCAGTGCAATCAGGTTCCTGTTCGCCAGCATCGCTCCCGTAGCCACCGAAGGCATGCGGCCATGCACGGAGTTGAAGCTGTGCGAGCGGTTCATAAAATAAGCCGGGCTCTTCGACGAGCAGCCGATGCCGCTGAACTTCGCCACGCGCTCCGGCTGCACTCCCATTTCATACATCGCGTCGATGATGCGTTCGGAAATCGCGTTATGCCCGCAACCGGCGCAGAGCGTCGTCTTCCCTCCACGATAGTCGACCACCTGTAGCCCAATGCGGTTAATCTTTGGAGTAAGAGGAGGAGCAGGAGTTGTAGCCGCCGTGTTAGTAGGTGTGTTCCCCATGTTACTTGCCCTCCATCATCACGAGTTCGTCGGTCACGGAATACGCGTCGATGGGCAATCCGTGGATATGGCAAATTGAGCGCAAACGCGTCGTCAATTCCGGCTTGATGTCGAGCTTGAGCAGGCTAGCCATCTGCCCGTCGCGGTTTTGCTCCACCACATACACGCGCTCGTGCCGCTCAATGAAGTCGTGAACCTCGCGCGTAAACGGATACGACCGCACCCGAAGATAATCCGTTTCCAGCTTATGCTCTTTGGACAATTGATCGCGCGACTCGATGATCGCCCAGTGCGACGTGCCATAAGCGATAATGCCGATCTTCGCGGTGCCGCCGCCTGCCACTTCCGGTCGCGGAACGAACGACCGGGAGGTCTCGAACTTCTTGTTGATCCGTTCCATGTTGCGTTCGAAATCGTCAGGACGCTCGCTGTACTGTCCCCTCTCGTTGTGGCCGCTGCCACGCGTAAAATATGCCGCAGCGGGATGATCCGTGCCCGGCAGCGTGCGATAGCCGACGCCATCTCCATCCACATCGTCGTAGCGGGAAAAACCGCCGATCTTCTCAAGATCCGCCTTGCTCAACACTTTCCCGCGATCAATCGGCTTGTCGGGATAAGGAAACGGATCCGACATCCAGTTATTCATCCCCAGGTCGAGATCCGACATGACGAACACCGGCGTCTGGAAACGCTCCGCCAGATCAAAAGCATCCTGCGCCATGGTGAAGCACTCGCTGGCCGAATTCGGAAACAGCATGATGTGCTTGGTGTCGCCGTGGCTCAGAAATGCCGTCGAGAGCACGTCGCCTTGCGCAGTGCGAGTGGGTAAGCCGGTCGAGGGCCCGACGCGCTGTATGTTCCAAATCACCGCGGGAACCTCCACGTAATACGCCAGTCCGGTGAACTCAGACATCAGCGAGATGCCTGGTCCCGCTGTCGCAGTCATCGAGCGCGCACCCGCCCAAGCCGCACCAATCACCATGCCGACCGCCGCCAGTTCGTCTTCGGCTTGCACGATGGCAAAAGTCGCCTTCCCATCCGGCCCGACGCGGTATCGCTTCATGTACTCAATCATCGTCTCGACCAGCGACGACGAAGGCGTGATCGGGTACCAGGTCACCACGGTACAACCGGCAAACATGCATCCCATGGCCGCGGCAGAATTGCCGTCGATGATGATCTTGCCCTTCGTCTTGTCCATGCGCGCGATATAGAAAGGATCGCGCTTTTTCAGGTTAGCGGCGGCATAATCGTGCCCCGCCTTGGCAGCCGCCAGGTTCAAGGTTGCCGCTTTCGCTTTCTTCGCGAACTGCTTGCGGATCGCCTTCTCCACCTCGGCAAAATCGATTTCCAGCAATTGCGCCGCCGCTCCGACATAGATCATGTTCTTGATCAGCTTGCGCAGCTTGGCTTCCGCACCCACCGTCGCCGCCAGTTTGTCGTAAGGCACGGCGTAATAAATCAGATCGTCGCGCACCTTATCAAGCGCCAGCGGTTCGTCGTAGAGCACGGAAGCGCCCGCCCCAAGCGTCTTCACATCGTCCTGCGCCGTCTCCGCATTCATCGCGATAAGCAGGTCGATTTCCTTCTTGCGCGCGATGTAGCCATCTTTGCTGGCGCGGATCGTGAACCAAGTCGGCAGTCCCGCAATGTTCGAAGGAAACAGGTTCTTCCCCGAAATCGGCACGCCCATCTGAAAAATGCTGCGCATCAAAACCGTGTTGGAACTCTGCGACCCCGAACCATTCACCGTAGCAACCTGAATGCTCATGTCATTAATGACACGCCTCTGCCCCACTTGGCTGGACAACTCCTGGGGCACGACATCAATAGTGGCCATCCCTATACCTTTCTGGTCTAAACCCAATAAATTGTTGACCGGGCAAACCCCATCGCCCGGAAGTCTTGCGGAGTGAAGAGTGAAAACTCTTAATTATACGCGTTCGAAAGCAGTGGACGTAACCAGAACAGCAATAGGCGTGGACCGCCGGCTGCCCCACTCATTCGCGTTCTTTGCGAATGTGTGGGCGGGCCGCCCAGCTTCACTTCCTCACCTTCAACTCGTATCGTAGTAAAGACTCTAGACTTCCCTGCGCTGGGCCGCGTGCCAGATCGTGCTGGTAGTAATGCGCTGGTCCTGCACGCGGTACAAGACGATATACGGCGTGCTTCCGATGACTAACTCTCGGATTCCAGGCTCGGCCCCGACCCGACCCAGGCGAGGATGATTTCTTAGCGCTTCGACCATGGCAACAATCCGCGTGCCCAGCCGTTCCGCTGCCTCCGGTTTGTCCCTCGCCACGTAAGCGCGAATTTCCCGCAGCCGGGTTCGCGCCAAAGCCGACCAGACAATCTCTACTGGCACAGCGCCTCGTCATCGTGTTCTTCGCCGCAGGCGCACTTCGGAACCGGCAACTCTTGATCGGTTCCCCATGACAGCAGCCACGCCTTCATGTCCTCATTCTTGACGTAGTGTCCCGATTTAACCTGGCGATCCGCCTGCCGAACCTCGGCCAGCATTCTTTCCTGATCGGCGACATAAGATTCCACGGCATCTGCGATCAAAAAATTCGAACTGCGCCCCGAGGCCTTCGCCAGCTTCGCCAGCCGTTTCTTGGTTTCCGGCTTCAGCCGGATGCTAAGCGTAGCGCTCCGTGTGTTTGCCATGAACACATTCTAGCACAGAGCGTGGCCAAGCCCATTGGACTCTATCGTTGGCACGCGCCAACCAGTCTTCAACGTGCCGCGTCAGCTCTGCTTGAACGGGGTTTTTCGCACATCACAATGGTTCGTCCACAACAAACGAGAGGACGAGGTTTGGCAGCATACTCGCCCTTTCCTTGGGGTTTAAACTTATAAGGGACGGGACAACACCCGAGAGGGAATAGTTGGAGGCATCGAAACCGACCTCTTCTCCAGCGCCCCGGCAGGGGGCCCGTCCGTCACGGGAGCGATGTATGACGACGACCCGAGACCAGGACTACACAGTCGACACGGCGGAGGACTGCACTGTCACTGGATGTGTGCGTTCGCATCTGGCGCAATGCGCCAAGTGCCACCGCAAAATCTGCGGGCATCATTCGGAGTTTTGCGAGTGTTGTGCCGAGACGTTCTGCCCGGCGTGCTACACGGAGCATGCGCGTGGATCGTAGAGCCGGGTTGCGTAGATAGTCATGCAAGAGCCCCGGAGCCTACCAGGGCCTTTTCAATCCCGCCAAAAGACAGGCGCATCCGCTATGCCGCTTCGGTGATAATGGAACGAGGCGGGAAAAACAGGCTTGTCCCCCGCAAGGCTTGAATGCGGCTGCGGCCCAACCAAGCCGTAGTCTCAGCACGGGAGATGGAATGACAGGTGCCTCTAAACTCGATTCCACCGGCAACAGCGCCGTCGTTGGCGCAAAGAAAGTTGACGCCAAAAAAGTTGGCGCTAAAAACGTTGCCGCACAAAACTGCAAAGTGGCTCTCGTTGGCTTCGGGACGGTCGGAAGTTCCGTGGCCAGAATTCTTTGCGAGCGCTCCAACACTCACCTGCGCCTGACGCACGTCCTCAATCGCAACGTGGCGCGGAAAAAAGTGGACTGGCTTCCGCCCTCCGTGCAGTGGACGGAGAATATCGACGATGTTCTATCTTCCGACGTGGATATCGTGGTCGAGGTGATGGGCGGCCTTCAGCCCACGGAAGACTGGATCCGGCGCGCGCTCCAGTCGGGCAAATCCGTAGTCACNGCCAACAAGCAGTTGATCGCACACTGCGGCCTCGAGTTGGTGAGCCTGGCGCGGCAGATGCAACAGAAAATCGNTTTTGGCGCGTCGGTCGCGGGCGGCGTGCCGGTGATCTCCGGATTGCACGAGGGGTTGGCCGGCGATGAACTGTTCAAGATCCGCGGCATTCTCAACGGCACCTGCAACTACATTCTTAGCCAGATTGAGAGCAACGGCATTCCCTTCGCCACGGCTCTGCGGGAGGCGCAGAAGCTGGGCTTCGCCGAAGCCGATCCCACGGAAGACATCGAAGGCCTGGACGCCCGAGCCAAGCTCGCCATCCTGGCGCGAGTCGGACTGCACTGCAATGTCAGACCCGAGAGCATAGTGGCGCGCTCGATTGCAGCGATCGACTCGGTCGATTTTGAATACGCGAACCAGTTGGGTTGCACGATTCGCCAGATTTCCTGGGCTGAGCTAAAAACGCCTGAGCTAAGAACGCCTGAGCTGAAAACGCCCGAGTCGAAAGCCGAGTCGAACACAGAGTTGAAAGGTGACCTCTTGTTTGCCGCGGTTCAGCCCGCGCTGGTCGCACTCTCCTCGCCTTTGGCGCGTGTGGAAGGCAGCCAAAATCTGGTGGTGGCGACCGGAACCTACGGTGGCGAGACCGTCTTTGGAGGCCACGGCGCAGGCGGCAATCCCACCGCGGTCGCGGTCGTGTCCGACATTTTGGCCGTCGCTCGCTCCAAGCAGGCCGGGACGAGTTACGCCGGACAGCCGGCGGAGAAAACGCCCACCGTCACCGCCGATTTCACTGCCAAACACTATCTGCGCTTTCTGGTGAAAGACCGGCCGGGCATCATCGCCAGCCTCGCCACAATTCTCTCCGAGTGCGGCATCAACATCGACTCCGTGCTGCAGAAACCGGACTGCCCGAAATCACACCTGCCCTTTCTGATTACGCTGGAGGAATGCAAGGCGTCGCTCGTGGAGCAGGCACTACAGCAAATCAACCAGTTGGATTTCCTGGTGCAGCCCTGTCTGCATTTGCCAATACTGTAAGCGGTTGCCGATGAGCGACGGGCGTCCCCGCCCGTCCCCCGGTCGCTAGCACCCGAAACTACGCTTCCACCTGGAAGAACTGCGCCATGCCAGCTGTCAGACAGTCTAGTTCGAAGGCGTCGCCGCTTTTCGCCGCGGCACCGCCTTCATGATGGCTCGCAGTGCCTCGTTGACGGACTCGCCCGTCTTAAACACCTTCGCAACATCAGGAGCAAGCAATACAACCACTGACTTCGCTCGGGCGCGACGCGCGAAGCGATTGGGGCGCGCGTTCGCATAGTCAAACCGGTACTCGCTCCGCATGTCTTTCGATGGACGCAATCCGCGCGACTTAGCTGCCGATGTTTTCTTCATAGTTTTGGCTTTGCGCGAGTCCCATTCAAACACCAGCGGCATATGACGTTGCCGTTCTTACGCTTCCACCTGGAAGAACTGCGCCATGTTGCGGAATTTCTTGTAGCGGGCTTCCAGCAGATCGCTGACTGGCAGTTGCTTAACCGCGGCCAGATGCTGCTGCAGGGCTGCATCCAGCAACGCCGCTGCCTGCGCATGGTCGGTATGCGCGCCTCCGGCGGGCTCAGGGATGATGCCGTCAATGCAGCCCAGTTTGCTTAAATCTTCCGCGGTGATCTTCATCGCCTCCGCCGCCAGATCTTTCTTGCTGGCATCGCGCCACATAATCGACGCGCAGCCCTCGGGAGAAATCACCGAGTAAACGGAATTTTCCAGCATCAGCACGCGGTCGGCCACGGCAATCGCCAACGCCCCGCCGCTGCCGCCCACTCCGATCACGGTCGCAATGATCGGCACTTCCAGCCGCGCCATCTCCAGCAGGTTGCGGGCAATGGCTTCTCCCTGGCCACGTTCTTCGGCGTGCAGTCCGGGATAGGCGCCGTCGGTATCTACAAACGTAAAAATCGGACGCTTGAATTTCTCCGCAATCTTCATCACTCGCAGCGCTTTTCGATATCCTTCCGGGTGCGGCATGCCAAAGTTTCGATACACGCGCTGTTTCGCGTCGCGCGCTTTCTGCTGGCCCACAACGATGACTTCCGCGCCGTGAAAGCGAGCCATCCCGCAAACAATTGCCGGATCGTCGCGGAAGCCCCGATCGCCGCGAATTTCGCTCCAGTCGGTGAAAATGCGCTCGACATAATCCAGCGTGTAGGGGCGCTGCGGATGGCGCGCCAGTTCCGTGCGCTCCCAAGCGTTCAGCCGCGAAGAAATCTCCCGGCGAAGGTCGTTCACTCGCTCGTGCAATTGCTGGATTTGGCGGAGCGTTTCCGCATTCTGCCCCTCCAGCGACTTCAGCCGCGTAATCTGCCCCTCGATTTTTTCCAGTTCTTTCTGCGCCTTCAATCCCGAATCCATTTTGATGACGTTCTCATTCTGTCGGATATGATGAGCTTCCACGATCGAGAGCATAAAGTCCGTACCGGCGATGGCGGCATTCCCCGCGCCACTTTTCGCGCCATTATCTGACTTTCCTGCCCGCTTTGTTTTCGCTCGTCGCATCGGCAAGCTTGCCGGTGGAGAGCCGGGCGCCCCACCCGGCCGCGTTACTGCTGGACGGGCGAGACGCCCGTCGCTCCACCCTGTTACTCATCAACTGATGACGCGCACGCTGCCGCGTCCGCACAGCTCTTCCACACGGCCCAAGAAACTACGGTCCGGCATCACATTATAGCCTTCGGCTTCCATCACCACCATGAAATCGCCTTCCCGCTCCACGTCGAAGAGCACCTTCGCCTCGCCCTTGCGCTCGCGGCAGAGCGAGTGCAACGCATCGACCGTGCTGCCCGTCGCTATATCGAGAGGAATCCGTATGCGGAGCGCCTTCGGCAACGGCACGCGAGCTTCGTCCAGCGGAATGATGTCATTAGCCGTGACCTTCGGATTCGCGCCTTCTTCAATGCGCACGCCACCGCGAATCAGCACCGGAACCTCGAGCTTCACTTTCTCCGCAAGCTTCTTGTAGGCCTCGGGAAACACCAGCAGTTCTACTTTCCCCCACATGTCTTCCAGCGCCGCTTGTGCCCACAGTTCGCCTCTTCGTGATTTTGCGACTCGCAGCCCCGAAATCAAACCCGCCGTCGTGACGTTCTCATCCTTGGCGGTAGACTTTTTCATGGCGGCAATATCTTCGGTGGAGAGCGCGTTCAGCTCGGCGAGCTTTTCCTTGTACTTTTCCATCGGATGCCCGGTGATAAAAAACCCGAGGATCTCTTTCTCCGCCCCGAGGCGCGTCTGTTCATCCCAGTCCGGCACGTTGGGGAGCGCGTCGTTCGCTTCTTGCGCGGTTTCATCCGCGAACACGCCAAATAGCCCGTGCTGTCCCGACTCCGCGTCGCGTTGCGTTTTCTGGGCCTGCTCGATCGCCGAATCGAGCGCCTGCATGAGCTGCGCCCGGCGTCCAAAACCATCCATCGCCCCGCTCTTGATCAGCGACTCCAGCACGCGCTTGTTCAGCAGCCGCAAGTCCACTTCTTCGCAGAATTCGTAAAACGACCGGAAATTCCGGCCGAGCTTTTTTCGCGCCGCGACAATAGATTCGATCGCATTGCCGCCAACATTCTTAACCGCGGCCAGCCCAAACCGGATCGCTTGCCCGTGCGGCGTAAAGTTCGCATCGCTCACGTTGATGTCCGGAGGCTCGACCGCAATTCCCATCTCGCGGCATTCGTTGATGTACTTCACCACGTCATCCGTGTTGCCCGTCACCGAGGTCAGCAGCGCCGCCATGAAGTCGAGCGGATGATGCGTCTTCAAGTAAGCCGTGTGATACGCCAGCAGCGCGTAAGCCGCCGAGTGTGATTTGTTGAAACCGTATCCGGCAAACTGCGCCATCAGATCGAAAATCTTTTCGATCTTCTTTGGTGGATAGCCGCGCCGCGTCGCTCCCTGCACAAAGCGTTCGCGCTGCTTCGCCATCTCCTCGGCGTCCTTCTTGCCCATCGCGCGCCGCAGCAGGTCCGCTTCACCCAGGGAGTAGCCCGCCAGCTTGTTCGCCGCCTGCATCACCTGCTCCTGATAAACGATGACGCCCAGCGTCTCCTGCAAAATCTCCTTCAGCTCGGGCAATTCGTATTCAATCTTGCGGCGCCCATGCTTGCGCTCAATGAAGTCGTCGATCATCCCGCCCTGAATCGGCCCGGGCCGGTAAAGGGCATTCAACGCGGTAAGATCTTCGATCGAGTTCGGCTGATAACGCCGCAGAACGTCGCGCATGCCGTGCGATTCAAACTGGAAAACGCCGGACGTCAATCCCTTATGGAAGACTTTCTCGTAGGTCTCCTGGTCCTCGAGCGGGATGTCGTCCAGCTTCAGATTCGTCCCTTTCTGCGCGATCAACTTCAACGTGTCGTCAAGAATGGTGAGCGTCGTCAGCCCGAGAAAATCCATTTTCAGCAGGCCCATCTTCTCGATGGCCACCATGTCGAAGGCGGTAACGATTTCGTCGTTCTTGGTTTTGTGCAGCGGCACCAGTTCAATCAGCGGCCGCGGCGAAATCACCACGCCCGCGGCGTGTACACCGGAATTCCGCACCAGACCTTCCAGCTTCCGAGCCGTGTCGAGCAACTGCCGCACCTGAGGATCTTTTTGGTAAGCCTCCTGCAGCGCCACGGACTCCTTGAGCGCGTCGTCCAGCTTGATATTCAGCGTGGTCGGCACCATCTTCGCGATGCGGTCCACGTCGCTGTAGGGCATGTCCATGGCGCGGCCAACATCCTTGATCGCGGCTTTGGCCGCCATCGTGCCAAAAGTGATAATCTGCGCAACATTTTCTCGCCCATATTTATGGGTGACGTATTCGATCACCTCGCCGCGCCGGTTCATGCAGAAATCGATATCGATATCCGGCATGGAAATGCGTTCCGGGTTCAGAAAGCGCTCGAACAGCAGTTCATGCTGCAGCGGATCGATGTCGGTAATCCCCAGCGAATACGCGACCACCGCGCCCGCCGCCGATCCGCGCCCCGGCCCCACAGGAATGCCGCGTTCGCGGGCGTAGCGGATAAAGTCCCAAACAATCAGGAAATAGCCCGAGAACTTCATCTGCTGGATGATGCCGAGCTCGCGCGCTAGTCGCTGCTCGTAGTCGGCAAGAGAGTGTTTCAGTCGCCCGCTCGCCGACAAGTTGCGCAGTGTCTCCATACGACGGGCAAATCCTTGCCGCGTGATGTGCTCGAAATAACTGTCGAGAGTAAATCCCTCCGGAACCTCGAAGTGCGGAAACGGGCTGGGAACTTTTTCCAGTCGAAGGTTGCAGCGCTCGGCAATATCGAGCGTGCGCGAAAGCACCTGGGGCGCGTCCTTGAACATGCGCATCATCTCTTCGCCGTTCTTGACGTAGAACTGCGTGCCCTCGAACTTCATCCGGTTGGTTTCCTGGATGGACTTCCCCGTCTGAATGCACAACATCACGTCCTGGGCGTGCGCGTCGTCTTCGCAAAGGTAGTGGCTGTCGTTGGTCGCGACCATCGGCAGTCCGAGATCTTTTTCGAGCTGAAATAACCCGGAGCGGATGCGCTGCTCCATCTCCAGACCCTGGTCCTGAATCTCAAGGAAGAAATTTTCTTTGCCGAAGAGGTCGCGATAGAATCCGGCAGCCGACAGCGCTGCGTCGTAGTTGCCTTCCGTGAGCCGCTCGGCCACTTCTCCCTTCAGGCATCCGGAAAGCCCGATCAGCCCCTTCGAATGCTCAGCCAGAAATTTCTTGCTCACCCGAGGCTTGTAATAGAAGCCGTGCAGCGAAGCTTCCGACGTAATCTTCACCAGGTTGCGGTAGCCCTCTTCGTTTTCGGCCAGCACCAGCAGGTGGTTATAAGTGTCGCCGTCGGGCGGAGTGCGCGCGATGTCGTGATCGTCTTTCTTGCAGATGTAAAGTTCGCAGCCGACGATCGGTTTGACCCCAACCTTGTGCGCGGCATTCACAAAATGCACCGCGCCAAAAATATTGCCATGGTCGGTCATGGCCACCGCGGGCATGCCCAGTTGATGAACCCGGTCGACGAGCTTTTCGACGTCGCAAGCGCCGTCGAGCAGAGAGTAATCGCTATGCAGATGCAGGTGGACGAACTGGTTTTGACTCATGAAGACTTGGGTTTCATTCTAATGGCTGGAGGGAATCGCGCAATGCCTGAAAGTGGTGCAATTGTCATTCGTTGATGTCAGTCGTTGGTCGATGGTCGTCAGTCGTTGGCGAACTTGCGTGAAGTGGGTGATAACGACGAACGACCGACGACTTCGCGGATCGGAGTCGCTATCTCGGCACCTGAAAATCCACGCCGCGATCGTCATTCATCTTGACCGTGGCAGCAAGATCGAGCTGGGCAAGCGGAATTTTCTTCGCGGCTTGCGCGTTGAGTACCCAGAGCGTTTCACCCGCGATCGCGTAATTGCGCACTTCTTCAATATGCTGGTCGCGGAAAACCAGCGCCGTCGCGGGTTCCAGGTCTGTCTTCGGTCGATTGCGCGCTTCGACATCGGCTTGCAGCCGGTCGATCTTTCCGTTCAGCGCCTGCACATCGCGCTGCAATCCGCTGTCGTTCTCAGGATAGGGAGCAGGATAAGAAGCACCGGCATACGAATCCTGATCTTCGTTGTCCGTGTTATAAGCGAGAGGATCATCGTACCAGCCGTAATAACCGTAGGGATAATATCCCGCGTACGGGTAATAAGGGTAATAGCCCCGTCGTCCGTAGAAGCCTCGCTGATTGTAGTAGCGGTTTCCAGCCCGAATACGAATGCCCGAGCTGCGCCCAAAACTTCCGCTGCGAAACGAGCCGGAGGAGCGTATGCCCGAGGAGTGCATGCCGGAGGAATGTATGCCGGAAGAGTGTATGGCAGACCCGCCACGCGAGGCGAAATGGGCACCGCCGCCGCCACCACCGCCGCGCCGTTGCGCCCACAGAGGGAGCGCGAGCAGAATCAGGCTAAACGTCGCTATGGACAACCAGCGCCGCATACCCACATTATAGCCCAGTTTGACTCGTCTCATTGCAGAGAAAAAGCCGGGTTCGTATCAGGTAAGTCGGGTTCGCATCAGGGTAACCCGGCTTCGTATCAGGGTATCGCTTTAGCGATACCGCAAGTTTTTCGGAACAAGATGCCCCTTTAGGGGCTGAGCACCGAATAGCCCGCAGGCCAAGTTCACATCGCCCCGAAAACCCGCATTATTTGCGCTTCTTCTTGGCCTTGCGAGAGGCCTTTGCCTTCCCCTTAACGGCCCGCTTCGTAGGCTTGGCAGGTTTGCCCGGCTTCTTGATGGGCTTGCGTGCCTTGACAGCCGCAGCGGGCTTCGTCGCCACGACAGGCTTCGCCGCCGGGGCGGACTTCATCGGTGCCGCGGTTGCGGGAGCGGCGACCGCAACTTTTCCCTTCCCCTTAGCACCCGTCTTCATGCCAACCGCCGGCGCGGGCGCAGCGGCCGCAGCCTTGGCTCCTCTGCCTCGCTTAGTCGGCGGAGGTGGTGGAGGCGGCGGAGGCGGCGGAGCCAGCGGCTTCAGAAACTTCAGCGTCTCCGTCCGCGATCGCAGCTTGCCGTCCAACAACAGCAGGAACACATCGTTCGCGATCTTCGGATACGCCGGCATCTGCGGCGTGATGCGGAGTTCCGTCATCTCCGGCAACGGAATCTTCTGCTGCACTTGCCGCCACTTGGTGAAGAAATTCTTGATCTTCTGCACCACCGCCTGCTGCCGCGCCGTAATCGCCAGAAACAGAATCATCTCCGGACGCGCCGACGACAGCAGTTGCCACGTCCGCGAAGGTGTAGCCGCTTCCTTGCCCGACAAGCGTTTGGCCAGGCTGTGGGCGTTCGAATCCAGATCCTTCCAGGCCTCCACCAGATCCTTGCGCGGAATCGCCCGCCGCAAATCCGAAATATCCTTGTCGCCCAGCCGCTCGGTGAGGAAATGCAGCACCAGGGGCGCAACTTCCGGAGCATAGCCAAGGTCGTTCATTTGCTGCCGGGTTTTCATCAGCGCGCCTAGGCTGGCTGTGTCCACTTTAGCCGTGCTCCAGCGCGGATTCAGCACTTTCAGCCATCCCTCTTTTTCATAAGCTTTCAGAACGCCTTGCGGATCGTCCTCGTACGCCAACTGCTCGATCTCGTATCCGATGCTCGAACTCCGTATGTACTCGATGTAGCCATTTTCCTTCCCCGATTCGTAACGCGCCTGTGTCCGTTCCTCGAGCGGCCAGTGAAAGCGAGCAGTAAAGCGCGTGGCGCGGATCATCCGCGACGGATCCTCAAGAAACGCGTAGTTATGCAACACGCGGATTACTTTCGCTTCGATGTCGGCCACGCCGTTGAACGGATCCATCAGCAGCCCGCGCGATCCCTCGTTCAGCGACAGGGCCATAGCGTTGACGGTGAAATCGCGGCGGCGAAGATCTTCAATGATTGTGGCCGGAGCCATCTGCGGCGGCTTGCCCGGCTTGTCGTAGCGCTCCGAGCGCGCCATCGCAACCTCGGCGCGCACCCCACCCGGCAGCGTCAGCAGCAGGCTCCGCGTCTCGTTGTCGGCGTCACCCACCACCGCTCCCGCCCGCTCCAGATCTTTTTGCAGCTTGAGCGCGTTGCCCTGAACCGTGAAATCCAAATCGCGGATGGGAAAGCCGGTAATGATGTCGCGGATGGCGCCGCCGGTCAGATACAGGTTCATCCCCGCGGCCTTGGCGGCGTCTAAGACGAGAGCGACTGCCTTTTGTTGGTCCGGCGAGAGCCGGGTTTCCAGCGTGTATAGGTAATCGGCCATGCCTTCCTAGTCCCCTGGTGGTGGCCCTTCGCTGGGCTCGACCGGGGCGTGATCCACAGGATTTCCACAGGAGAGCCGCTCAAGATTTGCCGAGCTGCCCGTCGGCGGAATCTAACTCCCTCTAGACATTAGACTTATACCGCACTCTTGCCATCCCAGTAAACAGAGAAAATAACATAAACGTTTACCGTTTGGCTACTGTGAAGGCACAAACTGTCCGAATTCATCGGGAAAGTGCGAGAATCCAAGTGTAGTGCGGGTGCCCCACTCATTCGCGTTTTGTGCGAATGAGTGGGTTTGCTGAACCATCAAGACCTCTTTACCCCCATGCCCTCGACCCACAAGAAAGTGATCGTGCGGAAACACGACCGCGACTCGGTCAGCGGCTACGTCGCGCCCGCCAAATTTGTGGTGGAGGGCAAGCTGGAACTGCTCAACACTTCCGGCAACGTGGTAGCCATCGACCTGCGAGAAATCAAGGCCGTTTATTTTGTCCGCGAGTTTTCCGATACCGACTTGATGCTCCGCAAGACTTTCACCACTCGTCCGCGCACCGAAGGCCTGTGGGTGCGCCTGAAGTTCAAAGACAGCGAAGTGATTGAAGGCATCCTGCCCAACGACCTGACGCAAAATCCCGCCGAAGGATTTCTAGTGAACCCTCCCGACCTGCGCTCGAACACACAGCGCGTGTTCGTCCCCCGAGAAGCGCTGACATCTGTGACGGTCCTAGCGGTAATAGGAGCAGCCAACCGCCGCCGCAAAGGCGGCCAGCCCGATACCCGCCAAGTAACCCTGTTCGAGCAGTAGCTCGCATAGGGTGTGTGGGGACGGGCGCCTCGCACGTCCAAGCCGAGCGCAGCTCGGCCCTCGCCGCAAACTATCCACTCGCCGCACCGCGCCCGCCTTCCGCTACAATTCCCGAGACACCGCCATGAAACTAGCCGACATAGCAAAAGCCCTAGACGCCCGTCTCGAAAACGCCCCACCCGACACCGAAATCACCGGCGTAGCCGGCATCGAACACGCAAGCCCAGGCCAACTGACCTTCGTGTCGAATCCCAAGTACAACGCCGCCGCGAAGTCGACGAAGGCGTCGGCGGTCATAGTAGCCGAGAACTTTCCCGCCATTGACACAGGCATGCTGCGCAGCAAGAACCCGTATCTAGCGTGGGCGAAGGCCATCGAGCTTTTCTACCAGCCGCCGCGCTACGCCCCCGGAGTCCATCCCACCGCAATAGTTCATCCCACGGCAATGAAGAAGCTAGGCAAGAATGCGCACATAGGCCCCTACGTAGTGATCGACGAAGACGTAGTAATCGGAGACAACGCCGTCCTCCTGGCCCACGTAGTCATCTATCGCGGAGTAACCATAGGCAACAATTTCTTCGCCCACGCCCACGCCGTAGTAAGAGAATTCTGCCAACTAGGAGACAACGTCCTGCTGCAGAATGGAGCCATAGTAGGCTGCGACGGTTTCGGCTTCGCCAAAAATGAAGATAACGGCCACTGGCACAAAATCATGCAGTCCGGCAACGTCGTTGTAGAGAGCGGAGCCGAACTCCAAGCCAACACCTGCATCGACCGAGCCAGCATAGGCGAGACCCGCATCGGACGAGGCGCAAAGCTAGACAACCTGGTCCACATAGGCCACAGCTGCACCATAGGCAGCGACACGCTCCTCTGCGCCCAGGTAGGCCTGGCCGGCACCACCGACGTAGGCAACAACGTAATCCTAGCCGGACAAGTAGGCGTCAGCGGCCATGTAAAGATCGGAGACGGAGCCATAGCCATAGCGCAAAGCGGCATCCCCCACGACGTTCCCGCCGGAGCCATGGTAAGCGGCGCCCCCGCCATCGATCACAAATTGTGGTTAAGGTGCTGCGCCGCCTACGCCAGGCTGCCGGAGATCGCCAAGGCGGTACGAAAGTTGTCGGAACGGGAGTGAGCCGGGTTTCCATTTTTTCAAAGTGTTCCACGTGGAACACTGTACTGGCTTTATTGTATGTACGTCAGCTCTCAACTGTACGTACGTCGCGATACATACATTCGGCGGTCGAAACCTCGTAACTGGCCCGCGCATATTCTTCCTTGCCGCGCGCGACGGGTTTTAAGTCATTGATAATGCTCGGGGATGGTTGTGGTTAAATAGGCACAACCGAGCAGTTTTTACGCTGTACTTGTTACACACATGGTTATTTTGGGTTGGCGTCCCCGCCTTGCAGCCTCTTGCCTCGGGAGGCCTTTGCGGAATGTATCCACTCGGCTACAATAGTGGCGTTGAAGCGGAAAACAGCTTACGCAAGGGTCGAGCCGGCGGCGTATCTCTATGACGATGCGCTCATCGCGGAATATCTTTCGCTCGCCGCCGAAGACCCAAATCCCGATGTATTCCTGGCCGCGCTCGGCGACGTGGTTAGAGCGCGAGGGGTGGCGCAGATCGCCACAGACTCCGGCCTTTGCCGGGAGAGCCTGTACAAAGCCCTGAGTGTGGGCGCACATCCACGCTTTGAAACCATCAATTCTGTGCTGCGCGCCCTGGGGGTGAAAATCGCTGTCGTTGTTGGACGTGGGCGTTAAAAAGAAGGCGTTAAAAAGAACCCGGGGCCTCGGCTCCGGGAATGCGATTGTCCTTCAGGAAAGGGCAACTCCGGCCTGCCGTTACGAATTCCGAACAAAAGATGCGAACCCGCTCCACGAGGAACGGGTAGCTGTATCGTGACCCGCATCTCTCACGGCTCTCCGGTCCTGCAGAGCAGACCCCCTCGTCGCCTCGCGGGGCCGTCGAGTCGATTCCAGGGAGTAAGGGTGGGCGCGTTCTGGTTCTGTGCTAGGGCAGAGTGCCCCACCCTTCGCAGCAGATAGACTCGGCCGGTGCCCCGTTGAAAGTGGCCCACCCGCCCCAGAACACCACCCTCATCTCGCTTGAATAACATAAAATAGCCCCGAACCTCGGAGGTCACATCGTGCTAGCATCGGCAACACGAACCTTCGCTGCCAACCTCTCAGCGCTTCGCGACTTTGTCCACTTGGTCGGTTCCCTTCTTGCTAAGCGCCAGCAGGAGCTGGCCCGCCAACACCGTAAGGACCTCGTACCCCTCCTATTGATGTTGAATAAGATCGAGCCTTCTCTAGCGATTTCAGAACAGCGACTGAAGGAGCTAGAAAGCGAGTTTGGTGGGAACATCCAGGTCGAGGCCGGCGAAAATGAGAAGCATGAGCAGAGCTGGACCGTAAAAATCAGCGATACAAAATGGGACCCCCGTCCGGTCGTGGAACTGTTCCTCACTGATACTAAGCACAGGGCCCTTCTGTACCGGAGTTCGTTAATTAGCCTTGTTAGTTCCGCGGAATGGTTCCTATCTCAGGTGATTCGTGCATACTTTGACAAAATCCCCGGAGCATCGGGCACCGAAGGCAAAACGCTCACCTTGGATGAGCTCAAGTCTTTGGGATCGGTGGACGACGCCCGCCGATACTTAACTGACTTGAGAATCGACGAGATAATGTGGGGTAGCTTTGAAGATTGGATAAGGTTTCTCACCGGTACCGTGAAACTTTCGGCTGACTACCTCGGCCCGCACAGGGCAGAGTTGATTGAGGTGTTTCAACGTCGCAATGTAATGGTTCACAACAACGGGATCGTCCACTCGAGCTACATGAAAAGGGTTGATCCTGAATTTCGGAAAGGCGTCTCTCTCGGGGACGCGCTGGGTGTCTCGCCTGAATATCTAGGGAAGGCGATTGACTTGGTGGAGCGGAACTTTGTCCTAATTGCCGCAGAGCTCTGGAAACGCTTATCGCCAACCGATGGGGAACGGGCGAAAGTGATGAATGAGGTCGCGTTTGAAAGACTTAAGGCCGAACGCTGGTTTGTCTCGGAGGGATTGAGCTTTTTCACATTGAACGACAAGAAAATGTCGGAGCAAGACCGGTTGATTGCGCAGTTGAACTATTGGCAGAGCGTCAAGTGGCAGGGTGCCTTCGACACAGTTCGCGAGGAGGTGGAAGGCTCCGACTTCAGCGCCAAGGACGACCTGTATCAACTGGCGCGGCACGCTCTCTTGGATGACACCAGTGCTTTCTTCAAATCTGTTCCCATCTTGATTAGAAACCAGAAGCTTACATACAAGATGCTAACAACTTGGCCGATTTTCAAGGAAATGCGCAAGGATGGTCGGTACAACCAATATAAGAAGAAGACGACCAAATCGGGGTCTAGAAGACGGACGAAGACAAAGAAGGTAGCCTCATCGTAGACTGCCCCGGCAGCGGCCCAGTCCAACCTTTCGTAGGTGGCCTATCCTTTTCGCGTACTTTGCGAGAAGGGTGGGTGATGGGGATCATCGGCGCAACCTTGGCCCGATAGCCTGTCTCTGCAGTCAGGAATAGATTCTAAAGGGAGACGGCGCAGTATCCCACCCTTCAAAAACCGAAGGGTGGGGCACCCAGCATTTCGTTTTCAGTCGTGGCATCTAGGGGGAGCGGCGTCCTTACCCGCTTCGAGCTCGGCCAGCCATGCGTCGGCTTCCTCCGCTGTGACGTGCAGTCCGGTCGTCTGGAAATGGGTCCAGACGGCTAGGGCCTCCTGCCGGAATTGTTCGCGTTTCTCTTCTCGCTCCACATGTTCTCCCTGGTTAGAGTTTGGGCGGGCTACTCCCGCAACTCCGCCGGAAGGCCGCTGTTGATCGCGGCCCGCACTTTGGCCATCAGGTTATCGCGTTCTCCGAAATCGGCGGGCTCTATGGGATCGTGAAACTGCACTGTCACTGTTCCTGGACGAATCGCAAAACGCGCTTTTGGCATGACCGCTTCGGTGCCTGAAATCGTGATGGGCACGATGGGCACGCGGGTGGCCCGTCCTATCGCGAAGCGAAGGGCGGGGCCTTTGACTTTTTTTCATCACAAACGCCCAGTGAGCATCATCACAGACTCCCCAACCCCCCGTCGGCGATAATGGAGATCGACCTGTGGCAGGGCCGAGCTGTGCCCGTCAACCAAGACGGCCCTCGAAGCCGCCCTAGGCCCATTTGTCAGGTACTCTTTGATAACTATTTATGAAGCAATGAGCGGGCGTCAGAAATCTGCCGAAACTACAGCTTCTAGTAGAATTAGGAGCAGAATCGAGCTAAGTCCTTATTCCGGAAGATTTTGAAAATAAGTCCTTTGCGCTCTAGATTTTGGCGGCAAGACTCCACCTAACCCCATGATTCCAAAGATTAGGGGGGAGGGGGGTAGTGGTAAACACGGGTTAATAACCTAGGAGTAAACAGGCAAGCGTTCCGCCGACCGTCCGGGAACTCAGTATCCGGCTTCCCGTCCGTGGCGAACTGCCAGGATCACGATCTGTTTTCCGTCGTAATGATAGAGAGCGACATAGGCTCCACTCCCGAATTCAATCACCCACTCGCGGAACTCCAGCGGCATTTCTTCGATGGGGCGGCCGATTTCCGGATGCTTACCAAGCGCTTTCACTCCCTGCCGGATGGCCTTGACCGCACGCTGGGCCGCATCCCGGCTCTTAGGAGCTAAGAAGGCATGGAGACGGGCCACATCCAGCAGCGCGGGTTGCGACCACTTCAGCGGTGGCATTTAGGGGGAGCGGCGTCCTTGCCCGCTTCGAGCTTGGCCAGCCAGGCATCGGCTTCTTCGGCCGTGACGTGGAGGCCGGTGGTCTGGTAATGAGTCCAGGCGGCTAGAGCGTCCTGGCGGAATTTTTCGCGCTTCTCTTCGCGTTCGACATACTGCTCGATGGCTTCGCGCATGACCCAGTGCGGCGATCGGCGGCGGACCGAGGCGAGACGCTGTATGCGCTCCTTGATCTCGCCGTCGAGCTTCAGGCTGGTTGTGGAAGGCTTCGGCATGGCTGGTGCTCCAAGGTGCTACCTGGTAACTATAGCACAGCGGCACTCCTGTGGCATCTGCTTTAGATCTTCACCACAGGGGACACAGAGGCTCACAGGGGAAACCGGCAGGCTTGGAGTTCCAGCAGCCTACTCTTGCAACTCCGCCGGCAGCCCACTGTTGATCGCCGCTCTTACTTTGGCCATCAGGCTATCGCGTTCTCCGAAATCGGCGGGCTCGATGGGATCGTGAAACTCGACCGTCACTGTTCCCGGACGAATCGCAAAGCGCGCTTTTGGCATGACTTCTTCGGTGCCTGAAATCGTGATCGGCACGATCGGCACGCTGCACTCCTGGGCGAGATAGAACGGGCCTTTTTTGAAGGGCAGCAACTTGCCATCGAACGAGCGCTTGCCTTCCACGTAGATGGTCATGTTCAGGCCCTGCTCGATGGCTCGGAGCGCGTCGCGCACGGCCGCTAGGCCCGCCTCGCGATTTCCTCGGTCGACGGGCACGAGCGATCCGATCAGCATGATCCGGCCGAGAATTGGAACCTTGAACAATCCCTTCTTCACCATCACCGAAGTGCGGCGCGGGATCAGCGGCAGCGTAAGGGGCGGATCGAGATTGGAGATGTGATTCGACATGAAGATATACGTTCGCGCCGGATCGATTTTTTCCAGTCCCAGCGTCCGCACCTTTACGCCCGCGATACGCACTCCGGTGAATGCCGACCACATGCAGGTGCGGTACAAAAAGTTGATGTCTTTGGTCAGATAGGTCCAGGGAAAGCCCACGAGCGCGGCGAGGGGCAGCGCGGCGGCCCAAAACACCAGCATGAGAATGGTGCGCAACACTTATTAGTCCGTGGTGAAACTCGAATTTCGAAATCCAGCGCCTGACGGCGCGGCGCCCCGGCCCCTAAAGGGGCGTCTGATTGCGAAAGACTTACGGCATCGCTAAAGCGTGCCCTGATACGAAACGTTAATTTTTCCGCAGCCCCTGAAGGCGTGCCCTGATACGAATCTCAATTCGACCACGGGCTGTCATGCTTTCGCCGCGAGGCCGCGCAAGCGTTGGGGTAGCTTCTCATAGATGCCGCCGAATCCGCCATTGGAGAGAATGGCAACCACGTCTCGCTCCCGCAGTTCGGGCACGATCGCGTTCACGATGGCATCGGCGTCGGCGAAGATGCGCGCCTGCTTTCCGCGTTTCTGGATCTCGGCCACCACACGCTTCAGATCCAGACGCTCCGGCTCGGGGATCGCCTCCGACTTGAAGATGGCAGCGATCACCACCTGATCGGCGAGCGCCAGGCTGCGGGCGAGGGCATCCTGCAGCACGTTGCGGCGCATGGTGTTCGAGCGCGGCTCCAGCACCACCCACAGGCGCGATTGCGGATAGCGCGCCCGCAACGCCCGAATCGTCTGCTCGATGGCTGTGGGATGATGGGCAAAGTCGTCGATGATCGTTATTCCATTGACCTGCGCCTTCAACTCGAGGCGCCGCTTCACGCTGCGAAACGTTGCGAGAGCCTTCGCAATCACAGCTTTCGAAATTCCATAATTCGCCGCCAGCGCCGCCGCTGCCGTTGCATTCCAGACGTTGTATTCTCCGCCGAGCGGGAATTCGAAGTTTGCCCAGGCCTTTCCAGCGCGCAGTACCGACCAGGTAGTTCGGTCCTCATTCTGTTTTATGTTTGCGATTCTCCAGTCAGCGCGATCCGAATCGCCGTAACGTTCGACGGGACAGAAGGCTTTCTTCAGGCAGCGGTCCAGGCTCGCACCCCGGCTCTCGCCCGAGCTCTCCCCCGGATCAAAGCCGACGATCCGCCCGCGTCGCGGAACCAGGTTCACGAGGCGCTTGAAGGCCGTCTCTACGGCGTCCAGATCCTTGTAGATATCCGCGTGGTCGAATTCAACCGAGGTGAGAATCACGGAATCCGGAAAGTAGTGCAGAAACTTCGGACCTTTATCGAAAAATGCCGTGTCATACTCGTCGCCTTCTAAAATAAAGTGCTTGCCTTCGCCCAGCCCAAAACTGCGGCCGAAATTCTCCGCAATGCCGCCCACGAGGAACGAAGGCTTGAGGCCGGCGGTTTCGAAGATCCATGCCAGCATCGCCGTGGTAGTGGTTTTGCCGTGCGTCCCGGCAACCACCAGCACGTTCTTTCCGACCAGAAACTCATCATGCAGAATCTGCGGCAGCGAGCAGAAGGGAATGCGATCGTCGAGCAAGCGCTCCAGTTCCGCGTTTCCGCGAGAGAGCGCGTTGCCTACGACCACCAGATCGGGACGGGGATTCAGGTTCGCCTCGGCAAAGGGCTGCGCGACGGGGATGCCCAAGGATTCCAGAAACGTCGACATTGGCGGATACGCCGCCGCATCCGAGCCGGTGACGCGAAAAGCTCGCTCTTGCAGCATACCGGCCAGCGAAGCCATCGCCGTCCCGCAAATGCCGATCAGATGAATGTGCTTGGGCTTACCCATTAAAGATCACTCATTAAGGATCAATCGAGATTGCTCGCTTTGCCGTCGCCGATTCCAGAATCCGCAGCTTCACTTCCGCACCCACTTCGAGCCGGGCTTTTGCCCCGATGGGCAGTGTGATGTTCGCGCGTGACACATGTCCCGACCGCAAGCCAAACGCCACCGGAATTCCCAGATCGCCGACCACACGCAGCACAACCTCTTCGAGCGTGTAATCTTGATCCGGACTCTGCCGGCAATCCAGCATTTCGCCGAAGACAATGCCGCGCACATCCTTCAGCTTGCCTGCCAGTTTCAGTTGCATCAGCATGCGGTCGATCTGGTAAGGCTTGGTCGCGACGTCTTCGAGGAAAAGAATCGTTTCCGCGGTTCGAATCTCGTGCTGCGTGCCCAGCGACGCCACCAGCATCGAGAGGCACCCGCCATAGAGGATTCCCTCCCGCTGGCCCGCCAACAGCGGTTTCGCTCCTGAGCTTTCGCCAATCTCCCACTCTTCCGCGCCGCCCACCGCGTTCTGCCACGAATCCAGATCCACGCCGTCGGCAAGGGCAAAATCCTTGGCCACCATCGGGCCGTGGAAGGTCACGAAGTTCGCCGAGTCCGAGACGCAGCACAGCAGCGTCGTAATATCACTGTAGCCCACCAGAATTTTGGGATGCGAAACGATCTTAGTCGGGTCGAGGATCAGCGGCAGATAGTTCGATCCATATCCTCCTCGCGCACAAACAATCGCGCGGATATCGTCGCGCACGAACATGTCTTCCAGTTCTCGTGCCCGGCGCTCCGCCGAGCCGGCAAAGTAGAGATCGCGTTCCAGGATCGACTCGAAATAAAACGGCTCATATCCGGCGCGGCGAAGACCGTCGCAGCCCGCCTCCAGCATTTCGCGCTTCAGGTTCGACGCGGGGGCAACGATTCCCACCTTGTCGCCCGGACGGAGCGCGCGCGGCTTGATTCGCGGGTTTGGGGAAGCGGAAATCATGTCAATACTTGTCATCCCGAGCGAAGCGAGGGATCTGCGCGTCGCAAAATGCAGATCCCTCGCTTCGCTCGGGATGACAATTCAAATAGGGTGTCCCTCGTGCGCCACTCCGGCGGGACGACTCTCATCACGTTCGATCTTAAATGAAGAATTCTCCGCGGCAGACGAGAGTCGCCGGACCCCGCAAATAAACTTGATCCTCCCAGCGCACTGTCTGCGCGCCTCCCGGCGCAATCACCGTCACCGGCGAAGCGACCCGACCGCTTGCAATCGCAGCTACCGCCGATGCGCACGATCCCGTACCGGAAGACTCGGTCTCTCCCACGCCCCGTTCAAACAGCCTGATCTCGATTTCATCCGCGCCTTCTTTCGCACTTTTGTTCGCGCCTTCTTTCGCACTTTTATTCGCGCCCGTATTCGTATGGCGCGCCACCACGTACTCCACATTCGTGCCGTGCGGAAACTGCGGCTGCTTTCCGATCAGCGCCGCCTGCCTCTGCCATCCATCCTGAAAGTTCTCCACGAAGATTACGTAATGCGGATTCCCCATCGAAACTTTCATCCCCACCGCCCGCACCGACATCGTCTCAATCGACAATTCGCCGCCGACCTCCGGCTGGCCCATCTCCGCTTCGAACTCAAAGGTGGAGCCTTGCCGCCCGTCTTGCGGACCGACGAGCCGGCACTTCTTCAGGCCGGCGCCGGTGCGAACTACAACTTCTGTTTTGCCCGCTCGCGAACAAATTTCCGCCGCCACACAGCGCGTGCCGTTGCCGGAGATTTCCGCCTCCGAGCCATCTGCGTTAAACAGGCGCAGCCTCGCGTCAGCGTCCGCATCAGGGAACAGCCATTCCACGCCGTCGGCGCCCACTCCGCGATGGCGATCGCACAAGCGGTGGCTGAGCGCACTCAGGTCGCCGAAGGCGTACGTACCTTCCACTATGAGAAAATCGTTGCCACAAGCGGAGGCTTTTGTAAAAGGAATTTTCGCGTTCTGATAGCCCTGTTTCCGCGGTCGGCTCATTCGTGTTCCGTAGCGCCGAGTGATGTCACGCTGCTAAACGCGGTCGATTCGTGCAAGCGGGTGGAAAACACACTCTGCTCTTCATGCTCGCAAGCCACCGAGAAAACCATGCGAAAATCTGGGTCCGCGGACGCGATGTGCACGCTGTGCATAGTGAGTAGCTCCGAGTCCAGGAGGTGGTTCACTTCCCGCAACATCGCATCCACGTTGCGGCCCGTCACTTGGTAGGTGGTAACAAACGTTTTCAGCGAGAACGCGCGTTCCATTCGCCCCAGCAGCACCAGCGCAATCAGAATCATGACCGTGGCAAAGCACGCCGTCAGGTACAGGCCGCCGCCCGCCGCCATTCCCACCGACGCCACCACAAACAGAGTGGCCGCCGTCGTCAGCCCGGTCACCGACGCCTTCGCGTGCAGAATCGAGCCTGCGCCGATAAAGCCTATACCCGGGATGATCTGTGCCGCGATCCGTGCGCTGTCCGTCGGCGTGCCCGCGAGTTGCGCCGATAGAACCGTGAACATTGCCGCGCCAAAACAGATGAACATGTTCGTGCGCAGCCCCGCCGGCTTGTGCCGCAGTTGCCGTTCCAGGCCGATGATGCCGCCCAGTATCGCCGCCAGCAGCAACCGCGCCAGCGTGGAACTCAGCACCACGCCCAGTTCATTCCGCAGCAGTTGGATGATTTGATGGATTGGGTTCATAGCAGCACCCGGCCTCGGCTCCCTGGCCCGCAAAACGCACGGTCTGGGGACCACGGAGCGGATTCTATCACCGCCATCAGGCGCTTTCCGTGTCGCTGGGCGGGAGGGGTTAACGCGATTGATTCGGGGCGCTCCGCGCCGCGTAGATGCGCGCATGGGGCTGCCCGGTGGCGTGAATTTCGATCTGCACGGTAAGATGAGTCAGATTCGCGCCTTGGTCCACCGCATCGCCATCAAAGGCAATCACAAAATCCACGTAGCGCGGCGGATCGGCCAGGGCGCGCTCCCAGAGGCCTTCGGGGTCCGACGGCCGCTTCCACACACGGTGATTTTCGTTATTCACCACCTGACGCAACGGAATCCCCGCCTGCTCCATGACGCCCACATGTTCGCTGATATCCATCAGAAAGCGCGAGTTCCTCGGTAATCGAGCAAGCACGCGCTGCACCGCGGAATTCAAGGGATTGCGGATCACCCAGTTCCTCCGCGCTTCTGCCAAGCATTGAGGCTCCGCCTT
>JGI12269J14319_10000907_pt1 | contig 29165 bp, 27 predicted proteins | sample PeaSoiSIISIP2007_FD_14319 | JGI IMG/M metagenome (IMG submission 14319)
CGCGGCGGCAGGACGATGGCCGTGTTGCGAAGCTTCGTCGTGTCCTGCGAATTAGCCAAGGTGGACCCGTTCGCCTGGTTCCAGGACGTGCTCACGCGCATCGGAGAGTGCTCGATTCGGCAGCTTGATGACTTGCTGCCCCACCGCTGGGCCGCGGCCCGCGCCTAGCTGATGGCTCTGCGGCTTCCAGTTCCTTGGTCGCCCCTGCTGGTGTTCATGTGATGGATACCAACAAGTGGCGTGCGAGCTTTCTCAGCGCGTGGGCCAGCAGCCTTGGCGACAACTGCGCCGCCGGTCTGCCCGCCTGAATCAATCGTTCGCGGATTTCACCCGCCGAGATCGCGCAGCGTTCCTGGTCTGTGGCCAAGCGCATTTGTTCGTGGTAATAGAGACGCAACGCGCACAACACGAGGCTCTCCAACTTGGTGAACCGTACGCGTTGTGTCCCCGCTTCGTGTACCGCGCGCGCCATACGTAGTCCCAGGTCGATATCGAATCGCCATCCGCCCAATCTCAAATAGGAGTCGATCAACTCACGGTACCGTTCTGAGAACCTCCAATCGGGATCAACCTTGAGCGGGGAACCCGGCGTCAATACAGCACCGGACAACAATCGAGTGACGACGCTTTGAAAATGATCCTTTTGCGCGGGCTCTAGCTTTGGATAGTCTTCGATGAAGTCCATGCGTTACCGGCCGGGCTAATCCCGCCGCGCCCGCCTCGTTTGCGGCCTCGTGCGATCCGTCCCGCTGGATACCCATAGGGAGCATTTTCGAGTCGGCCAGTCTCGGGAACGAAAGTGAAGGACGATGAGCCGTCCAGTCCGTATCCGACCAAATAAAGCAGGCGGATGTAGTCCTGATCTCCCTCGATAGTAAGCTCGTCCAGTGAAGCGGAACTCCGTCCGCCCAAAACCTGGCTCGCAAACTCCTCGATACGGTGACGTGCAAATAAACGCCGGACTCGAGCGGCTGCGTGCTTGTAAACCTCCTCCCGATCGATTCCCGATGGTCCGGCCAAGGCCTGAGGCGACGGCCTCGGCCGCTTGGTGGGTGGTGTATAAAGGAATCCATCGGCCAGAAGTTCACAGCGGAACACGTCGAACTCGATCTGGGGCGCCTCCCCTTGAGCGAGGGAGCCCACAATGAACTCCAATTGAGTTTCTGTCTTACGATCCTGGCGCAACAGATAGCGCAGCTTCCGCAGAGCAACTCCGGAAAACCTGGCGTTCCGCGCGTCAATTTCCGCAACGAGGTCAGGGATGGCATCGAAGTGAGAACGCAACAATTGAAGGTCGGCCGCGACGGCGGCCTTGGCTTCCTCCAAGGGAGAACGGCTCTGCGCAGCATACCAGTCCGCCGCCGATTGAAGCGCTTGTTCGTCCTGTTCTATCGCTGCAAGGCGTTCCAGAATCGCAGAGCGCTGGCGGTACACGTTGTCAATGGTTTTCAGGCGGTGATAATTGGCCAGGACAGCGTGCTCATACCGGTCGATCCCTTCTGCGAGAACGGCCGCCGCGGTATTCGCCTCATCGAGCAGGCGCTGAGTGAAAAGATGGATGTTGCGTTCGAGAATCTTCAGTTCCCGCGACAGTTCCAAAGTGTTACGCTTCGCTTCGGCGAGAGACACGCCGGGACGCTGAGCAAATGCCCTCCGGTCGAGCAGGGCCGCGATGGAATGCACCAAGCCCTGGAAGATAGGCTGCTCGTCGCGGGCCACACGCAGCAGAGTCTCCGCGATTCGTGCCGCGTACGGGTGAAAGCTCATGATCTCGCCCTGACCTGAGCGGTATTGAAAATGAATCCAGCCACTTCGTTCCAGGCGTGCCGTTAGGCGCCGCGCCAAGGCTCGCACGAGCGCATTCTCATCTGGAATATCTGGCTCCGGCCGCTTCTCTGGCTTTCCGTACCTGGTTCCTCCAGGAGGTCCCTCATTCGCGCTGGGTATCTCGTCCTGGCGGGCGAATTCCTCGAGTTCTGCTCTCCGCGTTGCCCACAAGCTCGAGTTTCGGATCGCCTGTTCGGCAATCTCCAGCGCAACCGGTCTAAGGACGATGAATGGCTCCCGCTCGAACTCGCATTTGTAAAGAGTTGCAAGAAGCTCCCAGTAGAGTTCCGCATAGCGATCTCCCAGCGGCCCGAAGAGACCGCGCGGCACGCGTTCGAAAAGCTTTGGCAACGCCTCAGCCATAGAAGCTTTTATGATAATTGAGGAATCTCAAGTTGGGGATTTCCGGCGACACACTCACAAAGAGTTTTATGGCGAGGTCCGGTCGGGCTGAGCGATTTGTAAAGTTGACTTATCCTGCGTAAACCATCTAAACTATAGGTGGTATAAGGATGGGCGCATAGAACTGAAACTAAAGCAAGCGAGCGCAGTTTTGGGCGTCGCCCCAAAAGATCTGCAGAACCTTGTGCAATTCAAAGTTTTGCGTCCAACCCGCCGCGACAGCTTCTACTGGTTCGACAATCGACTTCTTCTGGAGGCGAAGGTTGCTTTGTATCTGAAGGAATCGCTCGGTACATCGACTGAGATGCTCACCCTCTTCGCACGGGCACTTTCCGGCCTCAAGGACGAGGACATGGCGAGACTTCGATACGTCTCTCTGCGATCCCTGCCCACGAGAGGCCGAGAGCCAATCGAGATTCGTGTTCCCCTCCGAGAACTCGCAAAAGAACTGGACGAGCAACTTCCACGGTCCGCCGTGTATCAAGACCTGCCGCGGGGAAGAAAGAGGCCAGGATGGAGGCGTGAGTTCACACGCAGTTTGGAGGCGGCGGCGCAAGAACTGTCTGGTGTGACGGAGTCCCAAATCGAGGAGGCGATTCGGGGCTTCCGGGCTGAGAAGAAGCAACTGCCGGAGATTACGGTTGGGCCGTCGAGGAAAACAGCCTAGAGGCGTGATCGATACCTCGGTACTCGTCGCCGGGGTCGCGGGATTTAGATCCCTCCGTGCCGTCGAGAATCCGAGTGCTTCATTTCTTCGACACTGGCTCGAGGATGGGACCTTCACCTGGCTTGTCACGGAGGACATTCTTTCGGAATACAAAGGTGTCCTCACAAGACTAGGTGTTCGCCGGAACCTGGTGGGCGAAATCACCAATCTACTCAGAGAGGAGGCGGAGTTCGTGGACGTTCGGGGCGAGAGTGATCTATCGCCGGATCCCGACGACAACCCGTTTTGCGCGTGTGCAGAGCAAGGGCACGCCGCGTTTATCGCCACTCTGAACCAGAAAGACTTCCCTCAAAAGAAGCTGGTGGCCAAAGTAATCTCGCCGGGTGATCCAATTCCCACAACGCGACGACGTAGTTCCTCGCTGCACGGATGAGCGCGGTGGCCGGGTAGACCGCCTTCCCGGAATTCACTGCTCGTGTTAAGTTCGATCCTGCAGAGGTCAGGCACCGATGGCAAGTCACATTCGTGGAGGCCCGTGCCGGTTGGTCAACTTCGCCTTCGGGAAGGAGAACTCTATCGCGGTGGGCCGGTCGGTTTCAAAGCGACAGCCGGAGATTTTGAAGTCCAAAACTGGGAAGTTTCCCTTTACCTCGTTTACCTCAATAACCGGGCTGCTGGAAAGGGCAGCGTGAAAACAATAGACTTATGTGACCAGAAAACAGCGCCATTGACGCCTAAGTCATTTATTTACAATCGACGCTCATATTCCCAAGCTGGACGCCGAGGGTTCGAATCCCTTCTCCCGCTCCATCCTTTCAATAACTTACGCGAGTTTGGCTTCATACAGAAACCCGCTTTTCGAGGTAATGGGGTACGTGGATGTGCAGAACCTATTGAAAAGAATGAGCTTGAAGAATTGACTTCCAGCATGTCAGGCAGGCAGTCATCTACCGGCAGTCATCTACCAGACCCCCACAGCGGCTGGTTATGGCGTCTGCATGACTCCGGATGTCGGGCGATTCGTGCGCATGATTGCGGCTGAGTCACGAAGAGAGTCACTGCCCGTTGGGCATCTCGAGGTTTCTCAACTCGTGACATGACTCGCGACACCGTTCGGCGCGTTGACCTCCGGGTCCAGCGACGTTGAGACTGGTGGTGTCATTCCGCACCTCTCACTTCAGCTCTCCTGACCTTAGGCAGGTCTACTCCCGGATTGGCGGCATTGGTAAGCTTGTAGCGGTTCGCTAACAATGCCAACAGAACCGCGCTCATCGGAAGCGGTCTCCCCAACTGCCGGGCAGGACGGGCACGAGATCCAAGCTATCGAGTCAAATGCTGCTGCGCGGACTGATCGACTCGACGAATTGGAACGATTGCTGAACCTCTGCGAGGTCCAAGCAATCCGTTCTCGTACGCCCTTTCCTCTTGGGGCGCGAGCGAGGGGCAATGGCGTGAACTTCGCGATTTTCAGCCGGCACGCTACGGGCGTTCGCCTTGACTTCTTCGATCATCGCGAGGATTCGGTGCCGGCCCGGAGCATCCTACTCGACTCCGCCCGGAACAAGACGGGCGACATCTGGCACGTTTGGTTGGAGGGATTAGGCCGGGACAACTCTACGGATTCCGTTTTGCCGGACCCTACGCTCCTCATAGAGGGCACCGCTTCAATCCGGACAAGCTCGTGGTCGATCCTTATGCGACCGCGATCGCGTTAGTTCCAGGATGCGATTTTCTCCCGGCCCTTGGCTATGATCCCTCGTCTCCTCAGAAGAACCTGTCTTTCTCCGAAGCCGATGATGCGGCTACCGCGCCGAAGTGCGTCGTCACCCACGCGGATTTTGATTGGCAGGGTGATCAGCCGCTCCGCCATTCCTGGGGATCGACTGTTATCTATGAACTCCATGTGCGAGGTTACACCGCTCACCCGAGCGCCGGAGTTTCATTCCCGGGGAAGTATCGCGGCTTGGTCGAGAAGATACTTTTCGCCGGGCGGTGCGGCAGATATCTTTGCTCTCGTACAACGTGAACGAGGCGCTCGCAGGCAGAGCCGATCACCTGAAGGAATATTCAATTGGAACCGCGGCTTTCGGTAAGGAGCCCACATTCGACCCCCGTCTTGATTCGATTGTTCGCGTGGAAGCGCACAAGCTTCGGGCGAAGCTGGCAAAGTATTTCGATAGCGAGGGCAACAACGATCCGGTGAGGATCGAGCTGCCGCTTGGCCGCTACGCACCAGCTTTCAGAACGGCTGCCGTACTGTCCAGGCAGGCGCCTCCGGCGTGGCACGCGCCATCGCGAGAACACCCGGCTTTTAGAATCGCGGTGCTGCCGTTCGAGAATCGCAGCGGAGCCACAGCGAATCGCACGTCAGGAACGGGGCCAGATCGTTCTGATCGATCGCTCTGTGGAGCCACTGAAACGCCTCGTCTTTGTCGCCGAGGCGGATATAGACTTCGGCGATCATGAGTGCGGGAATAAAGCGGGCCTGAAAAGTCGCAGGAACTCGTTCAGGATCTCGCGGGCCCTGTCCTTCGTGCCGGAGAGAGCATAGGCGTATGCCAGACTCGCCTTTACTCGCCCCATGCCGGGTGTGAGGGCTTGCGCGCGCTCGAGTTCCGCGATTCCTTTGGCATAGTTTCGTTGCTGCAGGCAGGTCAAGCCAAGGCCCGCGTGCGCGCGCGGAAGAGACGGATCCAGGGCAAGCGCCGCGCGGAAGTTGCGCTCGGCGTCGGCATGCCGCCGCAGTAAGTAGAGAGTCTGTCCATAACAGCACGAGGTCACGGGCGATACCGGGTCGAGCTGAAGCGCGCGGTCTTGTTCCCTCAGCGCGTCAACCGGACGTCCGACTGCTGCGAGGTACATGCCATACCAGGCATGGCCGAAAGCATCCGAGGGCGATAGATCTAGCCCTTTACGGAATTCTTCGCCCGCTGCCTACCACTGATACTCTTGCACGTGCGGCAACGCGAGCGCGATATGGGCCTCGCCGGCGGACGGGTCGATTTCCAATGCCTTTCTCGCGGCCACTCGGGCCTTCCTCAGAGCATCTGCAGGCAAGACTGCCTTTAGGACCGGGAGCATCAGGTGCGCGTAAGCTAAGTTCGTATAGGCCTGAGCAAAGTTGACGTCGCGCTCGACGGCTCGCTTAAAAAATCGAGCGGCCTCCGCGAAGTCCTCAAGGGTATGGCGGTTCCAGCAATAGAGACCCTGCAAATAATCCTGGTGCGCGCGGGAATTCCGCCCAGACCCCAGGCTGCGATTCTTGGAAGGGCCCGGCGCATGGAGTACATCAGGCGCTAAATTCGCCCTGCGAGATCATCTCTGATAGCAGACGCAATCTCTTGCTGTGCCTCGAAAGAGCTGGTCAGCTTGCGGTCATACGTCTGTGACCACACGGTACACCCGTCTGCGGCGTCGTCCAACTGCACCAGAATTCGAAGGCGGTCGCCAAAACGGCGGATGCTGCCTTCGATCACGCCGTCCACGTCGAGCCGTGCTGCCAGTTCGCGGATGTGGGCTAGAGCGTGATTCAACTCGTCCGTCAGACCGTCGGCAAAGAACTGGTCACGCGTGTTCGATCCATTGCGCGCCGATTCCAGGTTTTCGTCACTGCTGAAACGCACCAATTTGGCTTAGCAGGTAGCGGAGCCTGTTTCACGCTGGCCCACGGCTGTTCGGTGATCTCCAACGACGACGAAAGTTTCTAACTATACTGAAATGCAACCGCAAGTCAAAGGAGGATTTCCATGACCACTCCCAGCGTGACTTTCGTCGCCAGCGGCCTGCTGCTCGCCTTCTCCGCTGCTCCCGGAATGGCTGCCTCGATCAACCCGCCTACAACGCCGCAGACGGCCCCCATGAGCGCGCAGGAGAAAAAGAATCTGGACATGGTTCTCAACTGGTGGCGCGAAGTTCTCGATGGCGGCCATCTGGAACTGACATCGAAGTATCAGGCGGAAGATTACATTCAGCACAATCCGAACGTCCCCACCGGACGCGCTGGATTTGTCGAGTTCTTCCCGAAGTTCGCCAAACCGAAAAACCCGATTCCCGATAAACTGTCGAATCCGCCCGTCGTCATGGGCGCTCGCGGTGATTTCGTGTGGCTTGTTTTTGAAACCGAACGAAAGGACCCGCGCGACCCATCGAAGACGTATCACTCCAACAGCTTCGACGTCCTGCGGATCCAGAACGGGAAGGTGCAGGAGCACTGGGACAGCGCGCAGAAGAATAAAGGCTCGGGCGTCGTTCCCACTGGTGTTTCACCCAAGCCGACGATGCAGTGGAACACCGGCAAGCTTTCCAAAGAGGAGCAGAAGACGCTCGCTCTTGCCACGGAGGAACTGAAAGACATGCTTCAATACGGGCATCTCGAGCTGGCCGACAAAACCATGGACCCAGGCTACATACAGCACAATCCCAATGTTCCGCAGGGTCGCGATGGCTTCAAACAGTTTATGAGCTGCTTTCCCGGACGCCGCCCCGAGGATGCCAAGCCGATTCAGGCAGCATGGATCAACCCGCCGGTGTTAACGCTCATCAACGGCCCGTACAGCCTGATGATGTGGGACCGCACGGCGAAGGATCCGGATGACCCCAGCCGCGAGTACCACTGGGATCATTTCGATCTGGTGCGCGCCCAGAACGGCCTGATCAAAGAGCATTGGGATGAAGCGGTAATCAATGCACCCCAGGCCGCGAAAGGCAATTGAATGGGCCGATACACTCTCACCGCAGCTGCGCTCCTCGCTTTCAGCGCAACAGTTATGCATGCACAGTCCGCCAACCCGGCGACTCCGCCTGCAAGCGCCGGTCGAGGGCCCAGTGCCGGCCCGGGTGGTGGACTCACTCCGGGCGTGAAACTGCCTCCGCCTCCCGCGAAGACCAATCCCTTGGACAAAATCACGCCTGTCTCCGACACCATGCTCCAGAATCCTCCGGCGGGAGACTGGCTGACGTGGCGCCGCGGCTTCGACTACCAGGGCTTCAGCCCGCTTAGACAGATCACCAAGGCCAACGTAAATAATCTCCGTGTGGCGTGGACCTGGACCCTGCCTCCGGGCGCAAATGAAGCCACTCCTCTGGTCCACGACGGCGTCATGTTGCTGCACGGATTCGGTGACAAAGTGCAGGCGCTCGATGCCGCCACGGGCGACCAGCTCTGGCAATATTCGCGTCAGTTACCGGAAGGCACAAATCCTGGCGTCAAACGTAACATCGCGATCTATGGAAACAAGGTCTATCTCGGCACGTCGGAGGTTCACGTTGTCGCGCTGGATGTGAAGACGGGTAACGTTGTATGGGACCAGGCGCTGACTTCTGAAAAGGGTTTCAATCTCACTGGTGGACCGCTCGTCGCGAAGGGCAAGGTGATGATCGGCACCGGTGGCCGCGCCAGCGGCGGCAATTACATCGTCGGCCTCGATGCGGAGACCGGCAAGGAGGCCTGGCGCTTCAAAACCATCGCGCAGCCAGGTGAGCCCGGCGGCGACACTTGGAATGGTCATCCTCCCGCCGACCGTAACGGAGCGTCTGTCTGGGTTGCGGGCAGCTACGACGCGCAGCTTAACCTCGCCTTTTGGGGTGTCGCGCAGACGTACGATACCGGGGTACTCGCGCATCCGAAGCCGGGCGTGAACAATGATGGTCTCTACACCGACTGCACGCTGGCCCTGAATCCCGACACTGGAAAGCTCGTTTGGTATTACCAGCACCTCCCCAACGATCAATGGGATCTCGACTGGGTTTTCGAACGGCAGGTCGTGCGCATGCCGGTCAATGGAACCGTGCGTCCAGTCATCATGACCGCCGGCAAGATGGCGATCTACGACGTGATCGATGCGGAGACTGGCAAGTGGATTTACTCGAAGGATCTCGGCTTGCAGAACATCGTCACGTCTATCGATCCTGCAACCGGGAAAAAGAACATCGACCCGAATTCCCTTCCTGGCGATGGCAAAGATCGCATCATATGCCCACACGCGGGTGGCGCCAAGAGCTGGATTCCGGGTTCATATAATCCGGACACAAAGATCCTATACGTTCCGCTGGTGGAATCATGCATGGATCTGAATCCGGTAAGCGACGGAGGCCGCGGCAGCCTCTCGACAGGTGTTCGCTGGTCGCTGCGTCCACGCCCCGATTCCGATGGAAAATACGGGCGCGTGGAGGCGATCAATATGGTGACTCGTGAAGTCGTCTGGACATCACGGCATCGCGCGCCCGAGTCCAGCGGGGCACTCGATACCGCCGGTGGCGTCGTCTTCAGTGGATCCATCGACCGCTACTTCCGGGCGTACGATGATCAGAACGGCAAGCTGCTTTGGGAAACCCGGTTGAACGACGTGCCCAGCAACGCGCCGATCAGCTACTCGGTCAATGGCAAGCAGTACATTGCGATCGGCGTAGGGAATGGCGGGGCTCAGGCCATGACCTTTCCTCCACTCGTGCCTGAAATCAAGAACACAGACCACGCCGCGGCTATTTGGGTATTCCAGACGCCATAGGTGCGTCAATGGACCATAAGGAGTTGAGATGACGAAAACACTATTCGCTTTGGTTTTTTTGGCTTCATCCCTGTGGGCTCAGGACGGCACCGGCCCCTTCCCGGCGGTGATGGAACAGGATCCGGGCCTGCTCACCCACACGATCTACCGGCCCAAAGACTTGGCTGGTTTGGGAGGACAAAAACTTCCGATCATTGCCTGGGGCAATGGCGCTTGCGTAAATAATGGTGGTTTCTATAAAACCTTCCTCACCGAAATTGCCTCGCACGGCTTTCTTGCCATTGCCATCGGACCGCCCCAGGCACCACAAGCCGCGGGCCGGGGCGCTGCCAATCCGAGTGCACAACCCGCAGGCCTGGGAACTGCCAATGCGGGCAGAGGAGGAGGGCCAGCGACGAAGTCGTCGCAGCTGATCGACGCGATTGACTGGGCCCTTGCTGAGAACGGCCGCAAGGACAGCCAGTATTACGGCAGGCTCGATGCGTCGAAGATCGCGGTGATGGGCCACTCCTGCGGCGGCATTCAGGCGCTGGCGGTGGGCAACGATGCACGCATCAAACTGATCGGAAACTGGAGCGGTGGTTTGTTCACGACACCTCCCAACGGCACGGGCGCGGCTATGGAAAACGTTCCGAAAGAGCAGCTGGACAAACTGCATTCGCCGGTGTTCTACATCTCGGGCGATTCGACCGATATCGCCTTTGCGAACAGCAACGATGACTTCAAGCGCATCAGCAAAGTGCCCGCGTTCCGCGCATGGAAAGATGGCATCGGCCACGGCGGAACTTACAACCAGCCGAATGGTGGCGAGTTTGGCAAGGTTGCCGTCGAACTCCTCGAGTGGCAGCTCAAGGGCGACCAGGAAGCCGGCAAGATGTTCGTGGGCGCCAACTGCGGGCTTTGCCAAGACCTGAAATGGCATGTTGAGAAAAAAGGAATCAACTAGTTCTGTGCCGCAATCGGAGACGTCACGCTGAGTGCGCCGGGTCGAGAAAGGCGCGGCTCCCGGAAAGGCGATCAAAGTTTCTCATAATCAGGGTCCGATGAAGACAACGATGCAGGTCGGATTGGGCTCTTAACCTTTTCGTTACATCTCCATTTCCGTTGGCATTCCCCCGCCTGGACAGGAAGCTGGACCGAAACTTTTAATCCCGGTTGGACGTTCTCTAAACTTAGAGAGCCTTGGTGGATGGCAATGGCGCGCTTGGCGATCGCCAGGCCGAGGCCGACGCCGCCTGTGGAAGGGTCGCGCGATTCATCAACACGTACAAAGGGCTGACCCAGTTTGCGGATGAACTCCTCGGGAACTCCCGGCCCCCTGTCCCGCACGCTGACGCTCGCGCGATCGTAGTTGACCATTAGGCTGATGTCGATCGGAGAATCCGGCGGCGAATAATGGATCGCATTGCGCACAATGTTCTCGAACGCTCGCCTGAGCAGCTCTCGATCGCCGATCATTTCCGGATTCGAACCGGCGCGCACCTCCAGCCAGCAATCTCGCGCGTCTGCTTCTATCTTGCAGTCGGCTGCAATTTCGCTCAATAGGTCGGATAGGCTGAATTCCACTTCTTTGCGCGCGAGCGGGTCACCTTCGCTGCGCGTGACCTGCAAGAGGCTGCCAACCAGGTCCGATAAGCGCTGGATCTCCGATTTGATCTGCGCGGCAGCGGCCTCGCGATTGTCGTCCCGCCGCATTAACTCGGCGGCGAAACTCATCCTCGCCAGAGGCGACCGCAATTCATGCGAAACGTCTTGAAGCAGGCGCCGTTCCGCCGTTAGTAGCAAGCCGATGCGTTCCGCCATTCGGTCGAATGACCGGGCCAAGTCGCCGATCTCATCTTTGCGCCGGGAATTGAACCTCACGGAAAGATCGCCGTGGCCGAATCGGTCCACGCTTCGGGCGAGCTCCCGAAGCGGAGATGCGATGCTCACGCCAAGGGCCCAACACACCAGGGCGCCGGCCGCAAAGATCAACAAATAATATGGCACCAGTGTCCAGCGTCCGAACGGCGGGTCGAGAACTGTGATGAGGCGATAACGATTGTCCGCCGAAGCCAGCGCCACAATCATGTGCCCATCCTTGGGAGTGGGAGTCGCCCACTGTGAATGAACAAGATTTAGCAGACTCGAACGATCGGTTCCTGTGATCAGGTCCCGGCCTTCTGGATCGGTGATGTATCGCTGTCCTAGGAACGCGCTGATTTTGTCTAGGTACGCCGCGAGTTTCGGCGAGCCGCCGGATTCGTACGCCTCAACGCCTTCCTCCAAGACCATGGCGTCCAGGCGGGCGGCCGGCCCTCCCTTTGCCATGGCGCGCGCTTCGACGAACCTGGAGACCATCGAGAAGGCCAGCAGAGAAACTGCCAGCGTGGCAAAACACCACAGCAAGATTTTGAGGTAGACAGACTTCATTTAGCGGCCCCGGACCCTGGCGCGAACAGATAACCGGCTCCTCGCACCGTCTGGATCAACGCCACTCCTTCCAATTTCTTCCGCAAACGGCTGATGTGCACATCGATGGACCGATCATACGGCATAAATTCGCGCTGCAGCACGCTCGCTGCGACCTCGTCGCGAGACACCACGCGGCCCGTGGCTCGGATGAGCAGTTCCAGGATGTCAAATTCGACTGAGGTCAGCGTGAGCGGAACATCGTCACGAAACAGGGTGCGCGAATCCAACTCTACACGAAGGGGGCCGGCATGCAGCCACTGAGCCTCGGTGGCAACCGATTTGCCGGCTCGCCTCCAGACCGCGCGCATGCGGGCCAGGAGTTCTTCCGGGCCGAAGGGTTTAGGGAGATAATCATCGGCTCCTGCATTGAGTCCCGCCACGCGATCCTCCTGCTCGGTCCGGGCAGTGAGCATAATCACCGGCACCGCGCTGCGCTTGCGGAGTTGCCGCAGAACCTCAAATCCGTCGATCACCGGCAGCATGACGTCAAGAATCACCAGATCGAATTCGCTGTCTAGCGCGCGGGCAAGACCCCGGCGGCCATCGTGAACCACCTCGATTCGAAAATCGTAAGGGGCGAAGAATTGGCGCATGAGCGCGCAAAGGTGCGTGTCGTCATCGACAACCAAAACCGATCTTGGTTTCGCCACGGGTGCCATCTACATTCAGTTCTACCTCAAGCCAGGGGCGGGCGATCATTGACTTTACACTTCTTTACGCTCCATGACAGGACTCCTGTCGTCTAATCGAAGTAATGACTTCGAAAATCGTTGGGCTCCTGGTTCTGCTCGGCGTGTACCAGGCGTCAGCCCAAACCGTGCAGTCCTTCGTGGGCACGGTGGTGAGTCTTGGGGCCGGCGCGAAGGAAGCCGAGATTCGCCCGGATAAGGGAGACTCCCGCATGGTCGGGATCAGCGCAGAGACGCTACTCCAGAAAGTTGCTCCCGGCGAGACCGATCTGAAGAAAGCCGCGACCATCCAGCCGCGAGACATTGCAGTGGGCGACCGCGTCCTGGTTTCGGTCGAAGCGGGAAACGTGAATGCGCGACGGATCGTCGTGATGCCGGCCGCAGACATAAGCAAACGCGATCAGGCCGATCAGCAGGACTGGATCGATCGCGGAATATCCGGGGTGGTTACGGGGAAGAGTGGCAATGAGGTGAAGCTCGCGATCAAGCCTCCTGGCGCGGAGAAGGCCGCTACTGTAACGCTGAACGACAAGACGACTTACCGGAGATACGCACCGGATTCTGTGAAGTTCGCCGAGGCCAAAGCGAGCACCGCTGGCGAAATCCAAGTCGGCGATCAACTCCGCGCGCGCGGCCAGAAGAGCGAGGACGGACTGAGCGTCACCGCCGAAAACGTGGTTTTCGGAACGTTCCTGACAAAAGCGGGATCCGTCGTTTCTGTTGATCCCGCGACCAAGGAAATCCGGATCGCTGAACTGGGTACCGGAAGGCCAATCGTCGTCAAGCTCACAGCAGATACCCAGGTCAAAGCGATGCCTGATTTCGGTGGCGGATTTAACGGACCGCCTCCGGGTTTTGGAGGTGGGCGAGGACCTGATGGAGGCGGTGGTCCGCCTGTATTCGGCGGCGGCCGTGGAGACGGACGAGGTGGCGGCCCAGGGGGCTTCGGCGGCGGTCCTCCGGATCCGGCGCAGATGATTGAGCGTATGCCGGTGGCTACTATCGATGCCGTGAAGCCCGGTCAATCGATCATCATCTCCAGCACCAAGGGCGCAAAGCCCGATGAGCTGACGGCTATCGTGGTTGTGGCGAACGCTCAAGCACTAATTCAGATGGCGACTGTCACGTCCGGGGGACGCGGCGGGCAAAATCAGCGTGGACAGAACCAGGCAGGAGGGTTAGCTCCAGGTCCGATAAGCGGTGGCGGATTGGGATTTGATCTCTCCGGCATGATTCCTTAGCACGCGGAGTAATTCAGCAAAATTATGAAAGCACCACAACTATTTGCGATCGTAGTGTCCTTGACGGCATCGGCTGTATGGGCGCAAACGGGACCGTCTCTTCGCGGCGCCATTTCGGATCCCTCCGGCGCTTTGGTGCCAGGAGCGGCCGTAGAATTGCGCGGCCTCGGCGGCACTCGGCGCATCACCACCAACCCTGACGGCGCTTACTCCTTTTCCGCGCTGGCTGCTGGAAAGTATGAGCTGCGCGTCACCGCCAAAGGCTTCGCGCCGGTGGACCGCAGGGACCTCGATATCACCGCAGCGACTGTTCTCGACATCGCGCTCCACATACTGATCGAGACCCAGGCCGTGAGCGTGCAGGACCAAACCGGCGGCGTAAGCGTGGACGCTGCACAAAACGCCGATGCGTTGGTGCTCGGCCAAAAAGAACTGGCGGCGCTGTCCGACGATCCCGATGAGCTAGCGCAGCAACTACAGGCGATGGCTGGACCCGGTGCGGGGCCGAATGGAGGACAAATCTATATCGACGGGTTTACGGGCGGACAGATGCCGCCGAAGTCTTCCATCCGGGAGGTCCGCATCAACAGCAACCCGTTTTCGCCCGAATACGACAAGCCCGGCTTCGGAAGGATTGAGATCTTCACCAAGCCCGGTACAGATTTCATTCGCGGGCAGGCTTTCTTTCAATACAGCAATCAGGTCTTCGATGCGCGTAGTCCTTTGCTCACGCAATCCAACTTGCCCCCCTATGACCAGAGATTCTTTGGCGTGAATCTGTCCGGCCCTATTAAGAAGAACAAGGCTTCCTTCGGCTTGGATTTTGATCAGCGCAACATTACCGAGAACGCGTTCATTCTCGCGACGACGCTCGACAGCAATCTGAACCCGCAATCGCTCAGCCAAGTTGTGGCGACACCTCAGACACGAACCTCCATCACGCCCCGCGTCGACTCCATGATCAACGCTGCAAACACTCTGACGATGCGTTATCAGTTCACCAGGATTGGATCGGACAACGCCGGCGTTGGTAATTTTGGACTCAGTTCGCTCGCCTACAACCAGCGGAACACCGAAAACACGATCCAAGCTACGGAGACCGCTATCATCAGCCCTCGGATGATAAGTGAAACTCGGTTCCAGTTCTTGCGGACTTCGCTTACGGACAGCGGCGCAGGCAGCGGCTCGCAAATCAACGTACAAGGAGCGTTCACCGGTGGCTCCGCCACAATCGGAAATTCCAGGAACACGAGCGACCGCTTCGAATTTTCCAACGGCACAAGTTATTCGCATGGCACGCATAGTTTCAAGGTCGGTTTTCGCGCGAGAGACCAAAAGGATGCCGACACATCGGTTCAGAATTTCAACGGCACATTCACCTTCCTCGGCGCGACTGGACCCGCTCTCGACGCCAACAACCAGCCGATTGCCGGCACTTCCGTTCAGCTCACGGCCCTGGAGGTTTACCAGCGGACGCTGTTGTTGCAAAAGGCAGGCTTTTCCGCGGCACAGATTCGAGCGCTTGGCGGCGGGGCAAGCCAGTTTTCCATCGCCACGGGAACGCCAACGACCGGCTTGAACGGCTTCGATCTTGGTCTCTATGCCAACGATGACTGGCGTGTCCGCTCCAATCTCACGCTCAGTTACGGTCTGCGGTATGAAACCCAAAACAACATTTCGGATCACGCCGATTTCGCTCCACGAATCGGCCTCGCTTGGGGCATTGACGGACGGGGCAATCGGGGTGCGAAGACAGTACTGCGCGCGGGAGCTGGGATCTTCTACGATCGCGTGGCCAACAACACCATTTTGAACTCGCTCCGCTACAACGGCTCGACGCAGCAATCCTATCTGGTGCTGAATCCGGATTTCTTTCCCAGCGTTCCCACCGTGTCGCAACTGACGGGGTCGAAAGCGCCGCAAACGATCCAACTTCTTTCGAACGGCCTTCGATCCCCGCAAACCTATCAGGCCAACATCGGCCTGGAGCGGCAAGTGAACTCCTACGCGCGCATCAGTGTCAATTACATCACTACGCGGAGCACTCACTTGCTGAATACGCGCGACATCAATGCTCCAATCAACGGGGCCTACCCGTTTGGGGATAACCAGATTCGCATGCTTACAGAATCCGCCGGCGAAATGCGGATGAATCAGTTGACCATCAGCCCCAATGTCAACTACAAGGGAATGTTTCTCTTCGGCTTCTATAATCTCTCGTACGGCAAAGACGACAACGAGGGGCAGCCGGCAAACCCTTACAACCTTCGGGCGGAATGGGGTCCCTCAACTTTCGCCGACATCCGCCATCGCGGCGTCATCGGCACAAATTTCCCTTTGCCCAAGAGGTTCAGCATTGCGCCCTTCATCATGATGCAGAGCGGCGCTCCGTATAACATCACCACGGGACGCGATCCATTCGGCACCGGGATGTTCACCGCGCGGCCCGCGTTGGTGAACCTCAGTGGATCCTCCTGCACCGGCGGCAACCTCGTTTATGAATCCGGGTTCGGGTGTTTCGATTTGAACCCGGGCGCGAATGAAACGGCGATCCCGCACAACTACGGCCGAGGACCCGGAATCATTAGCGTCAACATGCGGCTCCAGAAAACGTGGGCCTTCGGGCGCCGCGGTGAATCAGGACCTGCCGATCAAGGTCAAGGCGGCCCTCCTCCGGGTCCCCCTCCAGGTGGCGGTGGCGGCGGTCGTGGCCCGGGCGGAGGTGGTCCCGGCGGACCTGGAGGTGGTGGACCGCCTCCGGGCGCATTCGGAGGTCAAAGCGGCTTCAAGTACAACCTCTCGCTCACGATCATGGCGAACAACGCCATCAATCACCCCAATTACAGTGCGCCGAGCGGTGATTTGTCGTCCCCTTATTTTGGTGAATATCGGTCCCTGGCCGGGAACTTCGGGCCGGTGGGCGGCTCGAGCGCCTACAACCGCACCGTCAGTTTTCAATTGCGGTTCAGCTTTTGAAATCCGTGAGAGTGGCGCGCGTAGTTGCGTTTGCAGTACTGATCGCTGCAAACGTGCAGGCTGAGCGGAGAGTCGCGGTTCTTGTGCATGGCTCTGCCGATGTGCCCGGCTGGACGCTCCTTCAGGCGAAAGTATTTGCTAAAGGCGTCTTTGAAAAGATCGGCGTAGAGATCCGTTGACAAGACCCATCCCCACGCGGTTCGACATCAGATATCAATCGCGCCATTGTGGTCCGCTTCGCGACGGTGGCGCCGGCACAGGTGAGCCCCAATGCTTTTGCCTTCGCGACGCCGTACACGGGAGGCAACGTTACTGTGTTCTACAATCGAGTGCAGCGAGCCGCAGGTTGGACTGACACGTCGGTTTTGCTGGCCTACGTGATGGTGCACGAAATCGCGCACGTGCTCGAACGATCCGATCACCATTCCTCATTCGGCGTTATGAAAGCCGAGTGGACCAACATGGATTACCTGGAAATGGCCAACCGGTCACTGGGATTTGCGGAGGAGGATGTGCGGCTGCTTCAACAGTCAGGCGGCCCAGGCGGCCCCCTGGCGCGCTTGACTGCAGCGCACTAACTATTGCGGACCACAGCGGTAATGGTGAGTTTCAAAAACAGCTGTTCGGCTGATCAGGGAATGGGCACCAAAACATGAAGAGATGGCGAAGAAGAAGGTCAGCCGCCTCGCCGACGTACGGCTGAGGTCCCTCCCGCCTTCGCGGATACTCCGCGCGTGACCGCGGGCGCCACTTGCTGCTTCGGTCGTTCCGCGAGTGCGGTGCGAAGCATTGAACGGAGCCAGACTGTGCCCGGGTCCCGCTCTCGGGATTTGTGCCACTGCATCGACTCCTCCAGCGGAGGAATGTTGAAAGGCGGCTTGACCAGTTTCAGCGGCAGGTAGCGAGAGTAAAAGCCGGCGAGTCTGCGATGTAGAGTGCCGATGCGTGTCGTTCCGATCAACAATTGAGGGAGGAGATTGAAGGCCGTCGTCACCACTTCCACTTTGCGTAAATGGCCGAACTGTTCCATGAACCACTCATCAAACGTGGTCAATTCCTGGTGCTGGCCGAAGCGCACGACCACATGTCCGAGACTCAAGTAGGTATCCAAATTGATGGTGTCGCCGACAATCGAGTTGCCCGACCAGACCACGCAGGTGAACTCGTCTTCAAACAGCGGCTCCGAGGGATGCCCCTGAGGAAGCCGCATGGTGGGCGCAATCGAAAGATCGAACTCGCCGCGAGCTATTTCCTCGAAGCCGCGCTGCACGTTGGAGACGAGTTCGACTCTTACGCCCGGTGCGCATTTCTGCATCCGCGGCAGGGCTTCCGTCATCACGACGGTCTCGACATAGTCCGACAACAGGAGCCGAAATTTCCTCGTCGAAGATGCCGGATCAAATGCGGGGCTGTTCTGTAGAATCGCTTCAGCCTGCAGGAGGAACGCTCTGACTGGCTCAACCAGGCCCTCGGCAACCGGCGTCAGGACCATCTTGCGTCCAACCTGCACCAGCAGCGGATCGTGGAAGACGTCCCGCAACCGGGCCAAAGCCCCACTGGTTGCCGATTGACTCAGGAACAAGCGCTCGCCGGCGCGTGAAACACTCTTTTCCGCGAACAGGGCGTCAAGGGCTACCAGCAGGTTAAGGTCGAGTCCGCCAAAATCCATGTATTTGTCCTATCGGCGGCACCAATGCTTACCGCCAGTTGGATCATCATACAGGATATGTGGGTTGGAATGCGACCCGCCTGCTAGGACCGCGCTGCGGGCTCGGAGGAAACCTCCGCGTGGATCATCAATAGCGTTCGTACAAGTTCGGGTGTTCGGCAACGAGCCATCCCGCACTCTGTGGCGATGCCGAACTCGGGTGCAAAGGGCGACGCGGCCGCAATGCGCTTCTTGGTCGTATCCACGCCGTCCGCATGGACCAGCCCGAGATACAGCTCGGTATCAGAACCGAGCTTCAACTCACGCAGCGGCCGAAAGTACGCCTCATCCGACCGGTCAATCGGCACCGGCATGTGGATGTATGCGATCGGGCGGCGCCCGTTCGCGGCGAGTGCGTTGGCGAACTCGACTAATTTGGTTGCATCCTCAGGCTCAACGAAGTGCTTGGCGTCCCAGTCGCCGTAACAGAGGTGGAACCCGAGTTCGACATCCTCGGGAACCGCTGCGGACAACCTTGCCAGCCGAGCCATGATTTCGCTGTGGAGATCCGCGAACGGGTTGCGCATGAAGCGCCAGCGCCCGTCCCAAAGGACCATCTCAATGCAGATGTCCCACTGGATGCACAGGTCCTCATGCGGAATCTTGCGACAGATCGCTTCCACTTCCCGCAGCATGGCTTGCTCATATGGCGGCTCGATCTTCAATGCATCTTGAGGGATGCAGAACGGATTGATAACCGCCAACGGCGTTGGCAGCGAAACCTGAAAACGCGTCTGAGGAGCAAGTTTCCCTTCTTGCCTGGCAGCCAAGAAGTCCTGGTAAGAAGCCCGGGCTTCGCGAGCGTAACCAAGTTCGGGGAAACGAATCCCAGCCGGATCCACGCCGTCCGCGAGTTTGAAAGGCAGAGTGCCTGATGTGGGGTTAGGCTGGGTCGGATCCGGGGCCAGAAATGGCAAGGACCGAAGCAAGGGGTACTGCCAACTGATCCACAGCCGCCTCCCGCCGGGTTCGCCATCCGGGATGCGACGCAGCCGCCGCCCGAGCAGGCTGCCAGCGGTCCGGAATACTTCTTCCACGCTGTCGAGCGCGATACTGCCGACCAGATGAACTCTCGACGGAACCATCGCTAGGCCCCAGCCGGAACGGGCCCCGCTCCCGTAATAATCTTGGTTGGATCGACGCTCTTATCCACGACGACGCCGAAGAACGGGAACATCATCTCTTCCCAGGTCATCTCGCCGTAGTAAACGGTCTTGTTTGGATTCGGATTCCACTTGTTGTTCGCGGAGTTGTCGTAATGGGCATCCACGTGGAGTTTCGTGCCCTTGGGCATCTTGACAGACGTGTTGTAGCCGAGTTGCCAGTTAAAGTCGTAGTTCGGAACGCTGAGGACGACTTCCTTTCTTCCGTCCGGATAGATGAGCGTGTAGGTCATGTCCTTACCGCGCACGTGCATATGCGGCATCATGTACACCAACTCGCAATCTTGCGCAAACGTGACCTCGGCCGGCGGACTCTGCCAGTTGGGTGCGTTGGGCGGAATCGCAAATGCCTTGGGGCTGGTTGGAGCAGAAGTGCTCAGGGACACGTATTTCCGCGAGGGCGGCTCCTTGGCCACGGTAAAGCCGATCTGCACGTGGTCTGTGACGGCTTTACCGTTGGGCCTGTAGTGGAGATTCAAGGTGATGTCGCTGCCCGCCCGTACGAGCTTTGCGGCTTTGAAATCGCGGTAATCCGCGGCTGGGTTTCCCGGAAGGTAGCAGTCCTCCGCCATGCTGCGGAAGCGGCCTCCGGGAGTGGCTGGGCCGAACGTGGCACCGGCTTCCGGAATAGCGCTTCCCTCCTCATCGCGCGGCTTGTCCTGCCAGATGGGTTCGAAGTACTTGATATCGGGCGTGTGGGGATTGAAGCCCAGACAGATATGATGGGCAACCGCCGGCTCAGCGGGCTTGATCTGGACGGACGTAATCCAGGTATCCTCCTTGAAACCGGACGGAACGGTCACAGAAACCCACTCAACAACGTTCTTTGCTGCTTTTGCGGGAACGTCGTATGTGGGACCGTCAACGACGATGTCGGGCTGGATTTGCCATCCCTCCGGCCACCGAAGCGAAGCTGGAGCGTCCTTGCGATCGCCCTCGGCGGCTCCGGTATCGGCCCACTTGGCGATCGTGTCAATTTCACCTTGAGACAGAGAACGGTCGTTCAGGAAGTGGCCGTACCGAGGGTCGGCGAACCATGGCGGCATCTTTCGAGCGGCCACTGCGGTTTTCATGGCCTTCGCCCAAGGACGCGCCTCGTTGTAGCTCACGAAGGACATCGGTGCGACCGATCCAGGCCGGTGGCAGGTTTGGCAGTGCTTCTGAAGGATGGGAGAAACATCCTTATTGAACGTAAGCACCGCGTCCGCAGCGGTCGCGGCACCGGCGCATACAACTGAAACCACCAGCAGTCGAACGATCATAGATAACCTCACTCTCAATGGTTGCTCAGGGCCGGATCTCCGGCTCACGACTTCGCGCTTAGTTCTTCTGTGCGGCCTTCGGCGGACTCTTCAATGTGGAGTAAACGGCCTCCACAAACATGTCTGTCGTCCAGGGTCCGGCTGTCGCGCCGAACCGGTCGTCGTAATCGGCGGTCACCCGAGCGGCTTTGACGCGCTCCAGGGTTGCGCCTTTCTTAATCAGATCCTGAACGCGATCCCGGATGATCACTAACATGTCGCGATATTCGGCCACTTCCCATTCGTCGCACAGCCGGCCATGTCCTGGGATGATCATTGTGCCGTCTTCTTCGTCATGCTTGTAGACCGTGCGGTCCAGGATGTTGTTAAGCGCTTCCAACTCGCCTTGAATACTGCCGCCGTTCTTCACGTCGATTCGAGGAAAGGAAACGGTGCTGAAAATTTCGCCGGTCACAATCACGTCGGAGCGGCGGAAATGAACCACGCTGTCGCCGTCCGTCACCGCATTCGGCTGACTCAGGATTTCCACCGCCTCGCCGTTGTGGAACTTTCTCCGACGCCCTTGTACAAAGGTGTCGCTCGGCCAGCCTTCCGCCGGCGCCTTGAGTGCGATCAGATGGTTCTGGACGTTCTGCTGGCCGATGATGGTGGCGCCCTGGCCGGCATCGGCAAACTGACCGGAGAAGAAGGATCCCTGCACACTGGGATCGAAGCCCGCCGCTCGCAATTTCACGTTGCCGCCCGTCAGATCGGGAAAGAAGTTTGTGTTCACGATAAACTGGACCGGCTTCTCACTCAGCTTCCTTACCGCCGCGACGATCTTGTCGGAGAGCTGCCCGGCCCCCGAGTTGACGACCAATGCGCCTTGATCGCCCACCTGAACGGCGATATTGCCGCCATCGCCGACCAGCATGTACACGTTGCCTTGTGCGGGAAGCACGTGTATCTCGCCGTCGTGCGGATCCGGATCCTTGGTCCGGCTGGTATGCGGCGCGCCGGCAGAGGGGACCACGAGAGCAGCCGCTGACGCATCCATTGCCGCCGGATTGCTGAACCGGTCGAGCAATTCCGGATACATCGTCTCGGGTCCGCCGAGCGTCGCCAGCAGCGGGATGTTGTACTTGGTCCCAAACTCCCTCAGGAACGGATGCTGACCCCAGAAATAACTTTCCACCTGGTCCTCGCGCCGTCCCAGGATTTGTTCACCGTCATCACAGGCGTACAGCCAGGCGTCCGGTTCCTTGACATAGCGGCCCAGGGTGTAAGTCCGGCTGAAGGGCTCAGCTAGATAAACGGGATCGTTCACAACGGAAAGATAAGTAATCCGATCGCCGTGACGGATGAAGTGTTCGGTGACTGTTGCCTCATCGCTCTGCGCCAGTCCGTTGGCGCGAATCCAACCACGCTTCAAGTGGGTGGTGTAAACCGTGAGCGCGTTGCCCTCGTACTTGCCGGTAGCGAATCCGGCCCAGGTGTGCTGCGCGTACTCAGGGGGATGCGGGCGGTCGTCCATCCAAATGGTGCGGGTGCCCTCGCTGATTTGCCAGTAGTGCTTGATGGCCAATAAGCGGTGCGTGTAGGGATCGCGCTCTTCCCAGAACCGCAGATTTCCAGGCTGATTATAGGTGTACGGCGGAATGTAGCCCATGCACTGGTGCTGGCGGCCCTGGATGCGGGAGGGGCTCCACGCAAGGGCATAGAGACGGCCCGCTTCATTCAAGGGAATCCCACCGTATTCAATGAGTGCCCCCGACGCGGTGATCAATCCGGAATCCTGAAAGGGCTGGGGATACCACGATCCTGAAATATCGACGCCCGCCGGAAGGCCGGTCCGGCCGGAAAAATCGAGCCCCTGCGCAAACAGGAGCGCCGCACATGAAAGCAACAAGCCCGCCGCGGCGATGAGAATGAAATATGTCTTCTTCATGCGCTCTCCTATCTGGCCGAACAGGCCCGCGGCTTCCAGCCGGAGCCGTCGGCTTGCTTCCGATAATGGGACGAAGTCAGGAATGGCTGGGCCAGATACGTGGGATCTTCGACTGTAGTCGAGACCACCAGATAAGCATCACCGTTGGTCTCGTTCACGCGATCAAAATACTCGGTCAGGGTCGCGTTCCCGCTGTAGGGGACGCCGTTCTTCCGCAAGTAGCCTGGTTTGAGGCGAGTCGTCATAATCTTGAGGGATCCCACGGGCGGAGCGCCGCGCCCGGCCGGCACCGTCTCCCACATCGCCTTTGAAAACCCCTGCCAGCTTGGTTGCTGGGACGCTCCCTGGTCTCCAGGCGCGAAGTTCAGCAGGCGCGTCTGCTGGCCGTTGTCGGCTTCGATTTTCAGTGTCTGGTCGTTCTCCCAGGTGATGTGTAGCCGGCCGGGGACTCTCATCAGGTTCACAGCGCCGTAGCTCTTGCATTGCTCGCCTGCAGCCTCGTCTTTGGCCGGATCCCAGGCGTTCGCGATTTTCACGCCTTCAGGGTTCAGCGTGATCCCGGTAAAGTCGCCCTTGGGCGGAGTGACCATGCGGAAGCGCCAATCCTCGGTCACCACCGATACCCAGTAACCGGTGATATCGTACAGAGCCGCGGCCTTTGGTGTGCGGGGCGGCTGGCCTCCACGCCCATTCGCGCCCTGGCCGTGAGCCACCCCGGCTAGAGTTGCCAATCCAAACGCGACCACCGCATGAATCGTCATTCTGCGCTCCTGTTTATTGCACTATGGCGAGCCTCATCCATCGTATGCGCAATGACAGGATCTGTAAAACCACTTGCCCGGATTGCAAGTATCGCTGTTCACGATAGCTTCAGGATCAGCGCGTATTTACTCGACAGATACATCAGATCCGAATAAACGATTTTACAGATTGAACATGCCAGACGTATAGTTTGTCGAGGTGCTGCGCCGTATTTCGCCTGGCGTTAAGCGGGGCCGGTGAAGATCTTCAGGAGGCGTCAATGAAGCTGGTTCGAATTGGTTTGCTGTTGGTTTGTGGCCCGCTATTCGCTCAAGAAGTCGCTCAAATCGGCGGGAGCGTGACCGATCAAACAGGAGCAGTGGTTCCGGAAGTCCAGATCACGGCGATCCAGACGGACACCGGCGTCAAACGCACTGTGGTTTCCGACACAGCCGGCTCTTACGCGATTCCCAATCTTCCACTCGGCCCCTACAGGCTTGAGGCTATGAAGATGGGCTTCCGCAGTTTCGTACAGACCGGCATCGTATTACAGGTGGGAACCAATCCGACGGTTCCCGTGCAACTCACCGTCGGCAGCGTTACGGATCAGGTCATCGTGGAAGCCAATGCCAGCGCGGTCGAGACTCGCACAGCCGGCGTGGGGACCACGGTCATAGAAAGCCAGCGCATTCTCGATCTTCCACTGAACGGCCGCCAGGCGACCGACCTGATTCCGCTCTCAGGCCTGGCGGTTACTACCGCGGCGGCGCCCCCCACCTACACGATGAATACCGGCCCAAGCATCGCTGTGGCCGGCGGGATGAGTTGGAGCGTCCAGTACAATCTGGATGGCGCGCCGCACCTGGATACCTACGTCGGTACGCCCATGCCGTTGCCGTTCCCGGACGCACTTCAGGAATTCCGGCTATCGACCAGCGCCCAGGACGCGTCGAATGGAGGCCACTCCGGCGCCACCGTCGACGTGGTTACGAAATCAGGAACCGGCAGTTTCCACGGCGATCTGTTCGAATTCTTCCGCAACTCCGATCTCAACGCGCGCGATTTCTTCGCGGCGGGATCAGATGGCTTGAAGCGGAACCAGTATGGCGGCACATTCGGTGGCGCCTTAATCAAAGACAAGCTGTTCTTCTTTCTGGGTTATCAGGGAACCTCGATTCGCCAGAACCTGGTGAACGGCAGTGCCTACGTCACCACGCCGGCGGAGCTCCGGGGCGATTTTTCGCAGTACATCGCGGCCGGATGCCCGGGCGCCGCGGCGGTGGCGAGTTCCCCGGCGGTCCTGAGTCACTTCAGCGGACCGTTTGCCATGAGTCCGGCGGCGATCAAGATCGCATCTCACCTTCCCCAGACCAGCGATCCCTGCGGCCACGTTCTGTACGGCACACCGGTGCACCAAAACCAGGTGCAGGCTCCTCTCAGGATCGATTATCAGCTCAGCTCGAAACATAGCCTCTTCGCGCGCTACCTGATTACGCGGATCGATACGCAGGTTCCGTACAACATCACGCACAATATCCTCGCCACCAACCAGGTGGGACAAGACGATCAAGCGCAGGCGCTGGCCTTGGGAGACACCTATCTGTTTGGTGCCCAGACTGTCAATTCGTTCCGAATCTCCGGCACCCGTGTAGGCGCCCGCACGCCCGGCGCGGTTCCGTTTACCCCGCAGGACGTGGGGATGAACTTTTACAGCTATTACGGATTCGTCCCCATCTTGATGGCGGGCGTCGGATTCAATCTCAATTTCCCGACCAATTTTGCCGCCGGCAGCGATACCATCTCAAACTTCGGCGTGAATGACAACTTGAGCCTGGTGCGAGGATCGCATCAATTCAGCTTCGGCGGTAACGTGTCCCGCGGCCTGCTGAACGCCAACTCGTATGCATGGTCGCAGGGGCTCTTCGTGTTTGCCGGAATTTTTGGAAATCCGCTGATTGATTTCCTTACCGGCAATGTCACCAATCTCCACCAGGGGAATCCAAACCCAGACAACGTGACTCAGAACTACTTTGGCCTTTACGCGTCCGATACCTGGAAAGCAAACCGGAAGCTGACTGTTTCGTATGGAGTCCGCTGGAACCCATTCTTCCCCATGGCGTTCAAGCAGAGCGACACGTATAACTTCAGCCTGAGCAATTTCTATAGCGACACTCGCAGTAAGGTGGTGCCTCAAGCTCCTCCAGGACTCCTGTACGTCGGCGATGCAGGAGTAAACGGAAAGTCCGGCATGAATAATCAATGGGGACACGTGGAGCCGCGACTGGCGATCGCCTGGGATCCGACGGGCAGCGGTAAGACGGCCATCCGCGCCGGCGCCGGAATCGCTTATGACTTCATCCGGATGGATATTCACGAGAATACCTCGACGGTGTCTCCGTTCCGGTTGACCGTGGTCCAGAGCTTCTCTGGCCCGGGCTCGCTGCCCCTTGATAATCCATACGCGAACTATCAGGGCGGAAATCCATTTCCCTACACCTTCAGTTCCAAGAATCCGGTGTTCCCGGCGCTGCCATACCAGGGCTTCCTGCCGATTGATCCGAACTTGAAGACCGGCGGACAGTATTCCTGGAATTTCGGAATTCAGCGGCAACTCACGTCGCGGCTCTTTGTTTCCGGCACCTATGTCGGCACTGAGATCGCGCACCTGTGGACGAATGTCGATCTGAACCCGGCCATCTGGCTTCCCGGCAAACCCGTGATCGCCAGCCCCTCCACTGCGGCCCAATTCGGACAATGCGCTTCGCTGCAAGCCAACTGCGGAGGGTCCGCCGAGAATTTCCGGCGGCTGCTGGAAATAACCAACCCGGGCGCGCCTAACGTGAACACTTACGGTTCCATTACCAGCCTGGACGCGGGTGGGACGCAACACTACAACGGTCTGCTTCTGAACACGCGCTGGCAGGCCGCGCAGAACGTGAGTCTGAACGCCAACTGGACCTGGTCGCACTGCATCGGCCTTTCCGCGAGCAACATCTCGAATCTGGAGGCGGTCTATCCGCACCAGCCGTATCAGAACAACGGACCACAGAATCGCCACTTGGATATGGGAGATTGCACCGGCAACTCGGTGGATCTCCGGCATGTCGTCAACGTGACGCTCGTCGCGAGCACGCCTCGGTTCGCGGGCACTTTGGCCCGCCGGTTGGGGACCGGATGGAACCTGTCGACCATTTATATCTGGCGCACGGGTCCGCCGATCACGCCGCAGCTCAATGCGAGCGCCGATAACGCACTTAATGGATTTGCGGCATCGGGGGCTAATCCGGTTCCGCAGCGGCCCAACCAGGTACTGTCGAACGTTTACGCGACCAACAAGGGCGCCTCCTGCTCGCCCGCTCCGTGCATCAGCTACCTCAATCCCGCCGCAGTCGCTACTCCGGCCGTGGGAACCTACGGAAACATGGGGATGAGCGACGCGCGCGCCGCAGGATTCTGGGAGTGGGACCAGGCGATCACGCGTCAGTTCCCAATCCGGGAAAAGGTTCGAATGGAGTTCCGCGCCGAAGCGTTCAACTTGACCAACTCGATGCGCCTCGGAGCGCCTAACGCGACAGTGAGCGGCACTTACGGGCAGGTCACCAGCGATCAGGCGACCACCGGCGCAGGAACCGGCTTGACGGCGGGGACCGGCGGACGAATCGTGCAATTCGCGCTGAAGTTCCTCTTCTGAGGCAGCTTCTTTACGCGCCCTTGCGGCGGGCGATGTTCACCTGCGTGCATCCGGACATGACATCCAGGAACTTCTGATAGTTCCCTTGTCCGACTACGAATGGATTCGGCTCGCCGGTCTTGCGTGCTTTTAACTTATCCAGCTTGGTCTGGATGGGGTCCATCAGGGGATGGTTTTGGAGTTCAACCTCGACCTTCGCCTTCTTGGTCTCCTCTTTGAAGTGTGCGACAGACGTCGAATAAGTGGCGAGCCCCTCGTTGGAAATGATGGCGGGCGTCAGAATGGTTCCGGCGTATATCGCGGCCATTCGTGTTTTGCCGTTGTCCTTGACAGGAAAGATAAACCCCATCGATCCGGGAGTGTGGCCGGGCACGGCAACCGGAGTGATTTTGAGATCGCCCAGTAGGATCGGCTGACCCTCTACGATCACCTGATCGTGCTTAGGTAGCGCAACCGGCGGAGCCTGCTTGCCGCCTCGACCGGCGGGCGGATGCTCCATCAGATCCCAATCCGCGGCTGCGATGTAGACCTTGGAACCGAAGTGCTCCTGGAAGTAGGGACTGCCTCCGAAGTGATCGGCGTGTCCGTGCCCGACGACAATCGCCTTCACTTTCGCGGGATCGAGGCCGAGCTTCTGAAAACCGGGCAGAAGCTGCGCTTCGACCTGATCTGCTCCCAGCGAATCGATCATCAACAAACCGTCTGATGTGCTGATGACGTAAGCGACCGTGCCTTGATTGCCGATTACGTGAACGTTATCGAAAATCTTCGTGGGTTCTATGGGCGGATCGTTGGGGCTGTTCGCCCGGGGCGCTTCACAGAAGAAGTGCGCCTCTTCCGCCCACATGGGGCCGCCCGCCTTTTTCGTCTTCGCGATCAGCGCCTTGACCGCTTCTGAGTCTGGCTTAGCCGCAGCAGCCGGGGGCGGCTGCGCATTCGACAGGCCAACGCACAGAATGCCAACGGCAAACTTCTTCTTCACGAATCCTCCCGGTTTGGTGATCAAATCAGTGCACTACACCGCCCGCTGGATCCCGAACCCGTTTGTTAAATTGGTCCACCTCGTCCGCGGGGGCGCAGACATCCTCCAGCAATCCTGTCCAGCCCTCAATGGACTTGATCGCGTCCTTATCGAGTTTACGGAATTTCTTCAGCTCGCTCACAAAGGGCGCGGTGTACACTTTCGGATCGTTGACCGTCATGGTGAGTTCGAGGACGTCATAGGCGGTGCGCCGGTAGCGCTCCTCGAACACCATGTCGACGCTGTGAGGATAGCCGAAGTGGTCCACCCAGGTTCGGTCGTCGACCCCTGTGGTCGTTACCACGAAAGTATCTCCGTCCCACCGGCCCGCAGAGTATCCCCACCAGCGGGGCAGATCCGGATCCATCAAAGGCTTGCGGCCGTCGGTCCAGATGGTTCGGGTGCCGTATCCCCACTCGAATTGCTGAAGGATTCGATCCGGCAGGACGATCATCTCCAGCGGGTCCGGATAGAGCAACGCCCGGCTGGGCCCCATTGGGTTGCAATGCTGGTATGGGTCGGTGTCGTTGGCCGGAGGGACAGCGCGGCGCCGCCCGATATGCTCCTCCGGATGTGCCGCGGCGTCGGGAGTTCCGAGCAGACGGCCATACGAGGGCTTATTGGCATCGAACATTTTTTGCCCGAGTTGTGTAAACGGAGGCACCTTGTTGCTGTATCCGCGATCGCCGCAATCGCGGCAGGTGCCGCCGCCGCCGTATCCGCCAGGGCTCCCATTGCGCGACCAGATGCCAGCGAGATCGTGCTTGTCGTACGGCTTGTTGTCGTTGGCCGGATTGTGGGCCACGAATCCGCGGCCCTGCGCAAACACGGGCGCTGCAGCAACTGCCGCGAGCCATAACCCGGCAATCGGTCGAAGGAGTTTAGTCTTC
>JGI12269J14319_10000908_pt1 | contig 29163 bp, 25 predicted proteins | sample PeaSoiSIISIP2007_FD_14319 | JGI IMG/M metagenome (IMG submission 14319)
CCGGTGACGCCGTCGTGGCCAGCTTCGGTCTGCCCACCGGGTTGGGGTGGCAGGTCGAGTCGCTGGCGTTCAAGCCGCCCAGCGTCTTCCTGGTCGCCGATGCCGGCCACCAGACATGGCGGTTCATCGCGGCCACGGGCCCTGAGCTCCATGTCTTGCGAGCGTCAGCGAACCTTGGCTATTCCACGGCCTTTGTCCCGGTCGAGGTGCAAAGCCTGAGGTTCTCGATCAAGGGCGAGTCGCCAAGTCCCTCGGGCATCACCATCTCGTTCTACGAGATACCGATGGCGGGACCCTAGATGACACCGGGGCCTTAGATCACACCCTCGGCGACCGCCTTTTCGATCCAGGGGATCACTTCATCGAGCATCTGGTCCAGGGACCAGGTCGTCTCGAAGCCGAGGACTTTCTTGGCCTTCTCGGTCGAAGGCACTCGACGGGCGACGTCGTGTTCGAAAGGTTCGTCCGAGACGTAGCGAAACGGCTTGTCGCCTCGGATCTTGCGCCAGATGATCTCGGCCAGCTCGAGGACCGTGGTCGACACGTCGGTGGAGAGATTGAAGTCGTCGTTGCGCGCCGCGGGGTGCTCCATGGCGATGGCGATACCCCTGGCCAGGTCGCCCCCGTAGGTGTAATGCCGCGTCTGGGTCCCGTCCCCCAGGATGTGGAGCGGGTCCTGGCCCTTGAGGACCTTTTGCACGAGATCGGGAACGACATGACTCATCGCCAACTTGACGTTCCCCGAAAGCACCTCCACGTCCCCGAGCGCGCGCCCTTCTCCGATCCCCACGCAGTTGAACGGCCGGATGATGGTGAACGGCAGTTCGTACTGGTCCCACGCCGCCCGGGCGAAGTACTCGACGGCGAGCTTCTGGAACCCGTACGACGACAGGGGCGGGGGGATCATCCGTTCCTGGCCTTCGTAGGAGGGCCAGGTGTCGGTGGACTCGAATACCATCGAAGAGGACAGGTACGTAACCTTTTCGAGCCGCCCGCCGGCATGCGCCTTGATGGCGGCGTCACACGAGGCGGCGATGATCCGCTCGTTCGTGGCCAGAAGGTCATAGGCATAGGTGTGGAAATACGAGATCCCGCCGATCATCGCCGCCCCGGCGATGAAGTGGTCGCACTCACCGAGCAGACCCGCCAAGAGGTCGACGTCCCGAGCGTCGGCTTCGACGAACCGGTACCGGTCATTGTCGTCGTAGGAACGTCGGATCGGCCCATACTTGGAGTAGTTGTCGACTCCGATCACGTGGTGGCCGCGATCCAACAGCTCCTTCACGACGTAGCCGCCGATGAACCCCGCAGAACCCGTCACCAGAACTGTGCTCATGACCTTCTTCCTCGGTTGGCGGCCTCTCGGACCTGCTCGACATGGAGGCGGGGGCCGAAGGCGAACAGCCACCAACGCACATATCGCGGTATCCAGGACGCGAGCTTGAAATTCGACATGCCCTGGTCGCGCTCCAACCAGATGGTAGGCAATTCCGCCACCGGCAGGCGGGCACGGCGGGCCTTGGACACCAACTCGATCCCGATCTCGAAGCCGGCGTCCGAATCGATACCGACGGACCGGATGAAGTCCATGTCGTAGGCCTTGAACGAATTCGTGGCGTCACGGGTCCCCACCCGGGCCAGCAGCGCCAGCGACAGCCCGGCGAGGCGCGACAGAAATCCCTTGAGAAAGGGGCCACCCACCTGCTGGCCACCGCGTGAATATCTCGACGCGACGGCAACGACGACGCCGCGTTCGATCAGGCGCACCAATTGGTCGATCTGACGGGGGTCATCGGAGCCGTCCGCCATCGTGACCACGACAACGTCAGCGAGCGAATGTTCGATGCCGAACCGGATCGCCTGCGCGGGACCGGGNCCAAAGGTGTTCAACAGAGACCGGGCGCGTGGGTCCTGGCGGGCGTACTTCTCGACGTAGGGAAGGGTCGTGTCCTCGGCGGAGTCGACCACCACGAGCAACTCGCAGGGAAGTTCCACGGCTTCGAGAACCCGGCCGAGGAACTCTTCGATGGACGCCCCTTCGTTATAGGCAGGTACGACGATCGAGACGCGCGGCTTCATATACAGACGCCGCCGCCGCGGAGGTTCCAGATGTCGACGACGGGCTGTGGGATGTCGATATCGGCGTAGACCTTGTGGGGTGCGCCGATGACGATCAGGTCCGACCGGGCCAGGACGTCTTCGAGCGGCCACAGATCACCGTCCACGGTGACGTACGGGTCGGCGGTGAGCACACCTGCCGCTCTGACGCCCAGGATCCGCTTGAGCTTGTAGGACAGGCTCGACCTGTTGTCGTCAGACTCGCCTTTGAATGCCATGCCCAGGATGCCCACCGTCATCGACGACAGGTCGTAGCGAGCCGCCATGCGCGCCGTGAGATAGAGGGGAAGACCCTCGTTGATCTGGACGCTGGCCTGGCCGAGAGGGAAATTGTTGTTGTTGAAGGCGGCCAGCTGCATCGTGTCCTTCAAGAGACACGGGCCCGCCGCGAACCCGGGGCCGGGGAGATCGGCGGCACGGGGGTAGTCCTCGATGACAGCGGCGCGGATCCGCTCGTAGTCCAGTCCGAAGTCATTGGCCATCATGAACAGCTGGTTGGCGGCCGCGAACTTGATGTAGCGATAGGAATTGGTGAAGAGCTTGGCCAGCTCCGCTTCCTCGGGGGCGACCCGGACGATCTTGTCGGTGAGGTGACCGAACAGCGTCGCGGCCCGGTCGAATGACCGGTTGGTTCGTGCCGAAACGATCTGCGGGAGCGTGAAGAGCTCCTCCATGGCGCGTCCTTCGGCGATGCGCTCAGGGCAGAACGCCACGTCCACAGCCTTGTCCAGGCGATGCATGAGGCGCTCCACCATCCGGGTGACACCGGGGAACACCGTGCTGCGCAGGACCAGGAGCTGGCCGTCGTTCAGCTGGTCGGACACGCTCTCGAGGGCTCGGACGAGGGCTTGTGGGTCGGGGTTGAAGTACTCGTCGATCGGGGTGCCGAGGACCACGATGACATGCTCGGCGTCTCGCACCGTCGAGGCGTCCGCCGAGACCGACAGGTGGCCGTCGGCCAGGACCCGGGCCAGGACCTCGGGGGCACCGGGCTCCCGGTGAGGCATCTTGCCCGACCCCACCCGGTCCACAGCGGCCAGGTCGACGTCGTAGAGGGAGACCTTCAGTCCCGACTGCGCCAGCGCGATGCCGAGGGGCAAGCCGACGTGCCCACAGCCCCCCATCACCACGACGTCTGTGGGCCAACTCTCTCGGGGCATCCCTACAATGCTAAGTGACCGGCTCCGCCAACCGGAAATGTTTTGCCTACCCCTGTCAATATTGGGGAGAGGTCGAGCCATCGGGGCGGGCGGTTGGTTCTTCTCGCTCCACAGCGGGCGCCGGCCACGGATCGGCCCTGGTTCCGACCCTGACGACTACCCTTGCTCGACATTCCTCGCGCTCCAAGGAGGAGCGGTGCCCCCCGCCGAGAACAAGACGTTGGCTCCTTCCACCATCCCGGGCTCCACTCGGCCCTCGACGGGCGCGGGCCGAAGTGGGGGGAAACCGGAGATCCCTGTCAGCGAGGTGGACCGGTCGGCCGGCTCGTCCGAGAGCGTCGACAGATCCCGAATCTGTGTCGTCATCCCGGCGTTCAACGAAGCGGGCTCGGTGGCCAGGGTCATACAACGGGCTCATTCGGCCATTCCCGAAGCCCTCGTCGTGGTGGTCAACGACGGCTCGAAGGACGACACGGCGGTGCGCGCCCTTCGGGCCGGCGCCACGGTCATCACGTTGCCCGTCAACCTCGGCATCGGGGGGGCGGTCCAAGCCGGCTACCTCTACGCGTTGCGCCACGGCTTCGACATCGCCATCCAGGTCGACGGTGACGATCAGCACGATCCGGCCGAGATCGCGAGACTGCTCGACCCGATCAGGATGGGCCGGGCCGAGATGACCGTCGGGTCCCGGTGGCTGGGGCGAGGCGACTACGTGGCACCGGCCGGTCGCCGCTTCGCGATGCGCCTGCTCGCCACCCTGGTCCGGTGGAGGACAGGAGGCGCCTTCACCGATACCACGTCGGGATTCCGGGCCGTGGGAGCGCAGGGGATCGCCCTCTTCGCCCGGACCTACCCGACCGACTTCCCCGAAGTCGAATCACTGGTCCAGGCCAGCCGCAACGGGCTGCGCATCGAGGAGGTCCCGGTGCGGATGACGCCCCGTCGCCACGGACAGTCCAGCATCGCCGGCATCCGCTCCGCCTACTACATGGCCCGGGTCACCGTCGCCCTGGTCGTCGGAAGCTTGAACCGGAAGGACCCGTCGAAGAACAAGGAGGCCACGTGAAGGCGATCATCTTGTCCATGGTCCTGAGTGTGGGATTTCTCGTCGTGTCGGTCATCGCCATGCGACGGCAACGGCTGCGTGAGCAGGCCGCCCTGCTGTGGTTGTTGGTGAGCCTGGTCATGGTCTTCGTGAGCGCGACACTGCCCACGCATCTCCTCGACCGGGTGTCGCACTTCGTCGGGATCGCCTACCCCCCCGACCTCATCCTGCTCCTGGCGGTGCTGTTCCTCATGGTCCTCGTGTTCCACCTGTCGCTGAGCCTGGCCAGGCTGTCGGCAAAACAGATCGCCCTGGTCCAAGAGATCGGGCTCATGACGACGATGTCGCCGTCGGCACTGGGCACCGGAGACGGGGAGGCGGACCAGAGCCCCGAAGCGCCTCGACCCGGTCCCACGCCGACGCCCTAGGAGCCGCCTACGCCTCGTCGAGCACCGCTCGGCCTCCCCGCAGGCCGGCGGCCAGACCGTCGAGGATGTCGTCCTCGGACACGAGGCATTGGGCGCGTTCGAAGACGCCCATGACGGCGTCGAGGATGAGGGCCCCACCCACGATGACGTCCGCCCGCCCCTCGACCATCCCCGGTCGGGCCAGCCGGGCCCCACTGTCCTCCCCGGCCAGGGTCTCGAGCCAGTGCGCGACGGTGGCGCGGCCCAGGACCACGTGGTGGACGGCGGCACGCTCGTAGTCCGTCAGGCGCCGCTCCAGCGCAGCCAGCGTGGACACGGTGCCGGCCAACCCGATGAGCAGACCCCCCGGGGCCAAGGGGGGCAGGTCGGCGCGGGCGCTGATCAGCTGGGCCTCCACGGTGCGACGCGCCTCGGACAGTTCGTCGGCGCTCGGTGGGTCCCCGGACAGGAACCGCTCGGTGACCCGGACGCAGCCGAGGTCGAGCGAGACCGCGGAGACCTCGGCTGTCGCCGACGATGACGCCGGCGGAGAGCCCGCCGCGAGCTCGGTCGACCCTCCACCGATGTCGACCACGAGGACGGGACCGGGACCGATGGCAACATCACCGAGATGCGCGGTGGCGCCGGCGAAGGAGAGGGCTCCTTCTTCGTGCCCGCTCAGGATCTCGGGGACGACGCCGGTGACCTCTCGCGCCGCGTCGAGGAACTCGCCGGCATTGGTGGCGTCGCGGGCCGCCGAGGTGGCGACCAGACGGGCCCGGACGACACCGTGGCGGTCCATGAGGCCGCGGTACTCCCCCAGGACGGCGATCGTGCGCGCCACGGCGTGGCGCGAGAGCATGCGGGTGGCGTCCACGTCCTCGCCGAGCCGCGTGATGCGCATGCGCCGTTCGAGGACGGTGCCGTCGCGGTCGGCGACGAGCAGACGCGTCGAGTTGGTCCCGCAGTCGATGGCCGCCACCGGGCCCGAGCTCTCACCGGTCATGGCCTCGCTCTATCACCCCGGGCCCGGCTCGATGACGAACTCCGACACGTCGAGCTCGAGCTCACCCACCGTCCAGCGGCCGACGGGGTCGTCGCCGCCGGCCAGATACCACGCCAGATGGGCATGGAGGCACTTGACCCCCCGGCGCGTTCCCCCCACGCCCCCCGACGGACGGGGCCCGACGTGCCGGGCCGGTATGGCCCGGTCACGGTCCGCGGCGTGGCGGGCGTGCGCGTCGGCGATCGCCCCGGCGTCGACTGCGGCCTCGGCGCGCCGCACGCCGCCCGAGGCCTCGAGCCTGCTCACCATGTCGCGCACCTCGGCGTCGACCAGCCAGAAGCGTGTGGGCATCGGCGTTCCGTCGTCGAGGAACGGGGCGTTCTCGATCACCGCCGGCGTCCCGTCACCGCGCCGCACCACCACGGTGAACATCCCGGCCGGCGAGCGTCCCAGCAGACGCGCCACCGCCTCCCGGTCGGGCTCCCCGGGCGGGCGGGGAGGGGTGGTCAGTTCCAGAACTCCAGGGTCTGGACCACCCGTCCCCAGTAGCTGTGGGGCTCCGGCGGCTCAACGGCGGCCGCGCTCGCCGCGCCCGTCGGGTCCCTGCCATGAGAGCTCTTCGTGGCGCTCACCGGGCTGGTCGATCCGGCCGGAGCGACGACCCCGATCAGTGCTTGGGACCGGGCCGACCCCGGCACCACCGGCGGCCCGTCGAGAGGGACCTGGCCCGAACCCGTCAACGCCGAGCCCGACGGGCTCGAGGACGGGAGGATGTCGTAGACGCGCTGGCCCGGGGCAACGAAGCCGTAGTCGTTGCGGGCGAGGTCGTTCACCGTCGAGGGGTTCGACAGATCCGAGACCTGGCGGGCGAGGGCCTCGTTCTCCGCCCTGACCGTGGTGAGCTCGTGCGCCGTGCCCGTGAGCGCCGAGCGTTGCGACAGCAGACCGTCGATCGGAAAGCTCGTGAGCAGCACGAGACACGCGAACACGATGGCTCCGACCAACAGGGTGCGAGCCCGTCGACGCTCGAGCGACAACGTCTCGCGACCGCCCCTCCAGCGCTTCACGAACGCCACCAGTCCCGGTACCGGTGACGACGGCATGCGGAGACGGGGCCGCGGCACATGCGGCCGGGGGACGTGGACCTGCGATCGGGGCACGTGCAGGTGGGGACGGGGCACACGCAGATGCATCGGCACCTGCGGACGCCGCCGCGGCGGCCGCTTGGCGGCATGGCGCGGCCGTCGTCTTGTCCGGCTGAGCATCACCAGGTGGAACCGCCCGGGCGCGCCGTGGCCGACAGTGCGCCGCGTCCGAGATAGGCGGCCGACTCGCCGAGCTCCTCCTCGATCCGCAACAACTGGTTGTACTTGGCCACCCGGTCCGAGCGCGCCGGGGCACCGGTCTTGATCTGTCCGCAGTTGGTGGCCACGGCCAGATCAGCGATGGTGGTGTCCTCGGTCTCGCCCGAGCGATGGGACATCACGCACGTGTAGGACGAGCGGGTCGCCATCGCCATGGTGTCGAGCGTCTCGCTCAACGTGCCGATCTGGTTGACCTTGATGAGGATGGCATTGGCGGCGCCGCGGTCGATGCCGAGCTCGAGGCGCTCCTGGTTGGTGACGAAATTGTCGTCGCCCACCAACTGCACCCGCTCCCCCAGCGCGCTCGTGAGCGCGACCCAACCGTCCCAGTCGTCCTCGGCCATGCCGTCTTCGATGGACACGATGGGGTAGCGGTCACACAGCTCGACCCAGTAGGCGACCATCTCGTCGGGCGTCAGCCGGCGACCTTCCCCGGACAGCTCGTACGCGCCGTCCTTGAAGATCTCACTGGTGGCGGGGTCGAGCGCGATGGCGACCTCGTCGCCCGGCACACGGCCCGCCGCCTCGATCGCCTCCATCAGGATGGCCACGGCTTCGGCGTTGGAGGGAAGATCAGGTGCGAAGCCCCCTTCGTCGCCCACCGTCGTCGACAACCGGCGCGCCTTCAACACCTTGGCCAGCGCGTGGTACGTCTCGACCCCCCACCGCAGTCCCTCGGAGTACGAAGCGGCCCCGACGGGCATGATCATGAATTCCTGGAAGTCGATGGAGTTGTCGGCGTGGGCTCCGCCGTTGACGACGTTCATCATCGGCACCGGCAACACGTGCGCGTTGGCACCCCCGACATAGCGGAACAGGGGCAGTCCGGCATCGACCGCCGCGGCCCGGGCCACGGCCAACGACACCCCCAGGATGGCGTTGGCACCGAGCCGGCCCTTCGACGGCGTGCCGTCGAGGTCGACGAGGGCCATGTCGATCCCGCGCTGGTCGTAGGGATCGAAAGCCGAGAGGACCTCGGCGATCTCCCCGTTGACGTGCTCGACGGCACCGAGGACGCCCTTGCCCCCGTACCGCTCCCCCCCGTCGCGCCATTCCGTCGCCTCGTGTACGCCCGTCGACGCGCCCGAAGGGACCATGGCGCGGCCTCCGGCGCCCGTGTCCAGGACGACCTCGACTTCGACGGTGGGGTTGCCGCGGGAGTCGAGGACCTCCCGCGCCGCGATCTTTTCAATGGCAGTCATTGCTCGCTGTTGTCCCTGTTGTAAGTGTTGTAAAAGTTACTCGCTGAGGGTCCGGCGGCGGCGGAGCCGGCCCAGCTCGGGCACCGGCACGACGAGACCCGTTTCCAGAACGGTCTTTCGTCCCGCACCCCCGTGAGCTGGGACGCCACCGGACAGGACCTCAGCCCGGTGGCGACCGGTGGGGCGAGGTCTCGGCCGCCTCGATGCGGCGGCGGAACCCGCCGGCATAGCTGCGCAGAGCCGTCTCGGGATCGACCCCCAGCCGCCGGGCCGCGTCGGCCACGGCGAAAAGCATCTCCCCGAGCGCCTCGACGGTCTGCGCCGAGGCCCCGAGGGTCTCCCCCGACGCCTCGGAGAAAGCCCCGACCCCGCCGCTGTCCCCCGGTCCCGGGGGCCCGAAAGCCTCGAGACCGGCCGCGATCTGGCGCCGCCGGTCGTCGAGGGACCCCGTGGCCATGCCGAGCGACTCCGCCTTGCGCTGGAGCTTGGCCACCAACGCCAGGGCGGGGAGGGACCGGGGGATGCCGTCGGTGACACTGGCCCGGCCTTTCTCGTCCTTCTTCAGTATCTCCCACCGGGCGGCGACGTCCTCCGGGGTGTGCGCCTCGGCGTCACCGAAGACATGGGGGTGCCGGCGGACGAGCTTGTCGTGCAGGGTCCGGGCCACGTCGGCCAGGGTGAAGTGGCCCTCTTCGGTTGCCAGCAGGGCATGGAAGTAGACCTGGAACAGCAGGTCCCCGAGCTCCTCCTCGAGATGGTCGACGTCCCGGGGGCCAACGTCGGGCCCGGCGGTGGCCACCACCTCGATGGCGTCGAGCGCCTCGTAGGCCTCCTCGAGCAGGTGACGCGCCAACGACCCGTGGGTNTGGCGCTGGTCCCACGGGCATTTCGCCCGCAGCGTGCGCACCAGCTCCTCGAGACCGACGAGCTCGGCCGCAACCGGCGCGGCGAGACGGGGCACCCACAGAGCCGTGAGGTGATCCGCGTCGAGGGTGCGGTCGATGTCGGCCCACGGCACGTCGACCACCTGCTCGTCGGGAAGACCCAGATGATGCAGCAGGACGGCGCGGCGCCCGGGGTCCGCGCCCGACGCGTCATCGGCGGCGAGCTTGATGGCACCGAGCACCGCCTGGCTGTGGCACTGCGCCACGAGAAGAGGGCCGCGCTCGCCGGCTGCCGCGGCGGCGAAGTCCGTGCCGTCGACGATCCGGACGCCGGCGTCGACGGGGTCGACCCCGAGACGCTGCCAGGCCAGATCCAAGAACGAGAGCGCGGGGACGACGTCGACCGACACGCGGGGATCGGCACGCAACAGCACCACGCTGCGTTCGGCCACGAGGGGCGAGCCGGGCACGGCGTAGACGACATAGCCGCGGCCGGCCAGCGCGGTGGCGGCCACGACCTCCTCGACGATCGCCGCGTAGACGTCGTCGAAGGTGACCGCCTCGTCGTAGAGACGGTCGAGGGCCTCGACGGGCCCGGTGGCGACGTCGTCGACCACGACCGCAGACGGGTGGCGCGCCGTGCGCACCAGGCAGCGAGCCGCCCCCCGTATGGCGTCGAGGGTGGCGGTCGACACGAGCTCGACGCCGCCAGGCCCGAGCCCGACGACGGTCACGCTCCCCCGGCGCTCTCCCCCGTGCTCAGGACCGGGACCCCCGGCCGCGGGTGGGCGCGGTGCCACGGGCATGGGTCGCCGTCAACCGGCGGGCTGGCCGACCGAACCGAGGATGGACGAGCCCGACGAGGAGCCGTCGACGGCGGCGTTGAGCAACATCGAGGACGGGGGCGGGGTCGGGGGGACCACACCGTGGCCGGCGTTCCAGGCTCCGTAGCGGGGGTCGAGCTCCACCCGGGCCTCCTTCACGGCACGGCCCAGGGTGGCAGTGAGACTGGGGCCCCCGGCGCCGATCATCTCCTGGCGTAGCCCGGCCTCGGCCTGGGCGAACGACACGAGGTTCCGGGACCGCACCGCGATGACGAGCCAGACGGCCTGGGACTGGCCCGTGGTCTGGTTCGGCACCTGGATCTCCTGGGGCGGGGCCAGCTGGCCGTCGGCCAACCCTTCCACCGCCGTGGCGGTCGTCTGTCCCAGCTGCGACACGAGGTCCGAGGGGAACACGCAGGGGCCTTCACCCCCGGCTGGGCTGTTGGGGTCCACTCCAGAGCCGGCGTCGGCGGTGGCGAAACTCGTCCCCGCCGCGATCTTGTCGTGGATGGCCTGGGCCGACGCCTGGTCGGTGGCGATGAGGAGGTTCAGGCAGAGCTGGGTGACCTGGCTGTGGTGGGAGTCGTAGAAGGCGCGCACCGCCGCGGGGCTGACATCGACGTGGCCCACGACCTCCTCGAGCTTCTCCTGGGTGGCGAGGCTCCGGGCCTGCTGGTCCACGAACGCCCCGGGCAGACGATCCACCAGGCTCGTGCCGGTCAGGTTGCAGGGCGAGGTGACCTGCGTCGACGCCGCCTCGATCTGGGACTCGTAGTCCTGGCGGGCCGCGGCGATGTCGCCGGCGCTCACGTGCCCGTGGCGTTTCGCCAGCGCGTCCTGCTCGAGCGCCTGGGCCACGAGCCCGTTGAGCTGGAAGGCGGCAAACTGGGTGGTCACGGTGGCCTGGCCGGTGCCGGTCACCGCCGGCAGCGTCCCGCCGCTCTGGGCCTCCTCGATGGACAGCGCACACTGGGCCACCGGGCTGCCGGCGATCACGCTGAGCTGGTTCTGGAGATCCGACTGGCTGATGACGATGCCGTTCACGGTGGCGGCGGTGGGAGACGCGTCACATCCCGCCGCACCTGCGCACAGCGCCCCCAAGGCGACGAGGACGAGGACGCGCTTCACGGAACGGGCACTCTACCGGCGCGCCCCGGCGCCAGACGATTCGGCCCCGCCCAGCACGCCCGCAGCCGGAACGAGCTCACCGAGCAGCTCCGTCAACGCCTCGACGGCGTCCTCGTCGGGCCCGAGTGGGACCACCACGAGGCGCGTCTCCTCTTTGACCAGGGACTCCGGGCGCAACCGCCGTAGGCGCACCCGCGCCGAGGCGGGGAGCTCGAGCGGGGCGAGCCGGGCCACGAGGCCGCGCCGCCCCGGCCGGCCCGTCCCCTCCCCGGGGCGCGCCCGCGTCGCGGAGACCTCCCGCACCCCCGTCCGCAGACACTCGACGCGCAGCCGGGCCACGGCCAGGAGCCCTTCGGCAGGCGCGGGCAACGGGCCGAAACGGTCGAGCCACTCGGAGCGGATGTCGACGACCTCGGCCTCGGCGGTGACCGCCGCCAGTCGCCGGTACGCCTCGAGGCGCAGATCCTCGCGCGACACGTAGTCCGAAGGAAGATGGGCGTCGGAGGGGACGTCGATCTTGACCTCGACCGGAGGCCGCAGGGGCTCGCCCTTCATCTCCGCCACCGCCTCGGCCACGAGCTGGACATAGAGGTCGTAGCCCACCGCCGCGATGTGGCCCGATTGGTCCTGTCCGAGGAGGTTGCCCGCCCCCCTGATCTCGAGGTCGCGCATGGCGATCTTGAACCCGGCGCCGAGCTCGGTCTGCTCTCCGATGGTCCGCAACCGCTCGTAGGCCGCCTCGGACAGCACCTTGTCGACCGGATGGAACAAATAGGCGTAGGCGCGCTGCCCCGAGCGCCCTACCCGACCGCGCAGCTGATGGAGCTGGCCCAGTCCCAGGCGGTCGGCACGGTCGACCACGAGCGTGTTCACGGTGGGCATGTCGATACCCGACTCGATGATGGTGGTGCACACCAGGACGTCGAAGCGCTTCTCCCAGAAATCGAGCACCACCTGTTCGAGGGTTCCCTCGTCCATCTGGCCGTGGGCCACGGCGATGCGCGCCTCGGGGACGAGGTCGCGCAGGCGGGCCGCGACGGCCTCGATGTTCTGCACCCAGTTGTGCACGAAGAAGGCCTGGCCCTCGCGCAGGAGCTCGCGACGCAACGCCTCGACCACGGCGGCCTCCTCGAACTCACCCACGTAGGTGAGGATGGGCTGGCGCGCCGCCGGAGGTGTGTTGATGAGCGAGAGGTCGCGGATGCCGGTGAGTGCCATTTCGAGCGTACGGGGGATGGGGTTCGCCGTCAGCGTCAGCACGTCGACCCCCGCCGCCATCTGCTTCATGGTCTCTTTGTGGCTGACACCGAAGCGTTGCTCCTCGTCCACCACGAGCAGGCCGAGGTTCTTGAACTTGACGTCACCCGCCAACATCCGGTGTGTGCCGACGACCACGTCGACGGCCCCCGAGGCGAGGCCGGCCACGACGTCGCGCGCCTGGGCCGGGGTAAGAAAGCGCGACAACATCTCCAGCCTGACGGGGTAGCCGGCGTAGCGCTCGGAGAACGTCTGGGCGTGCTGTTGGGCGAGCAGCGTGGTGGGCACGAGCACGGCCGCCTGCTTGCCGTCCTGGACCGCCTTGAACACGGCGCGCACGGCCACTTCGGTCTTGCCGAACCCGACGTCACCACACACCAGCCGGTCCATGGGCACATCGGACTCCATGTCGGCTTTGACCTCTTCGATGGCGCGCAGCTGATCGACGGTCTCGGTGAAGGCGAAGGAGTCCTCGAGCTCGCGCTGCCACGGCGTGTCGGGGGCGAAGGCGTGGCCCTTCAGGTGCAGGCGCAAGCGGTACAGCTCGACGAGCTCCTGGGCGATCTCGTGGACCGCGGCGCGCGCCTTGGCCCGGGTGCGCTGCCACTCGCCGCCGCCGAGGCGGTTGAGCGTCGGTGATTCGCCGCCGCTGTAGGGGGTCAGCGCGTCGATCTGGTCCGAGGGCAGGTAGAGCTTGTCGTCGCCGCGGTACTCGAGCAGCAGGTAGTCGCGAGACGCGCCGTTGACGGTGCGCGTCACCATCCCGGCGTACCGGGCCACCCCGTGCTGGCGATGCACGACGTAGTCGCCGGGGGCGAGATCGTCGAAGAACCCGTCGGTGGGCCGGGCCCGGGCCCGGGCGGGACGATGGGCACGGCGGCGCCCGGTGAAGTCCGCTTCGGCCAGGATGGCCACCTTGGCGCCCGGCACCACGACGCCGCGCTCGAGCGGCGCCACCACGATGCGCAACCCCGGACGCGACAGGTCGGGGCCCGCAACCGCCGCCCCCGGCGACCCGTCCCCGTCGCCGACGGGCACGACGGGCACGGCCATGCCCTCCTCGGCCAGGACGGTGGCCAACCGCGCCGCCGAGGCCGTCCCCTCGGCGCACACCGTCACCGAGTACCCGCCCGCCACGAGCTCCGACAGGCGCGCCGCCAACAGCGCCCGGTCTCCGTGGACGGGCTCGACGCCGCGTGCCACCACGCCCGACGTCGAGGGCGAGTCGGCGACCGGCACCATCGACAGCACCGGGGCCTCAGACCCTCCGAGGAGGCGCTCGTAGGCGACGTTCAAGCGGGGGAACCGCGCCGAAGGATCAGGGTCCGCGCCCCCTCCGGCATCGGTGCCCTCCACGACGCCCCACGTGACGGCGAGAGCGCCCGCCAGGGCCGCTTCCTCGTCGTTGAGCTCGACGGCGCGGTCACGGATGCGGCGGGGATCGACGAGCACGACGCGCCCCCCCGGGCCCATCAGGTCGGGCAGGACCCGTTCCTCGTCGACGAGCCACGGCAGCCACGACTCCATCCCGTCGAAGACCTGACCCTCGGCGAGGCGCTCCCACTGCGAGCGTCCCCACGGCTCGGTGCCGACGAGGGTCGCGGCCCGGGCCCGCACGGCGTCGGTCGGGAGCACCTCACGACACCCGAAGAGCTCGACCGCACCGAGATCCGACACCGAACGCTGGTCGCCGGGGTCGAACTCGGTGAGCCGGTCGACCTCGTCGCCCCAGAGGTCGATCCGGACGGGCAGGTCGGCGGTGGAGGGGTACACGTCGACGATCCCGCCCCGCACGGCGAGCTCGCCGCGGTGCTCGACCTGGTACTCACGTCGGTACCCGAGCGCCACGAGCCGGCTCACCAACTCCTGTTGGTCGACTCGGTCACGGCGCGCCACCACCACGGGGACGGCGGCCTCTTCGACAGGGCCCAACCGCTGCAGCAGGGCCCGCACCGGGGCGACGATGACGTCCGGCGCGCTCGAACGGTCCTGGAGCCGCCACAGCAGTCGGAGACGGTGACCCATCGTCGACAGCTCGGGGCTGACGCGTTCGAAGGGAAGGGTGTCCCACGCCGGGAACAGCTCGACGACGTCGTCGCCGAGGAAGGTGCCGATGTCGTGGCTGAGACGCTCGGCGTCGAGGACCGTCGGCGTCACCACCAGCAGGGGTCGGCGTTCGCCGAGCTCGGCCATCCCCGCCACCACATAGGCCACCGCCGCGTCGGGCACCGCCAGCGCGCTGGAGCCCACCGCCATGGCGTCGACCATGGCGGGCTCGTGGCGCAGGAGAAGGGGGAGCGAGCGGAGGCTCACGGATGCAGGCTACCGACGGCGCCGGCCACCGAGGCCGGCGGCGGGCGTTCCCGGTTCCGACTCAGGGGGGTGGGTCGCCGTTGAACCGCAACATGGCCGCGTCGACACCCTCGAGTGCGATGACGTCGACGGCGTCGGCGGCCACCTCGACGGCAACGTCGAGCACCCCGCGCTCGGCACGCGAGGGACGGTGCAGCACGTAGTCGGCGCCGGCCTCGCGCCCCGGAGGCTTGCCGATGCCGATCCGGACACGCGCATATCCCGGATCGTGCAGGTGGGCGTGGATCGACTTGAGCCCGTTGTTGCCGGCCGTGCCCCCACCCACCTTCACCTTGACCCGCCCCGAAGGCAAGTCGAGCTCGTCGTGGACGACGACGAGCCGGTCGATGGCCGGGACCCGGAACCGCTTCATCAGCGCGGTGACGGCCAGGCCCGATTCGTTCATGTAGGTCAGAGGAACGGCCAGCACGACGAGGTGATCGTCGCGGCGGGACTGGGCCACGACGGCTCGAGTCCCCTTCTCGGGCCGGAGCCGTTGGCCCCGGCGCGACGCCACGAGCTCGACGACTTCGGCGCCGAGGTTGTGGCGGGTCCGCTCGAATTCCGCTCCCGGGTTGCCGAGACCCACCACCAGCAGGTCGGCCGCCGCCCCCCTGCCGGACGCAGGCAGCAGGCGCCGCAGGGGTTAGCTCTCCCCGCCCGGCTCGCCCCCGCCCGATGCCGACGCGTCGCCGGCGCCGGCACCACCGGCCTCGCCTTCGACGGCTTCGCCTTCGGCACCCTCGCCCTCGGCGGCGCCCTCCTCGACGGCTTGGACGCGCGGGGGTTGTCCCGCCGCCACGATCGACTCGGGGTCGGCGTCGGCGGTCACGTTGGGGGGGAGGGCGATGTCCGACACGCGCACCGCCGACCCGATGACGAGGTCACTGATGTCGACCTCGAGGTGGGCGGGGATGTCGGCGGGGCGGGATCGGATGGTGAGCGTGAACATTTGCTGCTCGAGCACCCCGTCGGCCCGGTGCAGCTCGAGGGCCTCGCCGGTGAGGGTGATCGTGACGTCGGCGGTGACCTCGCGGTTGGGGTCGACGACCTGGAAGTCGACGTGGGTCACGCTTCCCCGCACGGGATGGCGCTGGAGCTCGCGGGCCATGGTGAGGAACGTCTTCCCGTCGACGTGCAGCGACAGCACCGCGTTGAGCCCGGCGTCGGTGCTCAGCGCGGCGCGCAGCTCGCGCGCCACCACCGACACGGGGATGGGGTCGACGCCCGGGCCGTACACCACCGCCGGGATCCGACCGGCGTGGCGCAGCCGGCGCGCCGCGCTGGAGCCGGAGGGACGGCCGGCCTCGGCGACCAGGATGGTTTCAGCCATGGGAAAAGGGGCTCCTCGGATGCGACGAACGGGTGACCCAGCATAGAAGGCCCGGAGCGGGGGGCGGAAGCCCGACGTCGGGACGAGCGGCGGTGCTGCCCACCCGGGGCCGGGAACCGCACCGTCCCGGGCCGGCGAGCCCGTTCAGGTGAGGTTGTCGCCCCCGAAGATCTCCGACACCGACGTGTCCTCGAACACGGCGTCGATGGCATCGGCGATGAGCTTCGCCACCGACAGGACCTGGAGCTTCTCGATGTGCTTGTCGTCGGAGATGGGAAGGGTGTTGGTGACCACGACCCGGGACAGCGGGGACTTCTCGAGGCGCTGGGTGGCGGGGTCGGACAAGACCCCGTGGGTGGCCATGGCCGAGATGTCCGCGGCCCCGCGCTCGGCGAGGAGCTCGGCCGCCGCGCAGATGGTGCCGGCCGTGTCGATCATGTCGTCGATCAGGACGCAGTGGCGCCCCTGGACCTCACCGACGACGTCGAGCGCCTCGACCTGATTATGGGTGCCCCGGGGCCGGCGCTTGTGGACGAAGGCGAGGTCGGCGCCGAGGTGCTGGCTGAAGCGCTCCGCCACCCGCACCCGGCCGGCATCGGGGGCGACGATCACGAGATCGCTCGTGCCCAGCCGGTGAAGCTCCTCGACGAGCACCGGCGTGGCGGTCAAGTGATCGAAGGGGACGTCGAAGAACCCCTGGATCTGTCCCGAGTGCAGGTCGACGCTCACCACGCGATCGGCCCCGGCCACCTGGAACATGTCGGCGACGAGCTTGGCGGTGATGGGCTCGCGCCCGGTGGCCTTTCGGTCCTGGCGCGAGTACCCGTAGTAGGGGCACACCGCGGTGATGCGCTTGGCCGACGCCCGTTTGGCGGCGTCGATCATGATGAGCTGCTCCATGATGGAGTCGTTGACGGGGCCCGAATGCGTCTGGACGATGAAGACGTCGCTGCCGCGCAGCGATCCGTCGTAGCGACAGTGGATCTCGCCGTTGGCGAACTCGCGCAGATTGGCCCCGCCAAGCTCGACACCGAGATGCTCGGCGATCTCCTCGGTGAGGGCCGGGTGTGATCTCCCGGACACGAGCTCGAGACGCCGCTTGGGGACCAGCTCCATGCGTCGAACGCTACCGCCCGGTGAGGTCAGGCGTCGTAGAAGGTCTCGGCCACAGCCGGGATGTCGAGCTCGGCGTGGTCCGGCAGGGCCCGGGTGTAGAGATCGTCGGCGACTTGGGTAAACGGCGTGTAGCTCCCCCCGTCCCGGTAGAGGTCTCCGGCGAGGCCCAGGTCCTTGGCCAGATCGGCCACCCGGAACAACACCGGCTCGTAGCGCCGCTCGACGAACTCGGCCCGGCGGCTCTCGAGGAGCGGGACGAACCTGGCCAGCACCGCGAAGACGGCTTCGATGTCGAGGCCGCTGCGGGTTCCCGCCGCCAGGAGCTCGGCCGCGGCGGCGTGGGTGATGGCCAGATAGGAGTTGGCCACCAGCTTCATGCGGATGGCCGACCCCAGCGGGCCGATAGGGCGCACCTCACCCAAGGCGCCGAGGACGGGGCGGGCCCCCTCGATGGCGGTGTCGTCGCCCCCCACCAGGACCAGCAGGCGGCCCGCGGCCGCGGCCGGAGGGAAGCCGAGCACAGGGGCCTCGATGAACGCGGCGCCGCGACCCGCCGCGGCCTCGGCCACCTCCACGTGGACGTCGGGGCTGGCTGTGGGTGATGTCCACGTAGACCCGGCCCCCGCCGGCCTCGAGCGCCCCCTGCGCCCCGAGGTAGACCTGACGCACCGCCTCGGGACCGGTCAGGACGCTCACCGCCACGTCGGCATCGGCGGCGGCCTGCGCCGGCGTGGCGTACACGGAGCCGAAGCCGAGCGCCTCCGCCCGGGCCGGGGTGCGGTTCCACAAATGCAGGGCGTGGCTCTGTTCGTGCAACCGCCCGGCGATCGCGGCGCCCATCTTCCCGGTGCCCAGCACGGCCACATCCACGGCTCTCTCCTCGCCTTGCCCGCTCGTAACCGACGGTGCCTCCCTTATCTTCCCCCCTCGCCTTCCCGCTCACCCATGCCGTTGGCGCCCCGGGCAGGGCGAGACATCGGTGACGTAGGTAGAGTGCGGCCGGAGGCTCAACATCGATGCCCATCTTCTCGTCGGTCGTAGTCGGCACAGACGGCTCGGACACCGCCGCCGAAGCGGTGCGTCACGCCATCGAGCTGACCAAACTGTGCGGCGCCCAGCTGCACATCGTCACGGCCTACAAGCCCAAGGCGGTGCGGGTGGCCGGGGTTCCCGAGGAGTTCCGCGAGCGCCTGGGCCCCGGCGGCGAAGCGGACACCGTGCTCGAGGACCAGTGCGCCCGCGCCCGGGCCGCCGGCGTCGACGTCGAAGGCCACACCGGCACCGGCGATCCCGCCGATGCCATCGTGCGCGTGGCCGAGCAGGAGAAGGCCGACGTGATCGTGGTGGGCAACAAGGGCATGGTGGGCGTGCGCCGGGCCCTCGGCAGCGTGCCCAATTCCGTCGCCCACAAGGCGCCGTGCGCGGTCTTCATCGTCCAGACGAGCTGAGGTCGCCGACGGCCCGATCCCCGACGGCGGCCGGGATCAGTCGAGCGCCGGGAAGTCCGCCCCCAACTGGGTGAACGGGCCGACCACCGCGCCCGCCTCAACGTTGGCGCCGGGCCCGAGCACCGAGAACGGCCCGACCCGGGCGTCCTCGCCGATCTCGGCCCGCAGCACGGTGCTCTTGGTGACCTTGGCACCGGCACCGATGGCGCTGTCGACGACGTGGCAGTCGGGCCCGATCTCGGCCCCCGCGCCCAGGGTGCATTCCCCCTGGATGACCACGCCGGGCAGCAGGACCACGTCGGGCTCGAGGCGCGCATTGGCGTCGATGTAGGTGTTCTCGGGGTCCCACATCGTGACGCCGCGCCGCATCCACCGCTCGTTGATGCGGTCGCGCAGCTCCGCGTCGGCCACCGCCAGCTGGGCGCGGTCGTTGACCCCGGCGGCCTCCATGGGATCGCCCACCACGAGCGTCTCGACGCCGTAGCCGGCGTCGTGGAGCACGGCGTAGATCCCGGTGAGGCAGTGCTCGCCGGTGCGGACCACGGGTCGGAGCCGGCGCAGCGCCGGCGCCAGCACGGTGTGGCGGAAGCAGTGGATGGTGGTGGCCACCTCGTCGACGAAGGCGTCGTCGGCGCGCACGTCGGCGGCTTCGACGACCTGCACGACGGCGTCGTTCTTGCCCCGCACCACGCGGTCGTACCCGGTGGGATCGGGCAGCACGGCCGTGAGCAACGTGGCCGCGGCTCCGGTATTGCGATGATGACGGACGAGCGCTGCCAGTGTGGGCGGGCGCACGAGCGGCGTGTCGCCGGGGAGCACCACGACGTCGCCGTCGGCGTCGACGAGACCGTCGGGGAGAGCAGTGAGGCCCACCGCGAGCGCATCGCCCGTCCCGAGCTGCGTGCTCTGCTCGACGAACTCGATGGCGAGCGAGCGCGGCGCGTGGTCGACGAGAGTCTTCGTGACCCAATCACCCCGGTGTCCCACCACCACGACGACCTTGTGCACGGGGAGCTCGGCCAGCGCGTCGAGCACGTGCAGGATCATGGGGCGACCGCACAGCCGGTGGAGAGGCTTCGGGCGCGACGAGCGCATCCTGGTCCCTTCGCCGGCGGCGAGCACCACGGCAGAGAGCGGCCTCGTCTCCATGCGGTTTAGTCTGTCACCCGATGACGGGGGGGATGGGGCAGTCCGAGACGACCTCGAGTGCCCCCGACGCGCCGCCGAGCACGCCCTCCCCCGCCCCATGCCCCTCCTGACCTCGACGATCGACCCCGGTTCGGACGCGTACGGCCAGAACCGGGCGGCCATGGAGGCGGCCCTGGCCGAGGTGGAAGCGCAGCTGGCGCTGGCCAGGAGCGGCGGGGGTACCCGCTACGTGGAGCGCCACCGGAGCCGGGGCAAGATGCTCGCCCACGAGCGCGTCGAGCTCCTCCTCGACCGTGACTCCCCCTTCCTCGAGATCGCCCCCCTCGCCGCGTGGGGAACCGACTACACGGTCGGGGCCAGCCTGGTCTCGGGCATCGGCGTGGTGAGCGGGGTCGAGTGCCTCGTGTCGGCCAACGACCCCACGGTGCGGGGAGGGGCCACCAATCCCTTCACCATGCGCAAGTCGTCGCGCCTGGCCGACATCGCCCTCGAGAACCAACTGCCGTCCATCAGCCTCGTCGAGTCCGGCGGTGCGGATCTGCCCACCCAATCCGAGATCTTCATCCCCGGGGGCCGCGGCTTTCGAGACCTGACGCAACGCTCGGCGGCGGCGGTGCCCACCATTGCGCTCGTCTTCGGGAACTCCACCGCCGGTGGTGCGTACGTGCCGGGCATGAGCGATCACATCGTGATGATCGAGGGCCGCTCCAAAGTGTTCCTGGGAGGACCGCCCCTCGTGAAGATGGCGACGGGCGAGGAGTCCGACGACGAGGAGCTCGGGGGCGCGTCCATGCACGCCCGGGTGAGTGGTCTCGCCGACTACCTGGCCGCCGACGAGACCGACGCCATCCGCATCGGCCGCGCCATCGTGTCCCGGCTCAACCGGCACAAGCTCGGGCCGGCTCCGTCGATGCCGGCGGACGAGCCGGTCCACGACCCCGACGAGCTCCTCGGCATCGCCTCAGCTGACCTGCGCGTCCCTTTCGACCCACGCGACGTGCTGGCCCGGGTGGTCGACGGGTCGCGCTTCGACGAATTCAAGCCGCTCTACGGACCGAGCCTCGTCACGGGCTGGGCGTCCATCCACGGCTACCCCATCGGGGTGCTCGCCAACCACCGCGGCGTGTTGTTCAGCGAGGAGGCCAACAAGGCCACCCAATTCATCCAGCTCTGCAACCAGACCGACGTCCCGTTGCTGTTCCTCCAGAACACGACGGGGTACATGGTGGGCAAGGAGTACGAGCAGCGAGGCATCATCAAAGACGGCGCCAAGATGATCAACGCCGTCTCGAACTCGCAGGTCCCCCACTTGACTGTCAACATCGGCGCGTCCTACGGAGCCGGCAACTACGGGATGTGTGGGCGCGCCTACAACCCGCGTTTCCTGTTCTCGTGGCCCAACGCACGTTCCGCCGTGATGGGCCCCGCCCAACTGGCGGGGGTGCTGTCCATCGTGGCCCGCCAGGGGGCGGCGTCACGCGGCGAGGATTTCGACGAGGAGGCCGACGCCCAGATGCGGGCGATGGTGGAGTCACAGATCGAGCGCGAGTCCCTGCCCTTGTTCCTCACGGGCCGCCTCTACGACGACGGCATCATCGATCCCCGCGACACGCGCCATGTGCTCGGCATGTGCCTCTCGGTCATCCACAACACCCCCATCCACGGCACGCGCGGGTACGGCGTGTTCCGGATGTGAGCGTGCCCATGGACATACCCGTGGACGTGCCCGTGGATCAAAGCGAGAACCCATGATCGGGAAGCTCCTCGTCGCCAACCGCAACGAGATCGCGCGTCGCGTGATCCGGGGCGCGCACGCGCTCGGCATCAGCTGCGTGGCGGTGTGCTCGGACCCCGACGTCGACGCCCCCTATGTGGCCGAAGCCGACGAGTTCGTGCGCCTGCCCGGTGCCACCCCGACCGACACCTATCTCAACGTGGACGCCGTCGTGCGTGCCGCCATCACCAGCGAAGCCGACGCCGTGCACCCGGGCTACGGGTTCCTGTCCGAGGACGCCGGGTTCGCTCGGGCGTGTGGCGCCGCGGGGCTCGTCTTCGTGGGCCCCCCACCCGAGGTGATCGAGGCCATGGGCTCGAAGCTGACCGCCAAGGCCACCATGGCCGGCGCCGGCGTGCCGGTGCTCCCGACGGTGGAGATCCACGCCCGTGGTGTCGACGATGCCGTCGAAGAGGCGGTGGCCGCGCTGGGCTGGCCCGTCCTGGTCAAGGCCTCGGCCGGTGGGGGCGGCCGGGGGATGCGGGTCGTGGAGGGCCCCGACGCGCTCGCGGACGCGCTCTCCTCCGCACAACGAGAAGCTGCCTCGGCCTTCGGTGACGGGACGGTTTTCGTCGAGCCCTACGTGACGCGGCCCCGGCACATCGAGGTGCAGATCCTCGGGGACGCCCATGGCACCGTGGTGCACCTCTTCGAACGCGAGTGCTCGATCCAGCGCCGGCACCAGAAGATCATCGAGGAGAGCCCGTCCCCCGTGCTCACCCCGCACCAGCGTGCCGAGTTGGGCGCCACCGCGGTGACCGCGGCGCGCACCATCGGCTACGTCAACGCCGGCACCGTCGAGTTCCTGCTCCTCCCCGACGGGCGTTTCGCCTTCTTGGAGGTCAACACCCGGCTCCAGGTCGAACACCCCGTCACCGAGATCGTCACCGGGCTCGACCTCGTGCGGCTCCAGCTGCTCGTCGCCGACGGCATTCCCCTTCCGCCCGAGGTCATCGACGCCCGCGTCACGGGGCACGCCATCGAGGCGCGTCTGTATGCCGAAGACGCCACACGCCAGTTCCAGCCCTCGGCCGGGCTCCTGCACCGCTTCCGGTTCCCACTGTCCTCGAGGGTCCGCATCGACAGCGGCGTCGAAGACGGGTCGGAGGTCTCGGTCCACTACGACCCCATGCTGGCCAAGGTCATCGCGCATGCCCCCACCCGCACCGAGGCGGCCCGTGCCCTGGCGGGCGCGCTCGAGCGGGCCCAGGTGCACGGCGTCACCACCAATCGCGACCTCCTGGTACGCATCCTGCGCCACCCCGAGTTCCTCTCCGGCGACATCGACACCGGCTTCCTCGTCCGCCACGACCCCGCCGTGCTCGGCGCGCCACTGGCCGACGCGCCGACACGACAGCTGCACGCCGTGGCCGCCGCGCTGGCGGGCCAGGCCGAGCGACGCGCCCAGGCGCCGGTGCTCGGGGCCATGCCCTCGGGGTGGCGCAACAACCCCTCGTCACCCCAGACGGTCGCATTCGCCGGTCCCGACGGGACGGTGGCCGTCGACTACCGGTTCGACCGGACCGGGGAGTGCACCGACGTGGCGGTGAACGGCGAGGGGCGACAGGACATCTCGGTGCTGTCGTGCACCGCCGCCGCGGTCGTCCTCAACGTGGCCGCGGCGTCGGGTCAGGACCGTCCCTCCGGAGAAGACCGTGTCTCCGAACAGAACGGGGTGGCGCGGCGCTACGAGGTCCAGCGGGTGGGGCTCACCACCTTCGTCGACGGGCCTGACGGCTCCACGGTGCTGACCGAGATCGACCGCTTCCCGGTGCCCGGGAGCCTGCTGGCGGCGGGCGCCCTCGTCGCCCCGCTGCCGGGAACCGTGGTCAAGGTGGCTGTCGCCGCCGGCGACCCCGTCGCCGCGGGCGACACACTGGTCGCCATCGAGGCCATGAAGATGGAACACGAGGTGCGCTCCCCCTCCGACGGCATCGTCACCGAGGTCCATGTCGCCGCCGGGGAGCAGGTCGACGCGGGGCGCCTGCTCGTCGTCATCGACGGGCCCGACCACAACTCGGACGGGGCGACCTGATGCCCACCGGCCCCGATCGTCCCGCCCCCCCCGAGGCGACGCGTCGGGGGGTGCGCATCGCCAATTGCTCGGGCTTCTACGGCGACAGGCTGTCGGCGCCATCCGAGCTGCTCGCGGAGGGAGAGGTCCCCGACGTCCTGACGGGCGACTACCTCGCCGAGCTCACCATGCTGATCTTGTGGAAGTCGCGCCAACGCGACCCCACCCTCGGCTACGCCCGCACCTTCTACCGCCAGATGGAGGAGGTCCTCGGCACCTGCATCGACCAGGGCGTCAGGGTGGTGGCCAACGCCGGGGGGCTCAACCCCGCCGGACTGGCCCAGGCCCTCCGTGCCCTGGCCGCCAAGCTCGGCATCGACGTGAACGTCGCCCACGTGGAGGGCGACGACATCCTCGGTCGCCTGGGATCGCTGCAAGCGGCCGGCGACCCCCTTGCCCATCTCGACACGGGCCGGTCCCTCGTCGAGGCGGGCAGCGATCCCGTGAGTGCCAACGCCTACCTCGGCGGCTTCGGGATCGCCGACGCGCTCTCGGGTGGTGCCGACGTGGTGGTAACCGGGCGCGTCACCGACGCCTCGCTCGTGGTGGGCCCCGCGGCGTGGTGGTTCGGATGGTCGCGCACCGACTGGGACCGCCTGGCGGGCGCGGTGGTGGTGGGCCATGTCATTGAGTGCGGCACCCAGACCACGGGTGGCAATTACGCCTTCTTCCCCGAGGTGCCGGGACTCGAGCACCCCGGCTTCCCCATCGCCGAGGTGGCCCAGGACGGCTCGGCGGTCATCACCAAGCACGAAGGCACCGGTGGCCTCGTGTCAGCGGGGACCGTCACCGCCCAGCTCCTCTACGAGATCGGCGGCCCACTCTACGCCAATCCCGACGTGGTGGCGGACTTCTCGACCATTCGCGTCGAGGACGTCGGCCCTGACCGGGTACGCGTGTCGGGCGTGCGCGGCCTCCCCGCCCCGGAAAAGCTCAAGGTGTCGATCAACCTCCTGGGTGGCTACCGCAACACCATGACGTTCGTGCTCACGGGGCTCGACATCGAAGAGAAAGCGGCCCTGGTGCGTCGCACCATGGACGCGCTCGTGGGCGGGGTCTCGCACTTCGCCGACTACGACGTCCGCCTCATCCGCACCGACGTCCCCGACGCTCCGACGAACGAGCAGGCGAGCGCGCAGCTGCGTGTCACGGTCAAGGATCCCGATCCCGACGTGGTGGGGAGGCACTTCTCCAACGCCGCCACCGAGCTCGCGCTGGCGAGCTACCCGGGGTTCTATCTGACGTCCCCACCTGGCGAGGGCACCGCCTACGGCGTGTTCTGGCCGGCCCTGGTGCCACGCGACGCTGTCGAAGAGACCGTCGTCCACCACGACGGCCGTCGCGTCATCGTGGCCCCGGGCCCGACCACGCCCACGCCAGCATTGGCGGAAGGGGTGCCGCAGACGACGTCTCCCCTACCCGAGATCCCCACCGGCGCCACACGCCCGATGCCGCTCGGGACCGTGATCGGGGCGCGCTCGGGCGACAAGGGGGGCAACGCCAACGTGGGCCTGTGGGCGCGCAGCCCGGCGGGGTTCGCGTGGCTGGCCGCCGAGCTCAGCGTGGACCGGTTCCGACAGCTGCTCCTCGAAGCCGCCGACCTCGAGGTCGACCGGTATGTCCTCCCCAATCTCCTCGCGCTCAACTTCGTCGTGCACGGGCTCCTGGGCGAAGGCGTGGCCTCGTCGACCCGGCCCGACCCGCAAGCCAAGAGCCTGGGCGAGTACCTGCGCTCGCGCGTGGTGGACGTGCCCGTCGCGCTTCTCGCCGACATGCCCGATCCCGACATTCTCGACCCCGACGCGCCGAGGTGAGCCATGGACTTCGCTGAGACCGACGAACAACGCATGCTGCGCGAGGCCGTGGACGGCATCGCCTCGAAATACGGCCACAGTTACTTCGCCGAACGTGCCCGCCGGGGTGGCAACACCGACGAGTTGTGGAACGAGCTGGCCGAGGGCGGATTCCTGGGGGTGAACGTCCCCGCCGAGTACGGCGGGGGCGGGATGGGGATCGCCGAGCTCGCCATCGTCCTCGAAGAGCTCGCCGCCAACGGCTGTCCTCTGCTGCTGCTCGTGGTCTCTCCGGCCATCTGCGCCACGATCATCGCCCACTTCGGTTCACCGGAGCAGAAGCAGGCGTGGTTGCCGCGCTTCGGCTCGGGGGAGTTGAAGATGGCCTTCGCCATCACCGAGCCCGACGCCGGCTCCAACAGCCACAAGATCTCCACCAGCGCCACGCGTGACGGCGACCTTTGGCGCCTCAACGGGACGAAGTACTACATCTCCGGCGCAGACGAGTCCGAGGCGGTGCTGGTCGTGACGCGCACCGGTGTCGACGAGGACAGCGGCCGGGGGCGCCTGTCACTGTTCATCGTCGACCTCGACAGCCCCGGGCTGGACAAGACACTCATCCCCGTCGAGATCGTCGCCCCCGAGAAGCAGTTCACCTTGTTCTTCGACAACGTCGACGTGCCCGCCGACCGTCTGCTCGGCACCGAGGGTGACGGGCTGCGGCAGGTCTTCGTCGGGCTCAACCCCGAGCGCATCATGACCGCGGCGATGGCCACCGGCATCGGCCGCTACGCGCTCGCCAAGGCGGCCGCTTACGCCCGGGACCGCTCGGTGTGGGGAACCCCGATCGCGCGCCATCAAGGGATCTCACATCCTCTGGCCAAGGCGAAGATCGAAGTCGAGCTGGCTCGGCTCATGGGCCAGAAGGCAGCGTGGGCGTGTGACTCGGGCGCAGACGCCGGCGTGGCCGGGGAGGCCGCCAACATGGCCAAGTACGCCGCCGCCGAGGCATCGCTGGCCGCGCTCGACCAGGCCATCCAGACCCACGGGGGCAACGGGATGTCGTCGGAGTACGGACTGGCCGACATGTGGGGTATGGCCCGCCTCATGCGGACCGCGCCCGTGAGCCGGGAGATGATCCTGAATTTCGTGGCCCAGCACTCGCTGCACCTGCCCAAGTCCTACTGAGTACGCACTCGATCTCCCCGGCCCTGGGTGACGCCGGCCGGTCGCAGGCCGGTCGCAGGCCGCGAATCGGCCTCAACCCCTGTCGACAAGGCTCTCCGGTGCCGTACAATATTTGGACCGGACGGGCACGACCGCTCCGGTCTCTGGCGGGGACCAGTGGAGGGGGGCGACGGTGACTGCACCTTATCTATCCGTGCTCATTCCGGCCTACAACGAGGGGCGCACCCTCGAACGCGTCATCGATGCCGTGCTCAAGGTCCCCGAAGACCTCGAAATCGTCCTCATCGACGACGGGTCGAGCGACGACACCTGGAGCGTCATGGAGAGCCGGGTCGACGGCAACCGGGTGCGCTCGGTGCGACACGACGTCAACCGGGGCAAGGGGGCGGCCATCCGCACCGGCCTCACCCATGCCCGGGGTCACATCGTCTTGATCCAGGATGCCGACCTCGAGTACTCGCCCGACGACTACGGGACACTCCTCGAGCCACTCAAGACCGAGCGGGCCACCGTCGTCTTCGGGTCACGATCGTTCTCCAGCCACGCCGCTTACAGCTACTGGTACGTCATGGGCAATCGCCTGGTGACCCTCGTCACCAACGTTCTGTACAACTGTTACCTGTCCGACATGGAGACCGGGTACAAGGTGATGCCGCTCACCGTGGCGCGCTCGCTCGACCTGCACGCCAACGGCTTCGAGCTCGAGCCCGAGATCACCGCCAAGCTGCTCCGGCTCGGCCACCGAATCTTCGAGGTTCCCGTCACCTACACGGCGCGCTCTCGCGAGGAGGGCAAGAAGCTCACCGCCATGGACGGCGTCAAGGCCGTCCTGACCCTCCTCCGCTACCGGCTCTGGAACGGTCGACCCTGATTAGCGATCGCCGACCGGACGGCCGAACCCGGCGGGAAGACGGTCGCACACGAGCATGACCATTCCCCACGATGACACGCCGCCTGTCACCGACAGGCACTCCCCCACGCTGGGCCGGGTGCTCGAGGTGCTCGCCGGCGCGCCCCGGTACCGGGACTGGATCTTCTCCATGGCTTCGCCATATCTGGGGAGCCGGGTCCTCGAGGTCGGGGCCGGAAGCGGCACCATGTTCGACTGTCTCATCGGGCGCGAGCACGCCGTGGCCCTCGAGATCGACCCGGGGTTGGTGGCCGAGCTCGTCCGGCGCCTCGATGGCAGGCCCGACGTCACCATCGTCGAGGGAAGTGTCACCGACCCCGCCGTCGTCGACGAGCTCCGCGCTCTTCGCATCGACTCCGCCATGTCGTTCAACGTGCTGGAGCACATCGAGGACGACATATCGGCCCTGCGCGCCGTCGCGTCGGTCCTCGACCCGGGCGGGTCACTGGCGGTGCTGGTACCGGCGTTCCCGAGCATCTTCGGGGCGATGGACCGCGGCGTCGGGCACGTCCGGCGCTACCGGCGCCAGGAACTGGTCGACAAGATGGAGTCGGCCGGGTTCTCGGTGGCAGAGGCTCGCTATGTGAACATGCCCGGCTATCTCGCTTGGTTCGTCAACGGGCGCGTCCTGCGGTCCTCCTCGCCGGCGGGGGGCCCGCGCCTGGTCTCTCTCTACGACAAGACGGTGATCCCCATGACACGGCTCCTCGAAAGAGCCGTCGATCCGCCCTTCGGCCAGTCCCTTTTCGTGGCCGGCACCAAACGCTGACTCGACCCTGAATGCCGTGAGTCAGGAGGCCGGGGCGAAACGGCGAGCGTCGTCCGCCGCGTACTTGGCGACGATCGAGTCGATCGCGGCGGCGCGCTCGACGGCCTCGGTCACCTCGGCGAGGCGACCACCCGGGAGCGCGAACGTCATCTCGTCGGGCCGCATGCCAGTGCGGGCCCGGCTCAGGGCGCACCCGACGCTGGCGGCGAGCTCTCCGTGCTCCTTGGCCAGGGCCACGATGTGGCACTGGGGCTTGCCCTCGATCTTCAATCCTGGCAACGCGTCCGAGAGCACCATCATCTGACGGCCGTTGACGCGCAGGAGCACGACGTCGGGAGTCGACGCCGCCTCGGCGACGGGGCCGTAGGTGATCACCTCGGAACGCTGCGAGATCGACGGAATGCCGCCCACCGCTTCGGCGTCCACCCACCCCGACTCGAGCAGGGCGGCCACGTCGTCGTTGCCGCCGACCTCTTCGAGGCTGGCCAACCCGTGCGTGAAGCGGCCCACCGAGCAGTTGCCGTGGTCCTCGGGCGCCGTGGTGAAGCTGCGCTGCGCGGCGCGCACCCAGAAGACGCACCCGGCGGGTACCCGCCCGGACCGACCGTCCGCGGCGGGCTCGGACATGGGCTCGTCGAACGCCTCCACGCCGGCCGGAGCATCGTCGCCGAAGGAGATGCCGATGGGCGCCACGGCCAGGTGCAGCGCCTTGCTGAGGGAGTCGGCCAGGGATCGGTGGTCGGTCATGGCCGCCATCTTCGGCGTCGAGGGACCCTGCTGTCTAGGCGAGCTGGGCTGTCTAGGCGAGCTGGGCTGTCTAGGCGAGCTGGGCTGTCTAGGCGAGCTGGGCTGTCTAGGCGAG
>JGI12269J14319_10000915_pt1 | contig 29088 bp, 25 predicted proteins | sample PeaSoiSIISIP2007_FD_14319 | JGI IMG/M metagenome (IMG submission 14319)
ATTGCCGTGGACCCCCGCCACACCTCCCAGCGGTGCTCGTCGTGCGGGCACCTCGACAGGGAGAACCGGCGAACGCAGGCCGAGTTCCGATGCCGAGGGTGTGGTCACGCGGCCCACGCCGACGTGAACGCGGCCATGAACATCTTGCGGGCCGGTAGGTCCCGACAGGCTCCGGCCTGTGAGGGGTCGGCAAATTGACCCACTACCCAAAATCGTGAACCTGGGCCGCGCCCGTCGTCGCCCGGCGCGGCCCAGCGCGACAGGGATCGGGCTCGGCGCCGCCGTCACCCTGGCGGTGGCGCTCGTGGTCGCCGCCGTGGTGGTGCGTCCCCGCCGGGTGGTGGTGCGGGGCCGGAGCATGGAACCGACCTTGGCACCCGGAGACCGCCTTCTCGTGGTCCGCGCCCGTGGGCTGCACCCCCTGGACGTCGTGGCGGTGCGTGACCCCAGCGACCCGAAGCGTGTGCTCGTGAAGCGGGTGGGCGCGGTGCTCGAGGACGAGATCGTGCTGCGGGGCGACAATCCCGGGGCCTCCACCGACAGTCGCAGCTTCGGCCCCGTGCCGACCACCGCCGTCCTCGGCAAGGTGATCCGTTGCTACGCCCCCTCGTGGCGCGCCGGCCCGGTGCGCTGACCCGGTGCGCTGGCCCTGCGCGCTGAACCGGGTTAGCCGGGGTGTGCCGGGCAGGGGAGTGCGGGGATCGCCAAGGAGCGGAGTACGCTCGCCGTGATGGCCTGGCTGGAAACGGAGCTCGAGCGACTGCTCGCCCCTGACTACCTGGACGGGTTGCGCGAGCGCTCGCTCGAGGACGTGAGGTCCATGCGCGCCGAGTGCCAGGAGGCCGAGACGGCCGTGTCGTACCTGCGGCGTATGGCACAGGGCCGGTTGGACCTCGTCCATGCCTGTCTCGACCACCACGGCGAGGGCGGAGACGACCTCGACGCACTGGTGGAGCGGTTGCCGTCGATCATCGGCTCGGGTCCGCCCCGACCCCAGGGATACGGACGGCTTCCTTCCCAGATGTCGCCCGATCTCGACAGGGACGATCTCACCGAGGAGCTCGACGGCGTACTCGACGCGGATCACACCGCCACCCTCACGACCATGAGCGAAGCCGAGCTGCGCGCCGTGGGAGAACAGCTCACCGCCATCGAGCAGCGCATCTCCGACCAACGCCGCGCCCTGCACGAGCGCATCGATGCCCTGCAGGCGGAGATCGTCAGTCGGTACAAGACGGGCGAGGCGTCCGTCGACGGCCTGCTGGCCTGACCGGCATCCCGACCGTCCGAGGAACGCAGGCGTGCCCAAGCAACTCCCGGATCGCTGGGGTGACCTCGGTGCCTTCATCCGGGAACAGCGGTCCACGGCGCGGCTCTCGTTGCGCCGGCTGTCGGAGCTGGCCGGGATCTCCAACCCGTACCTGAGCCAGATCGAGCGCGGGCTGCGCCGGCCTTCGGCGGAGATCCTCCAGCAGATCGCCAAGGCGCTGCGCATCTCGGCCGAGACGCTCTACGTCCAGGCCGGCATCCTCGAGCCCGGGACGGGAGAGACCGACCTGGCGCGCGAGATTCTCGCCGATGCCCACCTCAACGAGGAGCAGAAGCAGGCGCTCATCCGCATCTACCTGTCCTTCCGCCACGAGAACGAGGGCCGCCACGAGAACGAGGGCCAGGCCGGGCACGAGGAATCACCGCAGGCCGACGTGCCGACGGGAACCGCAGGTCCTCCCGACGCGGCGGGTACCTCGGTGCCGGGGGAGATCGCCAGGGTGGCGACGGGCCCGGCCGAGACCCCGGCCGGCGTCTAACCCCACCGGGCACCGAGCGGCGCGCCCGACCGGCGACTCCCCAAGACCCGTCGCGCCCGGACCGGGGCGGTGTATGTCCAGGTAGGCTCCTCGCCGGTGCGTCGTCTCTCAGTGCTCTCCCTGCACACCTCGCCGCTGGCCCAACCCGGGACCGGTGACGGCGGGGGGATGAACGTCTATGTGCGTGAGCTGTCGACCGCCCTGGCCCGCGCCGGCGTGGAGTGCGACGTCTACACGCGTGCCTGGTCCGACGACCTGCCCGCCACCGTGGCGGTGGAACCCGGGTTGCGTGTCCACCACGTGCCCGCAGGCCCCTTGGGCCCCATGGCCAAAGAAGAGCTCCCCTCCGTCGTCGACGAGTTCACCGACAACGTCGTCTCCCTCATGACCTCGGGGGCCGGGGTCGATCCCCTCCTGCACGAGGAGACGGGCTTCGACGCCGTGCACGCCAATTACTGGTTGTCGGGCATCGCCGGGCACCGCATCAAGCACGAGCTCGATCTTCCCCTGGTGTCGACCTTCCACACCCTGGCCCGGGTCAAGGCGGAGGCGAGCCCCGAGGAGATGTCGAGCGACGAGCCCCATCGTCGGGCCGAGGCCGAGGCCGCCGTTATGCGCTGCTCGGAGGTCGTGCTGGCCTCGTGCTCGGTGGAGGCGGAGCAGCTCGCGCAGCTCTACGACAGCGACCCGGCCCGCATCCGTGTCGTGGCTCCCGGGGTCGATCACGCCTTCTTCGGTCCGGGGCATAAGCCGCAGGCGCGTCGGGCGCTGGACCTGCCTGCGAACGGTCCGCTGTTGTTGTTCGTGGGTCGGATCCAGCCCCTCAAGGGTGCCGATGTCGCCGTGCGGGCGTTGGCGGCCATGACGGACCACCCCGGAGCCACGCTCCTCATCGTCGGAGGGCCGAGTGGTCCGCGCGGCGAGGACCACCTCGCTTCGCTCCAGAAGCTCGTCGACGAGTTGGGGTTGGCCGACCGGGTCCGCTTCGAGGAGCCGCAACCGCACGAGCTGCTGTCGACGTACTACCGCGCCGCCGACGTCTGTGTCGTGCCCAGCCGGTCGGAGTCCTTCGGTCTGGTGGCCCTCGAATCGGCCGCGTGCGGGACGCCGGTCGTCGCCGCCGCCGTCGGAGGGCTCACCACGCTCGTCGAGGACGGGAGGACCGGCCTCGTCGTGGATCCCTCGACACCCGGGGCATTCGCGGCGGCGGTCTCCGGGGTCCTGGCCGACCCCCTGCTCGCCGAGCGCCTGGGGACCGCGGCAGTGGTGCGGGCCCGCCGCTATACGTGGGCGCAGGCCGCGTCGTTGCTGCGTGCGACCTACGAGGAGCTCACGGCCGAGCGACTCGTCGATTGCCGCTGACGCCGTAGGTCCGGCGCCCCGGACGCGTGCCCAGAGCCGACATCGCCACCGCCGCTGAGCGCGTCGCCTGCGACACCGTCATCGAGCGGTGGACGGCGGCCCGTCTTGCCGAGGATGGTGCCGTGGTGGCGGTGGACCGCGAACCCGATGCGGGACGCTGGTACCTGCGGCTGCGCGGCGACGAGAAGGAGTTCGTCACGGTGTGGCTCACCGTCCGTCAGCGCACCCTGCACCACGAGGCGCAGGTCATGCCCGCGCCCGAGGTCAACATCGAAGCGACGTACGAGTACTTGCTGCGCCGCAACGCCGAGCTGTACCAGATGCGCTTCGCACTGGGAGCTGAGGACGCCGTGTACCTCGTCGGCGAGATACCGGTGAGTTCGGTCACCGAAGACGAGCTCGACCGGATCGTCGGGTCGAGCCTCGCGTACGTCGACGACTTCTTCCCCACTGCCATGAGCATCGGGTTCGCGGGCCGTTACCGCCGCCGCCGACCAGCATGACGCGTCGCGCGCGACTCACGTCGCGTGCTTGACGCGACAGATCTTCGTCACGTCTTCTGCGCGCGCCGCGCGCACGGGCTAGGGTGCCAAGGCGCACGGCCCGAGGGGCTGGTGACGTCGGTCGATCGGGGAAGTGCGACCGGTGTCCAGGGTTCCTCGGGCCGCGCCGCGTCACCATCGTCGGTAGCGTGACGACGATGGAGCCGAAGCTGCTAGTCGTCGGGGGCGGCCGCATGGGCGGCGCGCTGGTGCACGGGCTTCTCGGTGCCGGTTGGAACCCGACAGACATCGTCGTGGTCGAGCCGTCCACCGATCGTCGGGCCGAGCTTGCCGACACGCTCCCGCTCGTCGAGGTCTTCCCCGAGGTCCGCAGCGCGGAGGCGGCGGTCCTCGCCGTCAAGCCCGCCGTCGGTGAAGAAGCGTGCCGGGCGCTCTCGGCCGTGGGAGTCTCCCGTGTCCTGTCGATCATGGCGGGCGTGCCCCTGGCCCGACTCGAATCGTGGCTTCCCCCTTCCACTGCGGTGGTGCGGGCCATGCCCAATTCGCCGGCCACGGTCGGAGCCGGAGTCTCCGCCCTGGCGGGGGGGTCGAGGGCGACCGACGACGACCTGGCCTGGGCCGAGGAGCTGCTCGGGGCGGTCGGCCACGTCGTCAGGCTCCCCGAGGCGTCGCTCGACGCCGTGACCGGGCTGTCGGGATCGGGCCCTGCCTATCTGTTCCTCGTGGTCGAAGCCCTCGTCGAGGCGGGCATGGCCGTGGGGCTGACCGAAGAGGTGAGCCGCGCCCTGGTCGAAGGCACCCTCGTGGGGGCCGCCCGCCTCCTGGTCGAGTCGGGCGAGTCGCCCCAGAGTCTCCGGGAAGCAGTCACCTCGCCCGGGGGCACGACCGAGGCGGGCCTGCGCGTGCTCGAGGATCGAGGGGTGCGGGTGGCGATCACCGCGGCGGTGGCCGCCGCCACCGAACGCTCCCGCCAGTTGGCCAGGTGACCACCCCTGGTGGGGGCTGCGGCCGGGGTTTTGCCGCCAGGGGCCCGTGTCGGCGACCTTTGGTGGGAACCCGGGCGGGGCTCGGCACCCGGGACCGGCGATCCGGCCGGTCGGGCTGAGCAGCAGTTTTCTGCCCCACTCACTTTCCAACATTCACCACATTGGCGTACAGTCGCCTCAGGCGGGAGAGGGGTGATTCCACTGAGTGCAGATGACGTCACCAGCGCTCGCTACCTGACTGTACGCGAGGTAGCGAGCACGCTGAGAGTGTCGAACATGACGGTGTACCGATTGATCAATGCGGGAGAGCTTCCTGCGGTACGCGTCGGAAAGTCGTTCCGTCTCCGCGAGGATGACGTGAACCGCTACCTGGCGGACCGGTACACCCAGGCCGGCTGACTTCCGCCGGCCGCCTTGGCGACGAGGGGGGCAGGTGGCGGGGCGCGCCGGTGGGTCGGTCTTTCTCCTGACCGACTACGGGCTCGCCGACGAGTTCGCCGGTGTGGTGCGAGCCTCTGTGGTGCGTCATGCACCCGGCGCTCCGATCATCGACCTGACGCACGGCGTGACGCCGTTCGACGTGAGGGCGGGCGCACTGGCGCTGGTGCGCGCCGTTGCGCACCTTGGACCCGGTGTCGTGATGGCTGTCGTCGATCCGGGCGTGGGGACGCGGCGCCGTGCCGTCGTGGTGTCGGTGGCCTCGACGACGCAGGGAGAGGGACCGCACCATTTCGTCGGCCCCGACAACGGTCTGCTCCCGTGGGCCGTTGACGCCGTCGGTGGTGCGGACGGTGCGGTGGAGATCCGTCGTGATCCTGCGCCGGACTCGGCGGGGGCATGGGGCGCCACGACCTTCGACGGACGCGACGTCTTCGCGCCTGCCGCCGCCCGTCTGTGGCGGGGGGTCCCGATGCAAGAGCTCGGGCCCGAGCTCGATCCGGCCGACCTGGTTCGTCTCACTGAACCTCGGGTGTCGACGTCGCTGGGCTCGCTCGAGGCCGAGGTCTTGTGGGTCGACGGCTTCGGCAACGTGCAGCTCGCCGCCCGCCCCGCTGACGCCGTCGCGGCGACGCTCGACACCGAGCTCGAGGTGATCGGCGCCGTGCGTCATCGCGTCAGACGCGTGCGCGCCTTCGCCGACCTCGGACCGGGCGCGCTCGGGCTGATCGTCGACGCCAACGGGTACCTCTCTGTTGTCTGTGACCGGCAGCCGGCCGCTACCGTGCTCGGCGTGCAACCGGGGGACCTGGTCATGGTGCGCGCCGTCGATCCGGGTGGCGCGTCATGAACCTCGCCATGCTCGCCGATCACCATCCGGCCGGGGCTCGCGCGTTGTATGCCGAAGGGAGTTGGCACACCTGGGGCGACGTTCGTCGCCGGGCCGGGGCGGTCGCTGCCGCCCTGTCCGAACTCGGTGTCGACCCGGGGGACCGGGTGGCGATCGTGTGGCCGACGTCGGTGGATTTCGTCGTGGCCTATCTGGGGGTCCTCGCCGCCGGGGCTGTCGCCGTCCCGCTCAATCCCAACAGCCCTGCCAACGAGCTGCGGCGCGAGCTCGATGTCGTCGAGCCGGCGGCGGTCATCGCCCACGGCCCGATCGGCCCGGTCACCGGCGTCCGCCACGTCGTGCTGCCGGGCGCCGTCGGGGGGACGGCGGAGTCGACCGCGGAGTCCACCGCGGAGGTGACGTCCTGGGAGGAGTTCTCCGGAGCGGCGCCGACCCGACCAGCGCAGCACGGCGAGCAGGGTGCGCACGGCGAGCAGGGTGCGCAGGACGAGCCGGACGAGCGGGGCGCAGGCACGGCGACCGACGGGCAGCAGCCGCTGCGCCCGGTGGACCGGCAAGACAGTGATCTCGCCGTGCTGTTGTTCACGTCCGGGACAGCGGGTGAGCCCAAGGCGGCCATGCTCACCCACGGCAACCTGACGGCCAATCTGCGTCAGATGCTCGGCATCCCCGAGATCCTGCGGTCGGACGACGTCGGTCTGGTGGCGCTGCCGTTGTTCCACGTCTTCGGATTGAACGTGGCATTGGGGCTTTCTCTGGCCACCGGTGCCGCACTGGTGTTGGACAGCCGTTTCGATGCGGCGCAGTCGTTGCGACAGGTCGAAGAGCTCGGGGTGACGACGCTGCTCGGCGTACCCACCATGTTCGCGGCGTGGGCCGACACCGGTGACACCGGTCGGGGCGGCGTGTCACCACTCACCGGCGTGCGCCGGGCCATCTCGGGTGCGGCCGCGCTCGACGCCGATGTTGCCCTTCGCTTCCAACGTCGCTACGGAATCGAGATCTGGCAGGGCTACGGGCTCACCGAAGCGGCACCGGCGGTGTCCACGAGCGTCGGCACAGGCCGCAATCGACCGGGCTCTGTCGGTCGCCCCTTGCCCGGCGTCGAGGTGCAGCTGGTCGACGACGAAGACGAGCCCGTCCTCGAAGGCGACACCGGAGAGATCTGGGTGCGCGGCGACAACGTGTTCGCGGGCTACTGGGGCGACTCCGCCGCCACCTCCCGTGTGCGCACCCATGACGGTTGGCTGCGGACCGGTGACATCGGGGTGATCGGCGAGGACGGTGATCTCTTTGTCGTCGATCGTTCCAAGGATCTCGTCATCGTCTCGGGCTTCAACGTGTTCCCGGCCGAGGTCGAGCGGGTGGTGGCGTCGATTCCCGGCGTGGCCGAGGTGGCCGTGATCGGACGGCCCGATCCCACCACGGGCGAGACCGTCGAAGCCGTGATCGTGGCGGGCCCGGGCGCGGCAGTGACCGAGGAGATCGTGCGCCGGCACTGTGTCGCCAATCTGGCGCGCTACAAGTGTCCGACGACGGTCAGGTTCGTCGCCGAGCTTCCCCGTGGCCTCGCGGGCAAAGCGTTGCGCAGGGCATTGCGGGACCAACCCGCCTGAGCACCGGGCGTCGCGTCGGCGCGACGTGATCCGACGGCGCCGTGTTGCCCACCTCGACCCGGACCGCTCCTCGTCACCCGAGCGGATGGAACCGTTCAGGACTTCGGCGTGATCGATTTGGGCCCCACGTCGACTTGGTGTCCGGTACCCCCGCCTCGGTACGATCCGGCCGATGGTGGTCCCGAGCTCGCGCCGCATTCCTGAGGCCACGGTGGCGCGCCTCCCCGTGTACCAGCGGATCCTCCTGGAGTTGGTGCGGGCGGGAACGACGACGGTGTCGTCGGACCAATTGGCGGAGATGGCCCGGGTGAACGCGTCCAAGGTCAGGAAGGACCTGTCGTTCCTGGGCTCGTTCGGGACGCGTGGCTCGGGGTACGAGGCCCAATTCCTGCTCACGCAGATCGACCGCGAGCTCGGCCTCCACGGCGACTGGCCCGTCGCCATCGTGGGACTCGGGAACCTGGGACGGGCCCTCGCCAACTCGCAAGGGTTCACCTCACGGGGGTTTCGCGTGGCCAGCCTGTTTGACGTGGAGCCGACGCTTCTCGGCACCGAGATCGGTGGTGTGACCGTCCATCACGTGGACGAGTTCGAACGGGTGTCGGCGGCCGATCCTCCTTCGATCGGCGTCATCGCCACCCCGGCGTCGGCCGCGCAGGACGTCGCCAACCGGATGGTGCAGGCGGGCGTGGGGTCGGTGCTCAATTTCGCGCCCCGGGTCCTTACCGTTCCCCCCGAGGTGCTGTTGCGCTACGTCGACCTGTCGATCGAGCTGCAGGTCATGAGCTTCTATCTGTCGCACCGCGACGCCCCCGGGACCGCCCCGGCCTGGTCCCCGCTGCCCCACGCCGTGGGTCTGAGCTCGGCCGAGCCCGGCTGACCACGTCTTTCGGTCCCTTTCGGCCCGACAGTTTCCCTCCACCTCCCAGCATCTCGATGGGGTCGCGGCGAGCCCGCTCGGCACGCCCGCGGCGCCCACCCGGTCTGGCACACCGAGGCGCCGACCGGCATCCTGGTAGGGAGGGATCGGGCCCACCCAGGGCCAAGGTGTCCCGCTGCGGGTGGTCCGCCCGCGCAAGGAGCTCTGCGAGGCGTTGTCGGTCATCGTTGTTGGACTCGAGCAACCCCAGGTCCCGCTGGACGTGCTGGAACGGGTCGCCATTGCCGAGGACGATCTCGGCAAGGTCGTCGCGGGTCTGCGGGACAGAGCCAACCTGGCCGAGGTCGTGGTGCTGTCGACGTGCATGCGGACCGAGCTCTATGCCGTGGTCGAACGTTTCCATGAAGGGGTGACCGACCTCCAGGAATTTCTCGCCGGGATGGCGCGTACACCCGTCGACGACCTCGAGGACAGCTGGACGGTGTTGTTCGACGACGCCGTGACCGGACATCTCTTCGAGGTGGCGGCCGGGCTCCGTTCGAGCGTCCTGGGTGAGAGCGAAGTCCTCGGCCAGGTGCGACGCGCCCTCGAGCGGGCCCAGGCCGAGCACGCCAGTGGGCCGGTGCTGTCGACGCTGTTCCGCCATGCCGTACAGACCGGTCGCCACGTCCGCACCACGACCGCCATCGCCCAGGGATCGACGTCGCTGTCCCATGTGGCTGTGGAGCTGGCGGCTTCGAGGCTCGGCGGTTCGCTGGCAGGCCGGCACGTGGTCGTCGTGGGTGCCGGGGAGATGGGAGAGGGCATGGTGCAGGCTCTCGCCGGACACGGAGACCTGGCTCAGGTCGTGGTGGCCAACCGCACGGTGGGGCGCGCCTCGAGGTTGGCGGCGCGCGTGGGCGGCACCGGGGTGGGACTGGCCGGGATCGTGGACGCCGTGGCCTCGGCCGACGTCGTGTTCGTGTCGACCGCCGCGTCGCTGCCCGTGCTCGACGCCGAGCTGCTCGGCCCGGCGAGCGCAGCGCGTGCCGGCGCCGCCGGCATGGCGCCGCTCGTGGTCGTCGATCTCGGGGTTCCTCGCAACGTCGACCCCTCGGTGGGCGCGCTGTCGGGGATCGACCTCCTCGACATGGACGACCTCACCGAACATGCCGAACGGGCGATGGCGGGACGCCGGGCCGAACTGTCGGCCGCGCAGGAGATCGTGGCCCACGAGGTCGAGCGCTACCGGGCCGAGGAACGGGCCCGTGGGGCGGCCCCGGTGGTCTCCGCTTTGCGCACCCGCGTCGAGGAACTGCGCCGGGCCGAGCTCGATCGACATCGGGGGCGGTCGTCCGAGCTCGACGAGCGGCAATGGCAGGAGGTGGACTCCGTCGTCGGTGACGTGCTGGCCAAGCTGTTGCACCAGCCCACCGTGGCGGTGAAAGAGGCGGCGGGCACCCCCCGCGGCGAGCGCCTGGTCGAGGCGTTGCGCACGCTGTTCGATCTCTGACGCGGTGGNGACCCCGATCGGCGGGGACCGGCCACGGCGCTCTCTGCGGCTCGCCACCCGAGGGTCGCCGCTGGCGCTGTTCCAGGCGCGGCGCGTCGCCGAGCTCCTGGGAGCGCGGCCCGGCGCCCCGCCCTGCGAGCCCGTCGTCGTGCAGACGACGGGGGATGCGCTCGCCGACGTCCCCGTCGCCCAGCTCGGAGGGCAGGGCGCGTTCGTGAAGGAGGTGCAGCTGGCCGTCCTCGACGGCCGGGCCGACCTGGCCGTGCATTCCGCCAAGGACCTGCCGTCGGAAACCCCGCCCGGACTCGTGCTTGCGTGCGTGCCCGAACGGGCCGATCCCCGCGACGCCCTCGTCGGCGCCACCCTCGAAAGTCTGCCGACCGGCGCCACCGTGGCGACCGGCTCGGTACGCCGTCGCGCCCAGCTGGCCTGGCTCCGTCCCGATCTCACCTTCTGCGACCTGCGCGGCAACATGGCGACCCGGCTCGAACGGGCGCTCGGGGTGGGGGCGGGCGTGCTCGCCTACGCCGCCCTCGAGCGCCTGGACCTCACCGACCAGGTGGCCGAGTTGCTCGATCCCCGCACCCTGCTCCCGCAGGTGGGCCAGGGGGCCCTGGCCGTGGAGTGCCGGCAGGGTGACGACACCGTGCTCGAGCTCCTCGCCGCCGTGGACGACCGGGCCGCCCACAGCGCGGTGCGGGCCGAGCGAGCCTTCCTGGGCGCGCTCGGCGGGGGCTGCACGCTGCCGCTGGGGGCGCTGGCCGTCCTCGACGACGAGGGGACGCGCCTCACCATCGACGGGTTCCTGGCCAGTCGCGACGGACGCATCCTGTTGCGGCGGAGCGAGAGGGGGGCGGCGCCGGAGCCCGAAGAGCTCGGCCGACGGCTCGCCCACGTCCTGCTCGAAGAATGCGGCGGTCGGTCGCTCGAGGACTGGGCCGAGCCCGACCCGACCGAGGCCGACCGGGCCCGGGTCGAGGCGCCGCCGCGGTGACCGTCTATCTGGTGGGGGCCGGACCCGGGGACCCGGGCCTGCTCACCCGCCGCGGCGCCGAGCTCCTGGAGAGAGCCGAGGTCGTCCTCTTCGACCGGTTGGTGGACCCGCGTCTGCTGGAGCTCGCCCCGGCGGACGCCGTGCGCCTCGACGTGGGCAAGCGACCCGGTCAGCTCCGCCACCAGGACGAGATCAACGCCCTGCTCCTCGAGCACGCCCGGCTCGGGAAGACCGTGGTCCGGCTCAAAGGCGGCGATCCCTTCGTGTTCGGGCGCGGTGGCGAGGAGGCCGAGGTGTTGCGCAACGCCGGGATCGCCTTCGAGGTCGTCCCCGGCGTTACGTCCGCCTTCGCTGCCCCCGCCGCCGCGGGCGTGCCCGTCACCCACCGGGGACTGTCGTCATCGGTGACGGTGGTGAGCGGGCACGTGAGCGACCCCGACGCGCCCGGCGCCGTGGACTGGGCGTCGCTGGCGCGGACCGGCGGCACCCTGGTGGTGCTGATGGGCATGGCGGCGCGCGCCGAGATCGCCCGGCGTCTCGTCGAGGCGGGACGACGCCCCGACACGGCGGTCCTGGTGGTGCGGCGCGGGACCACGGCGGCCCAGGCGAGTGTGCGGACCACCCTGGCGGCCCTGGCGGAGGTCGATCTCGGACCTCCCTGCACCATCGTCATCGGGCCGGTCGCCGCCCTCGACGTGCTCGGAGGAGCGCCCCGCCCCTTGACGGGGGTGCACGTCGTCGTGACGCGTGCGCGTGCCCAGGCCGCCCCGCTCGTCTCCGCCCTCATCGAGGCCGGTGCCTCGGTGATCGAGCTCCCTGTCATCGCGATCGTCGATCCGCCCGACGGTGGTGAAGCGCTGCGGGCCGAGGCAGCTCGCGCCGACACCTACGACTGGATCGTCCTCACGTCGTCCAATGCCGTGGACCGCTTCGTGGGCAATGTGCGCGACGGGCGGGCGCTCGGGAGCGCCCGGTTGGCCGTGGTGGGAGGTGCCACGGCGCGGGCGCTGTCGGCGCACCACCTCGTCGCCGACCTCGTTCCAGACGACGAGACCGCCGCCGGGCTCGTGGCCTCCATGCCGCCGGCACCGTCGGGCCGGGCGACGCCGGGGCGCGTGCTGTTCCCACGCGCCGCCGAGGCTCGGGACGTGGTCGCGCCCGGGCTGAGGGCCAAGGGCTGGGACGTGACCGAGGTCGACGCCTACCGCACCGTGGCCGCGGGCCCCGCCGATGGCATCGAAGAGGGCGAGCTCGACTCGGCGTCGCGCGCCGATGTCATCACCTTCACATCTCCGTCCACCGCGACCTTCTATGCACAGCTCGCGGGACGACGGGCCACACCTCCCGTGGTGGCCTGCATCGGGCCGGTCACCGCCGAGGCGGCCCGACGGGCCGGCTTCTCTGTCGACGTGGTGGCCGCCGAGCACAGCGTCGACGGGCTGGTGGCCGCACTGGCCGCGCACCTTGGCGCCGCTGTGTCGCCCTCCGAATAGGCTCGCGCGCCATGGAGAGCTCGCCGGTGACGCCCCCAAGGGCCGGGTCCGCGATCGGCGGAGCCGGTTTCCCGGTGCGACGGATGCGCCGCCTGCGTCGCACCCCCGCCCTGCGGCGCCTGGTGGCGGAGACACGCCTCGGTGTGGACGACCTCGTCGCCCCGCTGTTCGTGCGAGCCGGTGTAACCGATCCCGTCCCCATCTCGTCATTGCCGGGACACTTCCAACACTCCTCGGCGTCCCTGGTCGTCGAGGCGAAGCGCCTGGCGTCTCTCGGCGTCCCCGGGATCATCCTCTTCGGGATCCCCGACGAAAAGGACGACGTGGGGTCGGGCGCGTGGGATCCCGACGGCGTCGTGCAGGTGGCCCTGTCCGAGCTGCGCAGCGCCTTGGGCGACACGTTGGTGCTCATCGCCGACCTGTGCCTCGACGAGTACACCGATCACGGGCACTGTGGCGTGGTGCGCAANGACGGCACCGTCGACAACGACGNCACGCTCGAGCTCTACCAGCGCGTCGCGCTGGCCCAGGCCGTCGCCGGCGCCGACATCGTCGCACCCAGCGGGATGATGGACGGGCAGGTCNGCGCCATCCGTTCTGCACTCGACGGCGCCGGGCACATCGACGTGGCGGTGCTCGCCTATGCGGCGAAGTTCGCCTCGGGCCTCTACGGCCCCTTCCGCGAGGCCGTCGACGTGACCATCACCGGGGGAGGCGATCGACGCGGGTACCAACAGGACCCCCGCAACGGACGCGAAGCATTGACCGAGGTGGCGCTCGACATCGCCGAGGGCGCCGACATGGTGATGGTGAAGCCCGCCCTCGCCTACCTCGATGTCATCGCTTCGGTGGCGGCGCGCGTGGACGTGCCCGTGGCGGCGTACCACGTCAGCGGCGAGTACGCGATGGTGAAGGCCGCCGCCGAGCGGGGATGGATCGACGGTGACGTCGTCGCCCTCGAACACCTCGTCGCGCTCAAGCGGGCCGGCGCCGAGGTCATCCTGACGTACTTCGCCGGAGAGGTCGCCGAGGCTCTGCGTGCCTGAGTCGCCCGGTGCCGCCGGTGGCGGCACCGGAGCGAGGACCGACTCGCCGTCTTCTAACGCGGCTTGGTTCGAGCGGGCCCGGCGCGTGATCCCCGGAGGGGTGGACTCCCCGGTGCGTTCGTTCGCGGCCGTCGGTGGGACCCCGTACACCGTCGAGCGCGGGGACGGGCCCTATGTGTGGGACGTCGAGGGCCGTCGCTACCTCGACATGGTCCAGTCCTACGGCGCCGTGCTCCTCGGGCATGCCCACCCGGTGGTGACCGCGGCGCTCACGCAGGCAGCGGCGCACGGCACGACCTTCGGTGCTCCCACGCCGGGCGAGGTGCTCTTGGCCGAAGCCATCTGCGAGCGCGTCCCCGGTTGCGAGCAGGTCAGGCTGGTGTCGTCGGGCACCGAAGCGGCCATGAGCGCGGTGCGCCTGGCACGCGGCTTCACCAGACGCGACCGCGTGGTGAAGTTCGAGGGCTGCTATCACGGGCACTCCGACATGTTGCTGGCGGGAGGGGGAAGCGGCGTCGCCACCCTGGGCCTGCCGGCGTCGGCCGGGGTCCCCTCCTCCGCGGTCGCCGACACCATCGTCGTGCCCTACAACGTCGTTCCCGAGCTCGACGAGCGCGTGGCGTGCGTGATCGTGGAGCCGGTGGCCGCCAACATGGGCCTGGTGGCGCCCGCACCGGGATTCCTGGCGGGGTTGCGCGCCGCGTGTGACGCCGCCGGCGCGCTGCTCGTCTTCGACGAGGTCATCACTGGGTTTCGGATCGGCGCCGGGGGCATGTCGGCGCGCTCGGGCGTGACGCCGGACCTGTGGTGCTTCGGCAAGGTGATCGGCGGCGGTCTCCCGGTGGGGGCGTTCGGGGGAAGGCGTCACGTCCTCGCCATGCTGGCGCCGGACGGGCCCGTCTACCAGGCAGGCACCTTGTCGGGGAATCCCCTTGCCACCGCCGCCGGCCGAGCCGTACTCGAAGCCGTCACCGCCGCCGACTACGACGCGTTGTCCGGGCGCGCCGCACGACTGGCCGAGGGCCTCAGGGCTGCCATCTCCGGGTCCGGGATCGCCGTCCAGGTCCCCGTCATCGGCCCCCTGGTGGGTCTGTTCTTCGGCGCCGAGCCCGTCACCGACTACGCCAGCGCGCGCGCCACGGTGGGCACCGGCCTCTACGCACCGTTCTTCTCCGCCATGCTGGAGCGGGGTGTGGCCCTCGCGCCGGGTCCCTACGAAGCGATGTTCCCGGGCCTCGCCCATCTCGACGTCCATCTCGACGCGGTGGTGGACGCCGCCGCCGGGGCCGCGGCCGAAGTGGCCCGCCGCCACTCTTCGGTGGGCTGATCTCTCGGCCGGGACGGGCAACATCGCTGCTCACAGCACTTCTTCGAGGTTCCGTGTCCGGGAGCCGGTGTGAGCTGTCGTTTACCATGCGACCCATGGACGGGCTGCAAGCGCCACCGGGACAGCCCGGCGGCGCGCTCGCGAGCAACGTGACGACCGTCGAACCCGTCACTTCGCCCGCACCAGCTGAGACCGAGCTGACGCGTCGCACCGGTCCTCGAGACGACCCCTCCGGCCCCGACGGGTCCGACGGGTCCGACGACACACGGACACTGTCGCCCCGACTCTCCCGGATCCTGTTCGCGGGGGCGGTTGTCGTGGTGGTGGTCGGCATCGTCCTGCGCTTCGTGGCCAGTTCCGACATGTGGCTCGACGAGGCGTTGACCCTCAACATCTCCCGGTTGCCGCTCGGGCAGATTCACGGGGCCCTGCGCCGCGACGGCGCGCCGCCTCTCTACTACTACCTCCTCCATTTCTGGAGCGGCGCCTTCGGCACCTCCGACACGGCGGTGCGAGCGCTGTCGGGGGTGCTCAGCTGCGCCACGCTGCCGTTCATTTGGCTGGCCGGTCGACGCCTCGGCGGCAAGGCGGTGGCGGCAGGAGCCCTCGTCCTCGTGGCGACGTCGCCCTTCGCCATCCGATACGCGACCGAGAACCGCATGTACGCCCTGGTGGGACTACTCACCGTGGCAGGCGTCGTAGCACTGCAGAACGTCTTCCGCCGACGCACCGCCGCCAATGTGATCTCGGTAGCGCTTCTCACCGGTTTGCTCCTCTACACCCACTACTGGGCGCTCTACCTGGTGGGCGTCACGATCCTGTGGCTCGCCTTCCAGGCATGGCGAGGTCCGACCGAGCGTCGGCCCGGGGCGCGCGTGGGGGTCGTGGCGATGCTCGCCGGTTGCCTGACCTTCGTACCCTGGGTGCCGACTTTCCTCTATCAGGCGCATCACACCGGAACGCCGTGGGCGAAGCCGGCGGACTTCGCGGCCATGGTCAACGCCGTGACGTCGTTCGCGGGTGGGGCCACCAACCAAGGTCGCGCCCTCGCTCTCGTCTACTTCGCCCTCGTCGGGCTGGGGCTGTTCGGGGCGGCCCGGGGCCCGTTCCATGTCGATCTCGACCTGCGTACCCGGCCCCGGGGACGGGCACTGGCGCTGGTGCTCACCGGGACGCTGGCCGCCGCGGTGGTGGGCGGATACCTCAGCCGCAGCGCGTTCCAGGCGCGCTACGCCTCGGTCGTGTTCGTGCCGCTCGTGCTCCTCGTGGCCCTGGGCCTCGTGACCTTCGCCGACCACCGCATCAGGGCCGGGGTCCTCGCCGCCACGGTCGCCTTCGGACTCGCCAGTGGCCTCCCGAGCGCTTGGACGAGCCGGACCCAGGCCGGCGAGGTGGCCGCCACGCTGGCCCAATTGGGCCGCCCCGGCGACATCGTGGCGTATTGCCCGGACCAGATCGGGCCGCCCGTCAACCGCCTGCTCCCCCCCGGCCGGTACCGCCAGATCACGTTCCCGCGAGGGACAGGGCCGGCGTTCGTGGACTGGGTCGACTACGCCACGGCGTCGGCGAGGGGACACCCCGCCTCCTTCGCCAACCGGCTGGAGCATTTGAGCGAACCCGCCCATCAAATCTGGCTGGTGTGGGCCCCGGGGTACCAGACCTTCGGGACCAAGTGCGAGCAGATCGAGGCGGCTCTGCTCGGCGACACGTCGCTCGGGGCCCACGAGATGTTCCCCTACGCACAGGTGTCGGACTCCTGGATCACCTACGAGAGCATGGAGTTGGTGCGCTTCGTCCACGTCGGCTGACCGCCGACGGCCCACCCATCGCCCGACGCTGCCGTTTGTCGCGGCGGCGCGCGCGGAGTGGGCTCAGGTTGCGAGCCATTCGTGCCGACATATGAGTACAGGAAACGGTCCAATCCAGCGCGCGGTCGGGGGGGGTCAGCGTGGTTTTGGCTCGGGGGCGTCGGCAGTCGAACGTGCCGGCGACGTTGCCCACGGACGGGGCGCCCACGGGTGCGGTCGCGTCCCTCGTTCCTCTCCTCTCTCGTCGAGCCCCGGTCCTTTCGTGTCGACCCCCGGCACCGCCCTCGACCCCCCACCGGGCCGCCCGGGACGACGCCACCTCGGGGACGAGCCCCACGGGATCGACACCGGCTCCTTCATCTTTCCCACGGTCGCGGCGACAGGCGCGGGGCACGCCCGCCGCTGACGCCCAATCACACGTCACCGGCTGACAAGCCAAATCGGAGGAGGGCAGGCGATGGGATCACTCGGGCTCGGGAACGGGAGCCTCCGCATGGACGACGTCTACCTGGAGGGGGCCACTCCCGAGGGACCGGCCGTCGTGGGCCACCTATCTGTCATCGTCGACACCGAGGGGATCACGTTCCTGGGTCCCGAGCCCGGCGAGCGGCGCACGGTTGGATGGGAGCGGTCATCGCCCCTGGAATTCGGTGCTCCTGCCGCGCTCCCCGACGGGGAGCAGGGAACGTGCCTGGAGTTCGCGGTCGACGGTCGTCCCCTGCGACTCCTCGTGCCTTCGAAAAAGGGTGCCCACGGCGGAGAGGGGGGACCCGGCGCCGTGCCTCCGGCCTCCGACCCGTCGGCGCGACCCGCCCATCTCGCCGAACCACCCCTGTTCATCGACCCGCCTGCCACCGTCGTCGCCGACGCGACCGCCACGCTCCTCGACCGACCCGCACCCACCCCCGTCGAGCCGATCGACCCCGTCGAGGCGACTCCGGCGCCCACGCTCCTCGAACCACCGGCGCCCACGCTCCTCGAACCACCCGCGCCCACGCTCCTCGAACCACCGGCGCCAGTGGAGGCGGGACCGCCTACAGCCGTGGCGGTAACACCCCCAGCACCCGTGCTCCTCCAACCACCCGCACCGGTGCCGGTCTCCGTCCCGGCGCCACCGGCCGCCGCTGCGGGCGTGGTCGATGACAGCTCTTCGGTGGCCGGCAACACGCACGACGGTGCAGGGACCGACCCGGCCATCGACCAGGCGACCGACGAGGACGACGATTCGGCGACCGACGACGACTCGGCGCCGGTGCGGCTTCCGGCCTGGTTCCGTTATGTCTCGCGACAGTCTCGTGAGTCCAAGAAGCACGCACCGACGCGTGCCGAGCGCGTCGTGAGACTCGTCGTCTTCACGCTTCTCGCCGGGCTCATTCCCATCGCCGCCGGGGTTCGGTACTTCCAGGACCAAGGCACGACGGGACACATCATGGGCGTGTCATTGTCGGACGGCGCCATCGCGGCGCGGGTCGGGATCCAGCCCACGGACCTGCCCGGGTGGAGCGCGGACGCGCCCCGCATGGGCAACGCCTTCGCCGCCGGCGCCACCACGAACGGCTCGGCCGCACTGAACACGGCCGAGCAGGCCGCGACGGTGCTCGCCCGCTGTCTGCNCGTGCCGGTCTCGGCCGTGGACGGGGCGTTCGGGATGGGGAATTCGGTGTCGCAGCGCACCGCCGAGGTGAACTCGCCTTCCTACGCAGACCCCGCCGGGAACGGCGGTGCGGTGAACTCGGTGGTCGACGTGGTCCAGAGCCCACAGGTGGAGGAGGCGGACGCGAGCGTCTTCCAGGACCCGGCGTTGTTCGCCACCTGTTACCAGCCCTTCGTCCAGGCCATGCTGCCCTACGCCTCGGGGGGAGGCTCGACCGGCTTCGCCACCGCCACGGTCCAGCCCGTCGTGGTCCCGGTGCCCGAAGGACCTGGAACGGTCACGGTGGCCGGGTTCCAGATCGCCCGCATCGCCAACGCGCCGGGTCAGACCAAGACCGTCATCACCACCGCCACCGCCGTGTTCGTCGGGCGTGTGCAGGCCACGCTCGGGACGGTGAGCAACCTGGTGTTCTCACTCAATGCCCAGAACCAGTTGGTGCGGGAGCTCGAGATCCGGTCCATCGGCGTGGGCCAGCTGTGAGGCGCCGGCCGGTCGGGCTCAGCCCGGCGTGAGCCGGCCGATGGTGCACAACGCCCGGTAGGCGGCCTCGGCCGGACCGATCTCGTCGGGACGCACCAGGTTGGCCATGATGCGCAGCAGCCACTCCATGACGCTGCGGGAGTGCATCCCGGTGCGCACGCAGATCTGCATCAGCTCGGGCCGGCTGATCAGCCGGACGAACTCGCGGGCCATCCGGTAATAGAGCCCGTAGGCCGCCTGGAGCTGCGACTCGTAGTCGACGAGGGCGTGGACCCCTTCGCCCGACAGGGCCCTCGCCACGCACGCCGCGGCCAGGCGCCCCGTTTCGTAGCCGTAGGCGATGCCCTCGCCGTTGAACGGGTTGATCGAGCCCGCCGCGTCCCCGATGGCGAGCACGTTGGGACCGATGCGGGGTCGCACGGACAGGCCCATGGGAAGCTTCCCCCCCGTGGGCGGGCCGCACAGCGTCGTCTTGGACAGGCCCCACGAGGCCGGGGCCCATTCGAGGAACGTGTCCATGAGCTGGGTGGTGTTGGCGCCCTTCCAGCGGCCTTCGACCGAGAGGATGCCCACCCCCGCGTTCACACGCCCGTCTCCCATGGGGAAGACCCAGCCGTATCCCGGCACGACCGATCCCGACGCGTCCCTGATGTCGAGGTGGGACTCGATGAACGGCTCGTCGTGGCGCGGTGAGCGGAAGTACCCCCGCAGCGCCATGCCGAGGGGATAGCCCCGGTCCCGCGTGGTGCCGAGGGCCCGCCCGAAGCGTGAGTTCGCCCCGTCGGCCACCACGGTGTAGCGGGCCCGGACCTCGTGCTGTCGTCCCGCGTCACGGTCGAGCACCTTGGCCCCCGCGCAGCTGGGGAGCACCTCGGCCGCCGTGCCCGTTCCGCCGACGTGTCCGGCGGTGGCGGGATCGAGGATGGGCCCGATGGCCTCGGCGCCCTCCCACACCGTGGCGCCCGCCTTGGCGGCCCGCTCCGCGACGAGCTGGTCGAGGTCGTGGCGTGTGATCACATAGCCCACCGACGGGAACGCGGGGTGATCGGGCCACGGCATCTCGAGGCTCATCCCGTAGGCGCACGCCCGCAGGCCGTCGAACCGGTGCGCCCCGGCCAGGGCGCCCGACAACCCCATGTCGTTCAGCTGGCGCACCGACCGGGGAGTGAGCCCGTCTCCGCAGGTCTTTTCGCGAGGGAAGTGCTTCTTCTCGACGACCACCACGTCCCAGCCGGCGTCGGCCAGCCAGTACGCGCAGGCCGAGCCCGAGGGGCCGCCGCCGACCACCACGACATCGTGGACACGGGAGTCGTCGACCGCCTCGGGCCGCCCCGCCGGGGTCGATGAGGCCTGGGTTTCGGGGGAGGTCACCAGCTAGATCGTAGGGGGGCGGAGGGTGGGGCGGCACCCCCTCGGATCCGGGGGCCAGACGCCTCGACGCCACGCGTTCTCAATGTGCTCGTGCGCAGGGTGTCGTGGTAGAACCGCACTCGGTCATGAGCGCCTACCTGCCCATCGTCGTGCTCTTCGTGCTGGGCGTGCTCTTCGCGGGCCTGTCCTTCATGGCTTCGGGGCTCCTTGCGCCGCGTAAGCGTCCGACGGCGGCCAAGCTCGCGCCCTACGAGTGCGGGATCGTCCCCGACCGTGAGCCGCCACAGCGCTTTCCGGTGCGCTTCTACCTCGTGGCCATGATCTTCATCATCTTCGACATCGAGATCGTGTTCCTCTATCCCTGGGCGGTCGTCTTCCGGTCGGATCTGCACACCTTCGGGCTCATCGAGGTGTTGGTATTCGCGGCGGCGGTGTTCATCTCGTTCCTCTACCTCGTGAGCAACGGGGCGCTGAACTGGGGGCCGGCCAAACAGCTTCGCGAGGCCCTGCCCGAGCGCACCACAGAGTCGACCATCGCCCGCGTCGGGCCCGGTCAGGGACCGGGCGCCGGACAGGCTGCATAAGCGGCGGCGAGGGCGTCATGGGACTCGAGGACCTCCAGCACAACTTCCTGACCGGACGGGTCGAAGACCTGGTGAAGTGGGCGCGCCGCAACAGCGTCTGGCCTGTCACGTTCGGACTGGCATGCTGCGCGATCGAGATGATGTCAGTCGGGGCCGCCGACTACGACATCAGCCGTTTCGGAATGGAGGTGTTCCGGGGGTCTCCGCGCCAGGCCGACCTCATGATCGTCGCCGGCCGGGTGTCGCAGAAGATGGCGCCGGTGCTGCGCCAGGTCTACGACCAGATGATGGAGCCCAAGTGGGTCATCTCCATGGGAGTGTGCGCATCGACCGGAGGCATGTTCAACAACTACGCGATCGTCCAGGGTGTCGACCAGATTGTTCCGGTCGACGTCTACGCACCAGGGTGTCCTCCCAGCCCGGAGATGCTCCTGCACGCCATCTTGACGCTGCACGAGAAGATCCGCACCGGTGAGATCACCCGCCGCCGCGGCCCGACATCGCAGGGGGCCGAGGAGCTCGCCGGTTGGGTGCCCGAGCGCCCCGATGCAGTCCGGCTGGGAACGCCGCGTTGACGCCGGACACCGCGCCTGTCGAACTGTCGATCCCCGCCGTGCCCCGGTCCACCTCGATCGACGGGCATGATCTCCTGTTCCCTCACCGCGACGTCTACCACGACGTGGTGGCGGCTCACCGAGAGGCCGGGTACGCGATGCTCGCCGATCTCACCGCCGTGGACTACCTCGGCCATCCCGGGCGCCAGCTCCCCGACGGGGTCGCGCCCGAGCGGTTCGAGCTAGTGGTCATGCTCTTGTCGCTGGCTTCCGGGGAGGTACCGCACGCCCGGCGCGTGCGCATCCGGGTGCAGGTTCCCGAGGACGATGCCGAGGTCACGTCGCTGTGGGATCTTTACCGCGGGGCCGAAGCCATGGAGCGCGAGGCGTACGACATGTACGGCATCACGTTCCGGGGCCACCCCGATCTGACCCGGATCCTCATGCCCGAGGACTGGGAGGGTCACCCGCTGCGCAAGGACTTCGGCGTGGGTCGCGTCCCGGTGCAATTCAGAGAGGCCCCGGGGCCCCGATGAGCGACCGCACCCGCAGCACCACCGACGGGCCCGCGTCCGAGACGCCCGACACCGGGCCCGACACGTCGTCGCCATTCGTCCGAGAGACAGCCGAGGGATCCCAGGAGCTCGCGTCGCGCCGCGACACCACACCTGAGGAGCTTGAGCGCGAAGTGGGCTCGGTCCTGCGGCTACCGGAGAGCCACGGCGTCGACGTGTCGGACATCGACATCGAACATCCCGACGACGAGACCATGATCATCAACATGGGTCCCCAGCATCCGTCGACCCACGGGGTGCTGCGCCTCATGATGGAGCTCGACGGCGAGACGGTCCTGCGCACCAAGCCCATCATCGGATACCTGCACACCGGGATGGAGAAGACGGCCGAGGAGCTCACCTATCAGCAGGGTGCCACCAACGTCACGCGCATGGACTACCTGTCTCCGCTCAACAACGAGCTGGTCTTCTCGCTCGCCACCGAGAAGCTGCTCGGCATCGAGCTCCCGCCGCGCGCCATTTGGATCCGCATGCTCTTGTCGGAGCTGCAACGGGTGTCGTCGCACCTCATGTGGTTGGCCACCAACGGTATGGACGTCGGGTCCACCACCATGATGATCTTCGGCTTCCGAGAGCGCGAGCTCGTGCTGGGCTTCTTCGAAAAGACCACGGGGCTGCGGATGAACCACAACTTCATCCGTCCCGGAGGCACGGCCGCCGATCTGCCCGACGGCTGGGAGGACGACGTCGAGGTGATCCTCGACAACGTGACCTCGCGCCTCGCCGACTACGACGCCCTGCTCACCGGGCAGCCCATCTTCAACGAGCGCGTGGAGGGAGTTGGGCCGCTCACCGCCGCCGAAGCCATCGCCCTGTCGGCCACGGGCCCGATCCTGCGCTCCACGGGTGTGGCCTGGGACCTGCGCCGCGCCATGCCGTACCTCGCCTACGATGACGTCGACTTTGACGTCATCATCGGCACCTACGGCGACAACTTCGATCGCTACGCCATCCGTATCAACGAGATCCGGGAGTCGGTGCGCATCCTGTGGCAGGTGCTCGACAAGATGCCCCCCGGTGACTACCGGGTGCAGGACAAGAAGCTCACCCCACCGCCGCGGGCCCGCATCGACGAGTCCATGGAAGCCCTCATCCACCACTTCAAGATCTTCACCGAGGGATTCAAGGTCCCCGAGGGCGAGGTGTACGTCGCCATCGAATCGCCCCGTGGCGAGCTCGGGTGCTACCTCGTGTCGAACGGTTCGTCGAAGCCGTTCCGGATGCACATCCGCGCCCCGTCGTTCGTCAACCTCCAGAGCCTCCCGGTCATGATGCACGGCGGCCTCGTGGCCGACGCCGTCGCAACCATCTCGTCGGTGGATCCCGTCATGGGCGAGGTGGACCGGTGACGCCGTCGGGTGGCGGGCACCTGTCCGAGGACATCGTCGCACGGGCGCGCGAGCTCGTCGGGCTGTACCCCCATCCGCGCTCGGCGCTCATCCCCATCTGCCACCTGGCCCAGGAGCAGGACGGCTGGTTGTGCCCCGAGGCCATCGACGAGATCGCCGAACTGGTGGGGCTCACCCCGGCCGAGGTCCTCGGGACGGCCTCGTTCTACGAGATGCTGCACACCGAACCGGTGGGGACCTACGTGGTCTCGGTGTGCACCAACATCGCCTGCATGCTGCGGGGCGCCTATGAGCTCCTCGATCACATCGAGGGCACCCTGGGCATCCGTTCGGGGGCGACGACGGCCGACGGGATGTTCACGTTGGAGGAGACCGAGTGCATCGCCGACTGCGGCCGGGCCCCGTGCCTGGCGGTGAACCACCGCTTCGTGGGCGACGTGACGCCGCAGTCGTTCGACACCCTCGTCGACGGGCTCCGGGCCGGCACGCTGGCCGACGACATCCCCCGGCACGGCACCCTCGTCCGGGTGCGGCGCCAGGGCGGGCTGCGAGTCGACGAGACCACCATCCGCTCCGAGCGCGAGGCGGCGGCGGCGACAGCCGGAGGGCAGGCGTGATGGCGGTCACCGAAGCTCCCCGCATCGTGACGTCGCGCCTCGAGTACGACGACTCCTTCACCCTGGAGCGCTACCTCGCCACAGGGGGGTACGACGGGTTGCGCAAGGCACTGGGCATGTCGCCCGAAGAGGTGGCGCACGAAGTCGACGCCGTGAGCCTGCTCGGACGGGGGGGAGCGGGCTTCCCGGCCGGACGCAAGTGGTCGATGTTGCGCAAGGCGGCGACCACGTACCTGGTGGTCAACGGGGACGAGAGCGAGCCGGCCACCTTCAAGGACCACCTCCTGATCGAACGCGACCCGCACCAGTTGATCGAGGGCGTCCTCATCGCCGCCTACGCCATCCAGGCCAGCCGTGCCTTCATCTACGTGCGGGGCGAGTTCGCCCTCGGGCTCGAACGGGTCCAGAGCGCGCTGAACGACGCCTACGAGCACGGCGCCGTGGGCCGCGACATCTTCGGCTCGGGGTTTTCCATCGACGTGGTGGTGCACCCCGGGGCCGGCGCCTACATCTGCGGGGAGGAGACGGCCCTGCTCGAGAGCCTCGAGGGCAAACGGGGATTCCCGCGCATCAAGCCCCCGTACTTCCCGGCTGCCATCGGCCTCTACGGCGAGCCCACCGTGGTGAACAACGTGGAGACGCTGTCGAACCTGCCGTGGGTGATGCTCAACGGGTCCGAGGCGTTCACCGCGCTCGGTGCGGGTCGTTCCACCGGGACGCGCCTGTTCGCGCTGGCCGGGCACGTGCGCAATCCAGGTGTGTACGAAGTGGAGATGGTGAAGACCACCTTCCGCGACCTCGTGTTCGCCCCGGTCTTCGGGGGCGGGATTCCCGGTGACCGGGAGTTGAAGGCCATCATCCCCGGCGGGGTATCGGCCCCGTGGTTCGGCCCCCAGCACCTCGATCTCCCGTTGGGCCAGGACGAGGTCGGAGAGGCCGGGTCCATGCTCGGGTCGGGCTCGATCGTCGTGATGGACGACACCACCTGCGTGGTGCGAGCGGCGTGGAGGATCACCCGCTTCTTCTGGCGCGAGTCGTGCGGGCAGTGCACGCCGTGTCGCGAAGGGAGTGGCTGGCTGGAGAAGATCCTGCGGCGGATCGAGGACGGCGAGGGGCTCGAGGCCGACGTCGACCTGCTCATGGACGTCTGCGACAATCTGGCGCCCGGCGTGTCGTGGCCACCCCAGCAGACCACCATCTGCGTGCTGGGCTCGTCGATCCCGTCGTCGATCGCGTCGGCCATCCGGATGTGCCGTGACGACTTCCTGGTGCATGTGAAGGATGGGGGGTGTCCCTATGGCTGACCCTGTCGTGACGTCACACCACGGCATCGCCCCCAAAGTCGACGCCGATGCCACGGTCACCTTCACCATTGATGGCCGGGAGGTGACCGCTCCCGCCGGCCAATTCCTGATCGCCGCGGCCGAGCAAGCCGGGACCTTCATCCCTCGCTTCTGTTACCACCCCCGCATGAAGCCCGTCGGCATGTGCCGGATGTGTCTCGTCGAGGTGTCGGGCCCGCGTGGAGCCACGTTGCAACCGGCCTGCTACGTGCCGGTCGCCGATGGCATGGTGGTCGACACCACCACGGAGAAGGTGAAAAAGGCGCAGGACGGCGTGCTCGAGTTCCTCCTCGTCAACCATCCGCTCGACTGCCCGGTGTGTGATAAGGGCGGGGAGTGCCCGCTGCAGGACCAGGTACTCGCCTACGGGCCCGGCGAGAGCCGGTTCCTCGAGGAGAAGCGCCACTGGGCCAAGCCCATCCCGATCTCCGAGCTCGTCCTGCTCGATCGCGAGCGGTGCATCCAGTGCGGCCGCTGCGTGCGCTTCGCGGCCGAGATCGCCGGCGAGGCCCAGATCGACTTCCTCGGACGCGGCGACGCCATCGAGGTCAACGTCTTCGAGGACCACGTCTTCACCTCGTACTTCAGTGGGAACACGGTGCAGATCTGCCCGGTGGGTGCCCTCACCGCCACCCCGTACCGGTTCACGGCGCGGCCCTGGGACCTGGACCAGGTGGAGTCGACGTGCACGGTGTGCGCCTTCGGGTGCCGTGCCGCCGTCCAGTCGTCGTCGAACCGGGTGACCCGCCTGCTCGGCATGGACAGTGACCCGTTGAACCAGAGCTGGCTGTGTGACAAGGGACGGTTCGGTTTCGAGGCCGTCAACGCCGGGGACCGCCTGGTCGAGCCGCTCGTACGTCGGTCCGGTACCGCCACGAGCGATGGCATCGACGAGCTCGCGGCGGTGTCATGGAGCGAGGCTCTCGCCACGGTGGCCGAGCGTCTGGACGGGGTGCGGACCGAGCACGGCCCCGAGGCCATCGGTGTGCTCGGCGGGGCCCGGCTCTCCAACGAGGACGCCTACGCCTGGGCCAAGCTGGCCAAGTCGGTGATCGGGACCGACTCCGTCGATGCCCAGATCGGCGACGGCCTGCCCGCCGAGGTGGTGCTCGGGCTGCCCCGGGCGACGATCGACGAGACGTGCGCCGCCGCGTGCGTGGTGGTGCTGTCGGGCGACCTGCGAGAGGAATTGCCCGTCCTGTTCCTCCGCCTCCGCGGTGCCGCCATCGACGGGGACGTGCCGGTGGTCGAGCTCGCCCCACGCGCCGGCGCGCTCGGTGAGTTCGCCACCGTGCTGCCCTATCGGCCCGGGGAAGCGGCGACGCTGGCGCGCAACTTGGGAGCAGCGGGCGAGGAGCACCCCGACTCGGTTGCTGACGATGCCTGGGCGGCGGCACGCGCTGCGTTGGCGCGTGCCGGTGACGGCGGCGAGGGCGTCGTGGTCGTGATCGGGCGTCCTTCGCTGGCCGAGGACGGGGCGCTCGTGGCCGAGGCCGCGGCGGCGATGGCCGAGGCGTGGCCGCAGGCGAAGTTCCTCCCCGCCCTGCGGCGCGGCAACGTGATGGGAGCCCTCGACATGGGCCTCGCCCCCGGACTGCTCCCGGGCCGGGTGAGCCTCGACGAGGGTCGTGGGTGGTACGAGCAGGCGTGGGGATCGGTACCCGCCGGCCGGGGCCGCGACGCCGGCGCCATGCTGCGGGCCCTGGTGGACGGATCGATGCGCGCCATCGTGCTCGTGGGGTCGGATCCCCTGGGTGACTTCCCCGACCGCGCCCTGGCCGAGGAGGCTCTCGGTCGGGCCGGCTTCGTCGTGGCCGTGGACGGCTTCCTGTCGTCGTCGGCGGCTCTCGCCGACGTGGTGCTCCCGGTGGCCATCGCCCACGAGCGGACGGGGACGACGACCAACATCGAAGGTCGCGTCACCCGTCTGGCCCAGAAGCTGGTGTCGCCCGGCCAATGCTGGCCGGACTGGATGGTGGCGTCCGAGCTCGCCGATCGGCTCGGGGCCGGGCTCGGTGTGACGAGCGCGGCCGAGCTCTGGGATGAGATCGAGCGTCTCGCCCCGTCCCACGCCGGGATCACCCGGGTCGCCCTCGACACCCCGGCGGCACGCGACGGGATCGTCGCCCCGCTGCCGGCTTCGTCGGTTCGGATCACGTCGCGCCGTGCGTTGGCGCCGTTCGACCCCATGGCCACACCTGGCATCGACGCCGTCGAGGTCCAGGGCGCCCCCCCTCGAGCCGGTCTCGCCGAGCCGCCCGGTGGTGACGAGCTCCAGGGTGCACCCCCGGGTGCGTCCAACGGTGCCAACGGTGCCGCGTCCGCCCCGAGCGGGGCCCCGGCTCGGCCCAGGTCGTTGCGCTGGCCCGTGCCCGTCGAGGCGCCGCAGCTGCCCGCGCCCGACAGCGACTCGTTGCGGCTCGTCTCGACCCGTCGCCTCTACGACCGAGGCGTCCTGCTCCAGTCGTGTCGGTCCCTCGCCCCGCTTGCGAAGGCGGCGACGGTGCGGGCAAATCCCTATGAGCTCGGACGCCTGGGGGTCACGACGGCGGGCCGGGTCAGGGTGCGCTCGTCGCGGGCCGCGGTGGAGTTCGAGGCCGTGGCCGACGACGGTGTGCCCCGGGGCGTGGTTTGCATCGACTTCAACCTCGTCGGGGACGACAGCGCTGTCGACCACGCCGGTGCGTCGGCGTTGATCGACGTCGGCGAGCCCGTCATCGACGTGCGCCTGGAGACGCTGTGATGCCGTCATTGTTCGGGCTCGGCGATCCGCTCTTCGCCCACGGTGTCCACTGGGCGCAGCTGCTCATCGTCGTCATCAAGGTCCTGGTGGCCTTCGGGGCGCTGTTGGTGTCCGTCATGCTCATGATCTGGTTCGAGCGCAAGGTGATCTCCGACATGCAGGCCCGCATCGGTCCCAACCGGGCCGGCCCGTGGGGATTGCTCCAGACGCTGGCCGACGGGATCAAGCTGTTCTTCAAGGAGGACCTCCTTCCCGAGCGCGCCGACCGGACCGTTTTCAAGCTGGCTCCCTACCTGTCGATCCTGCCCGCCTTTCTCTCCTTCGCCATCGTCCCGGTGGGAGGCGTGGTGACCGTCGCCAGCCACACCTTCGAGCTTCAGGTGGCGGACCCGCCTGTCGGCATCCTGTTCCTGCTGGCCATGTCGTCGGTCTCGGTCTACGGCGTGATGTTGGCGGGATGGTCCTCGGGATCGAAGTACCCGCTGCTGGGCTCGGTCCGAGCCTCGGCCCAGATGATCTCCTACGAAGCCGCCCTCGGCCTCGCCGTGGTCATGGTGGTGCTGCTGGCCGGATCGCTGTCGACCCGGGTCATCGTGGACAGCCAGGCCCACACCTTCATCGGGAGCTGGTATCTCGTCCACACCGGCATCCTCCCGTTCTTCTTGTTCATGATCGCCATCACCGCCGAGCTCACCCGTCCCCCCTTCGACCTCGTCGAAGCGGAGCAGGAGCTGGTGGGCGGTTTCAACACCGAGTACTCGTCGATCCGGTTCGCACTGTTCTTCATGGCGGAGTTCATGAACACGATCACGATGTCGGCCATTGTCGTGACCCTGTTCCTCGGCGGTCCCGATGGGCCCACCGCCCACGTGTTCATCCTGTCCTGGGTGATCCCCGTCCTGTGGTTCTTGGGCAAGACGGTCGTGTTCCTCTTCATCTACGTCTGGCTACGGGCGGCGCTGCCCCGGTTGCGCTACGACCAGCTCATGGACCTGGGCTGGAAGGTCCTCATTCCCCTGTCTCTGGGTTGGGTCCTCGTCATGGCCGCCTTCCTGGTCGGCCGGTGGTGGGGGATCGGTGTGCTCGTGGCTCTGGTCGGCGCCGGCGGTCTTCTGCTGCGGTCGGTCATGGTCGGGTCGGGCCGCGACGGAGCGGCCGAACTGGCCGACGGGCCCGAGGTCGAAGCGCCGGGCATCGACGCGCCCGGGGTGGTGA
>JGI12269J14319_10000921_pt1 | contig 28940 bp, 24 predicted proteins | sample PeaSoiSIISIP2007_FD_14319 | JGI IMG/M metagenome (IMG submission 14319)
TTCTTCCTGCAGGCAGCGAACGACGATTTCCGCACCCGAGATCGGGTCGGCGGGGGGAGCCGGCAAAAGGGAGCCCTCGCTCAGGCTGCTGGTCGGAGCGTCTGCCGCGCCCGCGTGGCGCGGGGTAACGGTGCGCAAGGCCTTGGTGCGAGTTTCAGCCGACGCGGAGGTGGCGGCCTCGTCATGGGCAAGGGAACGCATCAAATCCTCTCAAGGTCCTTCTGGAGATTGATCGGACGCCGTTCCATACCCGCTTATGGCGAGCGGTGCGGCGAAATCGCAGTCGAGCCTTGAAAGATAGCGCAGCGCACCGGTTTTCGCAAATTTGGGTCGGATTCGGGGTCCAGGGGGTCCCGATCGGACCTTGCCGGCTCGACGCAGACCCCGGGGCCTAGACCAGGACGCGAAAGCGACGGACCGGGATCGGGCCCCCGTTTTGTCGAGCCCTTGCCCGCGGCCAGGCATTGGCAGGTTGTTTTGCTCTGATACGATTGCCCGCCAGCCACTGCCGAGGCAACGCGCCCTAGGCTGCTTCGGCGAGCACATCCTGATACATGGCGACCCGCGCAGAACTCTCGGAATTCCTTGCTGGAGCGGAACGGCGCGCCTACAAACAGGCGCTCTTCGCGGTACGGGATCAGGACAATGCCCTGGACATTGTCCAGGACGCGATGTTCAAGTTGTCCGAAAGCTACGGCGAGCGCCCGGCACACGAATTGCCGCTGCTCTTCACCCGGATTGTGCAAAATGTGATCCACGACTTTTTTCGTCGCCAGAAGGTGCGTTCGACGTGGATTACGCTGTTTTCCGCGCTTTCCTCGGCCGATGGCGACGAAAGCGATCCGCTAGAAACCCTGGAAGCACGGCCGGGATCGGCGTCCGCCGAAAGTGCCGCCGATCAGGTGGAGCGCGAGCAGGTGGTCAAAATCATCGAACAGGAGATCTCGCGGCTGCCGGCGCGTCAACGGGAAGCATTCCTGCTGCGTTATTGGGAGGACCTGGACGTTGCCGAAACGGCTGTGACGATGAAGTGCTCGGAGGGTAGTGTGAAGACACACTGCTCGCGGGCGACGCAAGCACTGGCCAAGGCCCTGCGTGCCCGGGGTATCGAACTATGAATGAAGCCGAATTCGCCTACCGCATCCGCCAAGCTCTCGACGAGGGTGTCGAGCGTCTGGACTATACGGTCAGTTTGCGCCTGCAAAAGGCGCGCCTGGCCGCGATTGAGCGCGGCGTTCTGCGACAGTCGGCGCCGGTCTGGGTACCGGCCCTGCAGTTGGCCTCGGAGGACGAGTCCCAGTCCGTGGATACGCAGTCGCGGGTTTCCGCGTGGTTGTTGCGTTTTGGCCTGGCCGTTCCGCTCATCGCGCTCGCGCTCGGGATCGTCGGTATCAAGCAATGGCAGAACGACCAGATGGTTGCCGAAGTCGCCGACATCGATTTTGCCGTGTTGCTCGATGACACCCCGATCGATACCTACGCACACCAGGGATACGGCGTATACCTGCGTAACGAAAACGGCATGTAAGCACCAAGCCCATGCTGCGCAAGCTCCTCGCCGGTGGGTTCCTGGTCTTGGCGACCGTAGCGTTTGGTGCCGGGGAGCCGGCCAAGCCAGCGGCAGCAAATGCGGCAGGCACGCAAGGCGGCCCAAGCTGGGCGCAACTTAACTCCGATCAGCGTGAGGCGCTGGCGCCGCTGGCAGGCGACTGGGACAAATTTGACGCCACGCGAAAGAAGAAGTGGCTCGACATCGCTGTGCGCTACAAGGATCTGTCGCCCGAGGGCCAGCAGACGATGCATGAGCGCATGCCCGATCTGGCCAAACTGACCCCGGAGCAGCGCAGCACGGCGCGCGAGAACTTCAAGCGGGCCTACGCGCTGCCGCCCGACAAAAGACGCGCGCTTACGCAGCAGTTCCAGGACCTGCCGGAGGAGAAAAAGCGCGAGCTCGCCGAACTGGCAGCAAAAAAACCCGGTCCGCCGCCCCGCCGCCCCGCCACCGCGCATGCGACCTCCAAGGCCGATGCCGCCCATGCAACCCCCGCCAAGGTCGAGTCGGGTCCGGCCGGCGCCACCGCGTCGCCGGGGTCGGCCGCGCAGGGCAACGCCACCGGGCGTTAAGATAATTCCCCAGTTTGGCAGTCTTCTTCGTCCGAGGTGAACGCAATGACCAAGATCGACGCAACGCTCAAGGCCGAATTCGAACAGGCCGTGGCCCAGTCCAAGACCCTGGACCAGCGCCCGGACAATGCCAGCCTGCTCAAGCTCTACGCGCTCTACAAGCAAGCCAGCGAGGGCGATGTCAGCGGTGAGCGCCCCGGGGCATTGGATTTCGTGGCGGCCGCGAAATGGAACGCCCGCGAGGAGCTGCGCGGCACCAGCGCCGCGGAAGCAATGCGCCGCTATATCCGTCTGGTCGAGGATCTGCGCAGCTAAGCCGGGCGCGCCGATTATCCCTGGGCGAGCAGTTCCTCAAGGCGCCGGCCTACGCTTTTTTCAATCGATGTCCGCAATCCCTTGAGCAGGATTCCCAGGTGGATTTCCAACGCGATTTGCGTCTGGCTCACATCGATGCGGCCACGCACGCCGCTGCGTCGAAAGTGCAAGCTGTCACCCTGCCACGTACAGATGAGCGCGTATTCGCGCCCCAGGTCGTCGGCAGCAGCCTGGGCCGCTGCTTTGGCGCGGCTCACGGGCAGGCCGTGCGGACGCGCGATTCGAATGTCGGCCATTGCGGTCGTTTCCCGGTAAAGATCCTACGGACTGCGCGCACCTATCGAGGGTGCTGTGAACCTTCGCGATTCTACTTTTTCCCGGTGGTTTTATGGTTTGCATTGCGGCAGGATCACGCGGCACCTCCGGAGATCCGACGCCGGGATGCCCAGGCCTCGCCGTTGAGCAACGCACGCGGTCGCTGGCCCCGCAGCGCCTGGTCGAGATTCTCAATGGCCAGGCGCACCATGGCGCGGCGCGCCGTCAGGGTCGCCGAACCGATGTGTGGGGTCAGCACCACGTTGTCCAAGGCAAGCAGCCCGGGGTGGATTTGCGGTTCGTGCTCCATCACATCCAGTCCTGCGGCGCCCGGTCGCCCGGCGCGCAGCGCATCGACCAGGGCGCCATCGTCCACCACACCGCCCCGCGCGATGTTGATCAGCACCGATCCGAGCTTCATCTGGGCAAGTTCGGCCGCACCAATCAGGTGATGGGTGGCCGCACTGTAGGGGACCAGCAGGACGAGAAAGTCCGCGCTGGACAACAGTTCCGCGCGCTCGACCCATTGCGCCTGACCGCCACCTGCCAACGCCACATAGGCCTGCCCTTGCACGCAATCATCTGGCGCAGTGGCGCCCCGATCGCCGGCTCGGACGGCGGCATCCGCGAGCACGTTCGCGATCGGTGCAGGGCTGCGATTGTGATAGATCACGCGCATAGCAAATCCTTGCGCGCGCCGGGCGATGGCCCGTCCGATGCGGCCCATGCCAAGAATTCCCAAGGTGGCTCCGAACACGTCGGCACCGAGAAACGCGTCCAAGGCGAATCGTTCCCAGTGTCCGGCGCGCGTCCAGCGGTCGGATTCGACGACGCGGCGGGCCGCCGCCAAGAGCAAGGCCCACGCATGATCGGCAGTCGCGTCGTTCAGGACGTCGGGCGTGTTGGTGGCGAGGATACCGGCACGCGTGCACGCCGCCAGATCGAGGTTATTAAAGCCCACCGCGATGTTGCTGACGACGCACAGGCGGACACAGCCTGAAAGCAGCTGCGCATCGATTTGCCTGCCGGGGTCGGTGAGCACGCCGTCGGCATCGGCCATTCGAGCAAGCAGCTCTTCGGTCGACCAATTCGCATCGTCCTGGTTGTCGAGCACCTCGTAATCATGGCGCAGTCGCTCCAACAGGTCAGCAAAGATGCGCCGCGTTACGACCACGCGCGCCCGGTCCCTAGCCTCAACGCCCGAAGTACCCATCGTTGGTCCAGCGCAACGGTCCTCTCTTCGGATCGAGATGTTGGTATGGTCCATCGGCATGCAGAAATCGGGTCCCTGAAAACCGCGCAGGTCTTGCGAAACGGGGCTTCCCCGCCCCCGCAATGATTTGACGCACTGCGGTACTATCGACAATATTAACGTCTGCCGCCGGACCCTTGCCGATGACCCACGTCGTTACGGAATCGTGCATTCGCTGCAAGTACACCGATTGCGTCGATGTCTGCCCCGTCGATTGCTTTCGCGAGGGGCCGAATTTCCTCGTTATCGACCCAGATGAGTGCATCGATTGCGCGGTTTGCATACCCGAATGCCCCGTCAACGCGATCTACCCCGAGGAGGATGTTCCGGCAGATCAGCAAAAATTTATCCCCTTGAATGCAGAGCTTTCCAAGGAATGGCCATCGATCACGCGCCTTAAACCGCACCCTACGGACGCGGATCAATGGAAGGACGTAAAGGAAAAGCTGCAGTACCTCAAGCGCTGATTCGGCGGGCGAAGAAAGTTTCGCGCGCCGGACGCGTGGCCAGCGAAGCAGCGAACGGAGGTCGAATTGCTCTACCAGATCCACGAGTGGCGCCGCCGGATGCTCAACCCGCTGTCGGCTTGGGCGGATGCAACATCCCAGCTGCTGACCAACCCCTACAGCCCGCTGTCGTACACGCCCTTTGCGCGTCGCCTGGCTGCCGGTTACGATTTGCTGCACCGCTTAGGCAAGCAGTACGAAAAACCCGAATTCGGCTTGCATTCGACCGTGATCGATGGCGTCGAGGTCCCGGTCGTCGAGCAGGTACCCTTGGCCAAGCCGTTTTGCCAGTTGCTGCACTTCGAGCGTGTGCTGCCGCCTGAGCTGTCCGGGCACGGGCGCGACCCTAGCGTTCTGATCTTTGCACCGCTGTCGGGACATCACCCGACGCTGCTGCGGGATACGGTGCGCACGCTGCTGCCCAACTTCAATATTTACATTACCGACTGGATCGACGCGCGTCTGGTGCCGATATCGCAAGGTCCGTTTCATCTGGACGACTATGTCGAGTACTGCTTGGAATTCATCCGCCTGCTGGGACCGAGCGTTCACCTCATCTCCGTTTGCCAGCCGACGGTCCCGGTGCTGGCTGCGGTTTCCCTGCTGGCCAGCGCCAAGGATCCCGCAATGCCGCGATCAATGACCATGATGGGCGGACCGATCGACTCGCGGCGCAACCCGACCCAGGTCAATGCCCTGGCAAAGCGCAAGTCCTACGAGTGGTTTCGCAGTCACGTCATCTTCAAGGTCCCCTCCAGCTACCCCGGGTACCTGCGCGAGGTGTACCCGGGATTTCTTCAGCACGCGGGATTCGTGGCGATGAATCCCGATCGCCATGTCGAGTCGCACTGGGACTATTACCTGGACCTCGTAAAAGGCGACCAGGAGGACATCGACGCCCACCGGCGCTTCTATGACGAATACAACGCAGTAATCGATCTGCCGGCGGAGTATTACCTCGACACGATACGCATCGTGTTTCAGGAGCACCAGTTGCCCAACGGAACCTGGCACGTTCGCGGCCGGCGCGTAGCACCCGAAGACATCCACGACGTGGCGCTGTTCACGATCGAGGGCGAACTCGACGATATCTCCGGCAGCGGCCAGACCCAGGCTGCGCACGATCTGTGTCGCGGCATCCCGGCTGACAAGAAACAGCACCTGACAGCGATCGGGGTTGGTCACTACGGGATCTTTTCCGGCCGCCGCTGGCGCGAAAACATCGCCCCGCGCATCACGGATTTCATCCGTGCGCACGACTCCTAATGTCCTTGCCGATCCGTAAGGCCCGTCTGCCGGATTTTCCGGAGGAAATTTGATGTCACCAGCAAGACGGGCGGTCGCCGCGATTGCCTCGATCTGCATGCTGAGCGCGGCGCTGCCCATGCCTGCGCAGGCCGCCCTGGTGGGAACCGAGCAGGTCCTGCACGCCGACAGCGCGGCGCGCATGCGTATCGACGCATGGCTGGCACGCGCTGAAGTGCGTCGGGCGCTGGTCGACAACGGGGTCGACCTGGGCCAGGTGCAGGGCCGGGTAGATGCGCTTTCGGACACCGAGGCGATCGATTTCGCCGCCCGCATCGACGACCTGCCGGCGGGCGGTGACATCCTGGGCATCCTTTTTGCCGTGTTCGTGATCTTGCTGATCACCGACATCCTTGGACTGACGAAAATCTTCCCATTCACGCACCCGATTCAATAGCAGGGGCGTGAAATGCTGCGGTGCGGGCCCCATGGCAGTGGGCCGGCTCCTGGAACAACCTGGCAAGCGCCCTGCTGTTCCAAGAATCTGTGGCGCAGGCGCGCGCAGCGGTCGCACGCGCGCTCGAGCTCGGCCGAGCGCACGGCACAACCTCGAACCGGCGGCTNATGAAAGCGGGCGATCAGGATCCGATCCNTGGTCGCGGAGCGCGGGCCCGCTCTGGGATAATGGGTGCATGCAGCAGATTGCGTACCCATCGGAGCCGGACGCGGCGCAGGCCGAAGCGCCTGCGGCCGGCGGCGCAGGCGACGATGAGGCCTTCGTGTCGGCAATTGACGCGGTGCTGCCCCAGACCCAATGTGGCCAATGCGGTTACAACGGTTGCCTGCCCTACGCGCGGGCGCTGGCCGCAGGGCAGGCGCCGATCAACCGCTGCCCGCCCGGCGGCAACCAGGGTATTGCCGAATTGGCGCGCGTACTCGGGCGCGAGATCATTGCTCTGGATCCGGCATGCGGGGCGCACCGGGCGCTGCACGTGGCGCGCATTGACGAGGGTCGCTGCATCGGTTGCACCCTGTGCATACAGGCCTGCCCGGTAGACGCGATCGTCGGCGCGATCAAGCAGATGCATACCGTCGTGTTGGCCGATTGCACCGGCTGCGACCTGTGCCTGCCGCCTTGCCCGATGGACTGCATCGAAATGATCCCGGTAACGCCGCCGCGCGAGTGGACCCACAAGGACGCTGAGCGCGCCCGCCGGCGCATGCAGGAGCGCAGCGCGCGGCTGCGTCACGAACAAGCTGCCAATGACGCGCGGCTGACGGTCAAGGCGCTGCACAAGCTCGATGAACTGCGCACTCGCAGCGATCTGGCCGAAGCCGAGATTGCGCGGCGCAGGTCGATCATCGAGCAGGCGCTGGCGCGCGTACGCCGGCGGCGCGCGGGCGCGGCCGGCTCCGCAGGGCCGGATCATTGCGACGGCGCTGGCGGGAGCGGCTCGTGAGTCCGAGCAAGCGGCGCGCCATGTTCGAGGCCTTCGCGCGGGCAAATCCCAACCCGAAAGGAGAGCTGCGCTATTCGTCCAATTTTGAGTTGCTGATCGCAGTCGTGCTGTCGGCACAGGCGACCGACCGCAGTGTCAATGCGGCCACGCAGGCCCTGTTCGCCAGGGCCAACACGCCGGCGACGATCGAGGCGCTTGGCGAATCCGGCCTGATCGAGTTCATCCACACCATCGGCCTGTACCGCTCCAAGGCGCGCAACGTCATTGCCCTGTGCCGCCAGCTTCAGGAGCGCCATGGCGGCCAGGTGCCGCGCACGCGTGAGGAGCTCGAGGCCCTGCCGGGCGTAGGCCGCAAGACCGCCAATGTCGTACTCAACACTGCCTTTGGCGAACCCAGCATCGCCGTCGATACACACTGCTTTCGGGTGGCCAACCGCACCGGCCTGGCGCCCGGCAAGAATGTGCGCGAGGTCGAGCAGCGCCTGCAAAGCGCGGTGCCGGCGCAATTCCGCCAACACGCGCACCATTGGCTGATCCTCCTCGGACGCTATGTCTGCAAGGCGCGCAAGCCCGAGTGCTGGCACTGCATCATCTCCCGGCAGTGCGAATACCAACCCAAATCGCATCAACCCGGCGCCTGACACGGCGGCCGCGACCCCGCTTCCCGTCCATGTTCCAACCATCGCGCCAGGAAGTTCGACGATTTTTTTGTGATGCCTGGTACAAGCATCGCACGGGCCAGCCCGCCTCGCCGCTGGAGCGCATCGCGATCGCCTGCGTACTCGAACACCCCGAATACCACGAGCTGCTCGCCGACGTGGACCGCGCCCTGGATCAGGATTTCCCGGTCGAAGCCGGGCGCGAGAATCCCTTCCTGCACCTGGCGATGCATCTGTCCCTGGAGGAGCAGGCATCCATCGACCAGCCCGCGGGGGTGCGCGGCTTGCTCCAGGCCCTGCAACTGCGGTATGGCGATCGCCATGCCGCGGCGCACGAGGCAATGGAGTGCCTGGGCGAAATCATTTGGCGTGCACAACGCGGATCGTTGCCGGCGGACATGGCCGCCATCAACCAGACGTATATTGACTGCCTGCAACGCCGGCTTGCACGGGAGAGCTCATGAACCAGGCACCGACGCCCCGCTTTCACGGATCGCAGACCTACGTCGCCAGCGAGGACCTGCGGCTCGCGGTCAATGCCGCGCTCACGCTGCAGCGGCCCCTGCTCATCAAAGGCGAGCCCGGAACGGGCAAGACGATGCTGGCCGAAGAGGTAGCGCAGGCACTCGATATGCCGCTGTTTGCATGGCACATCAAGTCGACCACCAAAGCGCAGCAGGGGCTGTACGAATATGACGCGGTCTCGCGCCTGCGCGATTCACAGCTCGGCGATGCGCGTGTGGGCGAGATCGGCAACTACATCGTTCGCGGCGTTCTTTGGCAGGCCTTCGAAAGTCCGGAGCCCGCGGTGCTGCTGATCGACGAGATCGACAAGGCCGATATCGAATTTCCCAATGATCTGCTGCGCGAACTCGACCGCATGGAGTTCTCCGTATACGAAACGCGCCAGACGGTCCGGGCGGTACATCGGCCGCTGGTCGTCATCACCTCAAACAACGAGAAGGATCTGCCCGACGCTTTCCTGCGACGCTGTTTCTTTCACTACATACGGTTCCCCGATCGCAGCACCATGCAGGCGATCGTCGATGTGCATTTCCCCAGCCTGCGCGCCGAATTGTTGCGCAACGCGCTGGAGGCCTTTTTCGCGATTCGCGATCTGCCGGGACTGAAGAAGAAGCCTTCGACGTCCGAGTTGCTCGATTGGTTGCGGCTGCTGGTGGCCGAGCAGATCCCGCCCGAGGCCTTGCACGCCAAGGACGCCGCGATTTTCGTGCCGCCGCTGCACGGCGCCTTGCTCAAAAATGAGCAGGACCTGCACCTGTTCGAGCGCCTGGTCGACATGAACCGCCAGGGGCGCTGATGCTGATCGATTTCTTTTTGCACCTGCGCGCCGCGCGCCTGCCGGTGTCGATCAACGAGCTGCTTACCTTGCTCGAGGCACTGCAAAACGACGTGATTCACCCGTCCCTGGAGGAGTTCTACTTTCTGGCGCGGACTTGCCTGATCAAGGATGAAACCCGTTTCGATCGCTACGACCAGGCCTTTAGCGAGTACCTGCGCGGAGTAACGGCCGGCATGCCAGCGCCGTCGCAAATCCCCGCGGAGTGGTTCTTACAGAACCTGCGGCGCAGCCTCTCGGCGGCCGACGTGGAGCGGCTCCAGAAGCTGGGCTGGGGCCGCCTGATCGAGGAGTGGCGCAAGCGCCTGCAGGAGCAGGATGGCCCGCACCATGGCGGCAACCGCTGGATCGGCAGCGGCGGCACGTCGCCCTTCGGTCACGGGGGCGCGCACCCCGAGGGGATCCGCGTCGGCGGTCCGTCACGGGGCAACCGCGGAGCCGTCCGGGTCTGGGACATGCGTGCCTATCGCGACTACGACGACCAGGTAGAACTGGGAACCCGAAATATCCAGCTGGCGCTGCGGCGGCTGCGCCGCTTCGCCCGCGACGGCACCGAACTCGAACTCGATCTGCCGGACACGATCAGCTCGACGGCGCGCAATGCAGGTCACCTGGACCTGAAGCTTGTGCCGCAGCGCCATAACCGTGTCAAAGTGCTCATGCTGCTCGATGTCGGCGGCACCATGGACGAACACATCCGCCGCGTGGAGGAACTGTTCTCCGCGGCGCGGGCGCAGTTCCAGCATCTGCATTTCTTTTACTTCCACAATTGCGTCTACGACAACTTGTGGCGCAATAATCGACGCCGCTTCGGCGAGCGCTTCGAGACCCGGGACATCATGCGCAGGTACAATCGGGACTACAAGCTGGTGTTTGTTGGCGACGCGACCATGAGCCCCTACGAGATCTTGCAGGAACGGGGCTCGGTGGAATACGACAATCCGGAGTCCGGTGCGGTCTGGCTGCAGCGACTTACCGCGCACTTCCCGCAATTTGCCTGGATCAACCCGGAGCCCGAGGCGCTTTGGCCCTACCGCCAATCGATCGCCATCATCCGTCAGATATTGGGCGCACGGATGTACCCGCTGACGCTCGAAGGATTGACGCGCGCCATGCGCGTGCTGGCAAGATAAGTCAATCGTCAAACGGCGGCGCGGCCCGCAGAACCTCTTCCACCGTCGTTGTGCCGTGGGCGATCTTCTCCGCTCCGGACACGCGCAAGGAACGCAAGCCGTCGCGCGCCGCCTGTTTGCGGATTTGCTGTATATCCGCGCCATCGGTGATCAGGCCTCGAATCGCATCGGTGACCACCAGCAATTCGACCAGGCCGGTCCGACCGAGGTAGCCGGTGCGGCGGCATTCGAGACAACCGACCGGACGGCCGACCGTGCGCGGCGCAGGCGAGCGCCAGGGAGCAACTAGGTCGCGCCAGAGCGCTTCATCGATGCTCGCGTCGCGCACCTTGCAGTGTGGGCACAGGGTCCGAACCAGGCGCTGGGCCAGGATGCCGATCACGGTGGCATTGACCAGGTAGCCCGGAACACCGAGTTCGATCAGCCGCGCGATCGACGCCGAGGCGTCGTTGGTGTGCAAGGTCGAAAATACGAGGTGGCCGGTAAGTGCCGCCTGCACCGCCATATCGGCGGTCTCCTTGTCGCGGATCTCTCCGACCATGATCACGTCCGGGTCCTGGCGCATGAGCGCGCGCAGACCGTCGGAAAAACCCAGATCGATCCCGTGCTGGACCTGCATCTGGTTCAGCGTGGGGTCGATCATCTCGATCGGGTCCTCCACGGTACTGACATTGACCTCGTCAGTGGCGATTTGCTTGAGTGTCGAATACAGCGTTGTGGTCTTGCCCGAGCCAGTCGGACCCGTTACCAGGATGATGCCGGAGGGCCGCTTGATCAACTCGGCCCAGACGCCGGCCTCGCCGTCGGAAAAGCCGAGCTCGGAGTAGCTGCGCACCACGACCTCGGGGTCGAAGATCCGCATGACCAGCTTTTCGCCAAATGCCGTGGGCAGCGTCGAAAGACGGATCTCGACTTCGCGCCCGCCGTCGCCACCGATGCGGGTCTTGATGCGGCCGTCCTGCGGCCGCCGCCGCTCGACGACATCCATGCGCCCCAACAGCTTGATGCGGCTGGTCATGGCCTGCATCACGCCCGGCGGCACCTGGTAGACCTGGTGCAGCACGCCATCGATGCGAAAGCGCACGACGCCCTGCTCGCGCTTGGGTTCAAGGTGAATATCGCTCGCCCGCTGATCAAACGCATACTGCAGGATCCAATCAACGATATGGATCACGTGCGCATCGTTCGCCTCGACCTTGCCTCCGAGCTCTACCAGCTGTTCGAAATTGCTGACCAGGCTGGCGGTTCCAGTCTTGCTCGCTCCCTTGACCGACTGCGCCAGCTTGTAGAACTCGGTGGTAAAGCGGACGACATCGAGCGGGTTGGCCACCACCCGGCGCACTGTTTTCTTGGTCACCTGCTCGATTTCGCGCACCCAACCGTCCAGGAACGGTTCGCACGAGGCAATCACCACTTCCACCGGAGTAACGGCGATCGGCAAAATGGAATTGCCGGTGGCGTAGGCGCTGGACATGACGTCCACCACCCGCGTGAAATCGACCTTGAGCGGGTCGATATGCTGATACGGCAACCCGGCCAGCTCCGCCAGCCACTGGGTCAAGGTCTCCAGGTCGAGCAGGCGGTGCTCGCCGTCGGCGCTGCGGAAATTCATTTCCGCCACCAGCACCAGGGGATGGCCATTGCGTTCGCGGTCCGAGATTGCGAATACGCGATCGGAATCGGAACGCGACAACCAGCCGTCCTCCACCAATCGATGGACGACGAAAGCCAGGCCCAATCGAGTGTTGGGCGCCGGCTTGCGCGTCGATGCAACGACCGCAACCGGCGCGGGCGCCGGCACCGGCACCTGGGCGGCCGTCCGTTTCAGCGCGCTCACCGCAAGGGGCGTCGTGCGGCCGGCGCCATGGCTGGCAGCTGCAAGCTCAGCAACAACGAGGCAAAGTTTTGAACACCGGCCCGGGCGTCCATGGCACTCTGGAATGGTCTGTCACAGGCCACTAGGCGACCGCCAGGCGTGTTGTCAGTTCTGCAGCCCGATCCGGCGCGTTGGCAAAGTCGGCCACAACGGCATGCGCCGCGCGCTCGGTGAGCGGCGCGCTCTCCAGCGCCCGGATGTAGCCTCGGCGCAGATACGAATGGATCAAATCGGGCGACATCACGTGCGCGCGGTTCTCGGGGCCGCTGCTGAACATGAACATCGTGCGCAACGGGCTGATCCACCGCAGCCGCGCCTTGATGAAGGCCTCGCCGTCCCACAGTTCAAACCAGCTGCCGCGCGTCCAGTGCGACAGATCATTATCCATCCGTGCCTCCTCCATCTTGTCGATGGCGCCAACATCCGTCACCGCTGCCGGAACCGTGAGGTCGACCTGATGATCGGCCGCGGCGCGCAGCACCGCTCCGGCGGGCACCTTGACTCCGCCCGGAATCGCGGTCAGGGGGAAGGAGCCCGTGAGCTGCAGGCCTTCGATCTTGGCGCGAATATCCGAGGTCTGCAAGGAGTTCTTGATATAGGTTGCCTGGTCGGTCGGTTTGACCGCAAAGGCATGGGCGGCCATGAGACTTTGGAGAAACTCGTCCTGCTCGCGCTGCGGCTGGCGAATCAGGCTCAGGCCGTCGCGGATGATGCGCGTGAGCACCGGTATCAGCTCGACCAGGCGGCGCCGTTCCTCGGCCGTAGCCTTGGGCTGCACGCTCCAGACGATCTCGTGGATCACTTCCCGGAAGCTCTTCGAATAGCCTTTGGTCTGGTCATCGCGCAAACTGGCCTGCACGAGGACCTGCACCCAGGGTCCGACGAGAAACTCGCGCAGGTAGGGCTCGAGTTCCACATGCTCGAACGCCCGTCGTACCTGTATGGTCGTGTTGATGGTCAGGACCTCGCGCTTCTCCGCCTCCTCGAGCGCGCGCTTGGCGCGCGCGATCGGGTCACTGTCGCGCGGCGCAATGTCACCCAGAAATGCCTCGAAGTCGTTTAGCACCTGCTCAAACAATGTCACGTCCCGATCGAACTTGAGCATGACCTCCCGCACCATGCGGTCAACCTCGGCACGAAAGCGCTCGTTTTCGTCGCCGTAGGGCTCCCAGCCGACGGCCGCGGCAGCGATACGATCGATCAGGCGCCGCGCCGGGTGCGAACTCGACGCGAAAAACGCCGCGTCCAGCAGGGCCGCCTTCAGAACCGGGAACTGCAGCCGCGACAGCAGCGCCTTGATCTCCGGCGGCACCTGGGTATCGCGCAGCACGTGGTCGAACATCATGCCGACAATTTCGATCGTCAGTTTATCGACGGTCCGGGTTGACTGGGAAATCAGATGCTCGCGCCAGGCGTTGATCGAGCCGGCCGGGGTGCCCGCAAATAGCGCCCCGTGGATGCCCTCCAGCCCAAGATTTTGCAGCTCCGCCAGGGCATCGAGCAACATGGGTGCAACCGGACCTTGTCCTGCCGCCAAGGGCGGCAATACGCCGCCGGCAACGTTGGCCTGCAGGCGCGAGAGCAGCTCCTTCAGGATGACGCGCGCATCGTCCCTGCCGTCACCGCCGGTCAGGCTGGACTGGGCGCCGTGCACCACCGGCTCGCCGCGACGCACTCCGCCCCCGCTGCCTGGGCCCCAGTGGGCGTCGCCGCCGGCGCCGACACCCGCCTCGCCTCCTCGCGCGGGACCGGCCCCCGATGCACGGTCCGCAGCCGACCCAGCGCCGGCCGGCGCCGGTACCGGCGCCGCTGCGGCCTTGCGCGCAGCGCGCGCACGGCGGATGGCACGCGCCTCGATGCCATGCGTACGGAAATGATCGAGCAGCGATTGCGAAATGCGTCCAATCTCGCCCGCCAGATCCGGCTCAAACGAGGTCAGGAAAAACACCCAGCCCTCCGGGTGCAGATGCACGTCGATCGCGGCCTGCAGCAATGCGGGGACGAATACGTCCGGCCCGAACGGATTGTCGGCGTGCGCAATCTGGTCGCGACCGCTGAGAAAGCTGACGATCAGCTCCAGGTCGCGCAGCGGTTCCTCCACGAGACCGCGCATGCGCCGCGCCGCGCGCGCCGCAATCGCCTCCCCACCGTCGTCCGTGTCGATGACCAGTTCGAGCGTTGCGGCATCGAGCTCGGCCGTGGCCGCCGCAACGTTGCGCGGCGCGAACAGGCGCTCGAATGCCTGGTCCTGCTGGCGCGGCAGGCGCTGCGCAAAAGCCTCGCGCAAGGCATCGGCCTTGGTCGCAAGCAGCCGCTGTACCAGCGGCGAGCCGACGTCGAAATCCCAGCGGGTGGCCAGGGCGTCACGCACGAGATCGACGATGGCGGCGAAAGAGCGCGCCATGAGCTCGCACGAGATCGCGGCCGCCGAGCGCAACAGCGCGGAGGACTGGTTCGCCGACAAGTACGGCAGGAGGGTGGACGCGCCGGTACCGGCGGAAGGTTTGTTGCTATTCATCGCAATGCTGCAGTGACAAACCCAAAGTTGGGGCCGGACCTCTACCCGAATATAGCCTGCGAATCCGAACTTTCAAGCCAGATAAGCGGCCCGAATACGGCATAAAGTTTTCGCTCAGATCGACGACGGCCCGCCGTCCGTTCTCGCGTGAATGCGTCACAAGATCATCCGCAGTCCGGACCGCAGCGACAGGCGGCGGGCCGAGGCGCTACGCAGGCCTCGCAGCCAGCTCAGGGCCGGCAGCCCGAACCGGCGCTCCATCTTCTGTGCGCGCACTTGCAAGGCATCGGTGTCCCATTCGACCGGCGCGCCGCAGAACGCCAGCACGACGGTATTGCCGGCCGCGCTTCGCGGCAGCCGCAACCAGCGCCGGCCAAACGCCGCCTCGATGGCCCGCAGACTGGGCCGCAGCGAGCGGCCGAACAGGTTAAATGCAGCAACTCCACCGTCACGCAGCGCAGCGCGGCAGGCCCGATAAAAATCGGCGTCATCGAGCACGGGCCCGCGCGCCTGGGCGTCGTACAGATCGACCTGCAACCAGTCGGTACTCGCCGGCGCGCGTCGTACGAACGTTGCAGCGTCGGCCTCCACCACGCGCAGGCGAGCGTCGTCCCGCGGCAACGCAAACCACTGCCGGGCAACGCGGATCACCGTTCGATCGATATCGACCGCCAGAACCCGGCTGCGGCGCAAGTGCCGATGGCAGAACTTGGTCAGCGCCGCGGCCCCGAGGCCCAGTTGCAGCACCTGGTCAGGTTGGGGCACGAAAAGCAAGGGAGCCATCATCTGCTGTTGGTATTCGAGCTCCAGGCGATACGGCAATGCCAGCCGCATGGCGCCCTGTACCCATTCGGTGCCAAAGTGCAGGTAGCGAACCCCGTCGACTTCCGACAACGTGACCGCCGTGGCCGCCTCGGCGGCCCGCGCCGGCGGATCACGTGCCAGCACTGTCGCCATCGATCGCGGCCTTGGAAGAGCGCTCCAAGTCCGCCAGCACCGTGCGCAAGGCCCGCAGCACCAGGGGCATGGGTTCGGCAGGGGTAATGCGGGAGCACCGCAGGTAGGTGATCAGGCTCGCATGAGACAGCGAGTACAACGAATCGCCGCGCGCCGATGAAAACAGGGCCAGTGCCCGGGACGGCGTAAAGCACTCCAGACGAACACGCGCGAGCGTCTCGTCCACACGCAGATCGAACCACATCTTTTCATGCCATTGCGCAACCAACTGTTCGGCCTGCGCGGCATCATATGCAGTAAGCGGCGGCGCATTGTCGGCTTCGATCCACTGATGAAGCACGCCGGATCCACCCTGCGCCAGGACGTGGTGGACGGCTTCCTCCAGGACGTCGAAGCGTTCGCCGCGGGGCGAACCGGATGCCGGTTCAATGCGAAAGCCATCGAGCCGAATTCGCACCGTACTTACCGAAAATGTGCCCGCGGCCGGCGCTTCGGTGGCCTTGAACACATGCGAATGCGCGCGCATCAGGTGATCCAGCAGAGCCTGATTTTTCTTTGCCGGCCAGTCGATCAGGCGCAAACCATCGCGCAAACTGCCCAAGACCGCGGGAATGGCATCGATCAGGCGCTTGCGGTCCATGGGATTGCCCAGCGGCTGCACGCTCCAGGCCAGATCGGGAATCGCATTCAAGAGCCTGCGCACGAGACCGGGCTCCTGCGCCTCGCGCGCGGCCGCTTCCACCAGCACCCGCGCCCAGACCCGCAGCAGGAAGTTGCGCAGATAGTCGTCCAACTGGGCGCCCTCTAGCACTTCGCGCAAGAAGGCTGCGACGTCGATCGTGCGGATTTCGCGCTGCTCGGCCTCGCGCAGCGCAGCTCGCGCCGCGGCCAGCGTATCGTCTTCGGGCATCGAATCGGACGTCAGAAAGGCAGAGAACTGCGCGCTGGCCTGGGCAAATGCCGAGGCCGCCTCACCGGGGGAATGCAGGACAAATTGCACTGCGGTCCGGACCTGCTGCAAGAAGCGCTTATTCGCGATCACGTTGACGGTCCCGTCTGCGCTCCAGCCGATGGACGCACTGCCGATCGCGTCGATCAGGCGGCGCGCGGGGTGATCGGAGCGCACAAAGATCGAGGGGTCGGCGAGCGCAACCTCCAAGGCGGGGAACCGCAGGTAAAAGAGCAGCGCGCGCACCGGCCCTGGGACCAGGCGGTCGCGCTCCATGCGGGTAAACAACCGGGCAACCAGCTGGATCGTAAGCTTGTGCACGGGATGTGTCGTCAGGGCGATCAGCCGCCGGCTGTGCTCGCGCGTACCGATCGGTTCCTGGCCCGGCTCCCGCTTTTGCTCGTTAGCCGACATGTGCTGCGCATCCTGCCTTTGCGAGGCAATCATGGCATCGACCAATTGGCTGGATGGCGGCACTACGCTCGCTTCCTGACCCATCGCAGCACTGCGCGAGGCGCTGTTGGCGGCATCGACGAGCGAGCTGGCGTTGACCCCCGCAAGCGCCTGCAGGCGCGCGTACTCGACCAATAACTGCTCGTCGCGTGCGGTCCCCGCCGCGACGCTGGCATTTGCTCCCGCCGCAGCGCCCACCCGGCCGTGGCCCGCTCTGCCGGAACTCGACGCCTTGGCGCCCGAGCGGCGCGGGGCCAATCCGGCCGCATTGCTGGACGTCACGCCAGGCTCCGCGTTGCTGGATAGGGCTGCAAGGCTGGCCGGTACCTCGGCACGTATGGTCGCCGGTCCGATGTTGCGTTGCATCGGAGTTCCGCGTACAGCGCTCGCTGGGGCAATGCCCTTGCTATCGAGGAAGCGGTTGATGGCGGCGTACGTGGCCGAAAGCGGCGGCTCGATGGCCACGGGAACGTGGCGCACGATCGTGGCCACGTCGCTCGGGGCCGAAATGACCGACGACAGACTCTCGGCGATCGCCTCGAGAAAAACACCCGGCCGCAGCGGCGAGTCGGCCTCGTGCAGCGCACGCTCGCCTGCCAGGGTTTGCAGGCGCAGCGTCGGCCCAGCCGAGGCTTCCTCCACCAGATGGCGCAGGCGATTGATCGCCTGGTCGACCTGGCTAGAAAGGTCCGATGCGTCGATCTCGACCAGCGAGAGCACCGACTGGTGCCAGCTCGGTGCCGATTCCTTTCCCAGAAACGCCGCGACGCCGCCTTCGTACGCCGTGTGCAAGGCGCCGCGCAAGGCCTGTCCCAGCGCCTTGCCTTGAATGGACAGCATCCGGGCGCAGCGCACTTGGACCTCGTCGCCCGAGCGCACGGCTGCCGTCGCCACTTCGTTGAAGATATCGGCCGCCCGCGACAAGAAAGTGTCGGACACGAGGTCCCAGCACTGCTCGAGAAGTTGCTCGGCCAGGCGGACGCGCTCCGGATCGCGCGCAGCCGGCGTCGAACCGACCGCCGCGGGCGGGTTCGGCGCTTCTTGGGTCACGTAACTCGTCTCCGCATCGGCATTGGTATAGGCCAGACGCGATGTTACTGCAAGCGGCGCGATGGGCGCCCACAAAAAGACCAGCAAGCGCTCAGTGCGTGCCGGCAAGCAACAAGGTGTTTACGCGCTTGACGAAACGCGCCGGGTCCTCGAGCTGGCCGCCTTCGGCAAGGATCGCCTGCTCCAGCAACAGGCTGGCCCACTCGCCCAAATCGCTCGCGTCGCCCCGCAGGCGCTGTACCAGTGGATGATGGGGATTGAGTTCCAAAATGGGCACGGTCGGGGCGGTTTTCTGCCCGCTCGCCTTGAGCATACGTTGCAGGTGTGCGCTCATCGCATCCTTGTCCACGACCAAGCAGGCCGGCGATTCCGTCAGGCGCGAGGTAACGCGAACCTCGGAAACCCGGTCACCGAGGGACTCCTTTATGCGGGCCACCAGGTCCTTGTATTCGTCCTGCGCCTTGCGCTTGTCTTCCTTGTCCTGCTCGTCGTCCAGCGCATCGAGCGCCAGGTCGCCCTTTGCCACGGAGGTCAGGGGCTTGCCCTCGAACTCCGTCAGGAAGGAGAGCATCCACTCGTCGACCCGGTCAGCCAGCAGCAAAACCTCCACACCCTTCTTGCGGAAGACCTCCAGGTGCGGACTACTGCGCGCTGCCTCGACCGACTCCGCCGTAACATAGTAGATGGCCGATTGGCCAGCTTTCATCCGGCCCACGTATTCGGCCAGTGAGCTGAACTTGCCGCCATTGTCGGCCGTGGAGGCAAAGCGCAGCAAGCGGGCAATGCGCTCGGCGTTGGGTGGATCCTCGCCTATGCCCTCCTTGAGCACGGCGCCGAACTGGTCCCAGAAGCCGGTGTAATCGTCGGGGCGACTCTGCGCCAGGTCCTCCAGCAACGACAGGACGCGCTTGGAACATCCCTCGCGGATCGCCTTGACATCGCGACTCTCCTGGAGAATCTCACGCGAGATGTTCAGCGGCAGATCACTGGAGTCGACGATCCCTCGCGTAAATCGCAGGTACGACGGCAGCAACTGCTCGGCATCGTCCATGATGAAGACGCGCCGGACATAGAGCTTGAGGCCATGCGTACGCTTGCGGTCCCAGAGATCAAACGGCGCGAGCTTGGGGAGATACAGTAGCTGCACGTACTCGTTGCGTCCCTCGACGCGATTGTGTGTCCAGGCCAGCGGGTCGCTGAAATCGTGGGCAACGTGCTTGTAGAATTCCCGGTACTGCTCGTCGCTGATTTCCGATTTGGGCCGCGTCCACAGTGCCGATGCCCGGTTGACGGTCTCGACCTCGCCGGTGGGCCGCAACTCGTTCTTGTCCTTGTCCCACTCCTCCTTGTCCATGCGAATCGGCGTCGCGATGTGGTCGGAGTAGTGCGTCAGGATCGACCGTAGCTTCCATCCCGAGAGCAGTTCGTCGTTGCCCTCCTTAAGATGCAGAACCACGTCCGTGCCGCGCGCCGCGCGCGTGGCCGGCTCGATGGTGAATTCCCCGCCGCCATCGGACTCCCAGTGCGCAGCCTGCTCGGCCGGCGCGCCGGCCCGGCGCGAGAGCACGCTCACGCGGTCGGCGACGATGAAGGACGAGTAGAACCCCACCCCAAACTGGCCGATCAGCTGCGAGTCCTTGCGCTGATCGCCGGTGAGCTGGGCGAAAAACTCCCGTGTCCCGCTCTTGGCAATGGTTCCAAGATGTTCGATCATCTCGTCGCGCGTCATCCCGATGCCATTGTCCGAAACGGTGATGGTGCGCGCTTGCTTGTCGTAGCTCACCCGGATGGCGAGGTCCTCGCCGGCGGGCAACAGAGTCGGCTCGGCGATGGCGGCAAAGCGCAGGCGGTCACAAGCGTCCGAGCAATTGCTCACCAGCTCCCGCAGAAAGATCTCGCGGTTGCTGTAGAGCGAATGGATCATCAGGTGCAGCAGCTGCTTGACCTCGGCCTGAAATCCGAGGGTCTGCCGGGAATCGTGGATCGCGTTCTCTGTGGTCATGTTTGGTTTCCGAATACGACGAAATCGGCTCCACCGCCACGGTGGGCGCTACGACCGCAGTAAATTGGGGCGCCGCTGGGATTCTTCAAGTCCCCGAAAGTCCCGCTAGTGCGTGGCCGATTCGGGTTTGGCAAGCGCGAGCGCGCGGATCCGCGGGGTCAGCAAGCTGCCCTTGCGGGCGCGGTTGCCCGTGTAGGCGGCCAACTGCGCTCCGCTCAGGGCGATGCGCAGCGCCTTGCCACTGCGGGGCGCCGTTCCGGTCACGACCACGCCCGCGTCGCCGCAACTGATGGCGCCGATCATCGCCTCCCCATCGTCGAGTCCCAGGAAAATGACCCCGCGACCGCCCGCGGGCTGGGCCTTGATCTCGCCAGCGGCAAACACCAGCATCCGTCCGCCTTCGGAAACACAGGCGATGCGCTCGTCGGCCTGCGGGTCGACGATTGCCGGACGCAGCGGTTCGGAGCCCGGCTCGAGGCTGAGGAACTGCTTACCCGCCCGTTGCCGCGTGAGCAGATCACCGAGCTGGCAGGCAAATCCGGTACCCCCGCTGGTCGAGATCAACAGCGGAGTGCTGGCCGCTGCGGCAACGTAGGCCAGCAAGCGGGTGCCCGCTTCGAGTTCGATCATCGAGGTCACCGGCAGACCGTCGCCGCGCGCCGACGGCAGATTTGCGACGGCAACCGTGTAAACACGCCCGTTGGAACCCAGCGCCACCAGGTGGTCGACGGTCCTGCACTCGTAGGCCCCGTACAGGCCGTCGCCGGCCTTGAAGGCGAACTGCGCGGCTTCGTGGCCGTGGCCGTTGCGGGCACGGACGTAACCTTGCTCGGAAACGATCACGGTCACGGGTTCATCCAGAACCCGGGTCTCGAACACGGTGCGCTCCGCCGATTCAATCAAGGTACGGCGCGCATCCCCATGACGCTGGGCGTCGTCATCGAGCTCCTTGCCGACCTGGCGCCGCAGCGCCGACTCCGAATCGAGCAGCTTGCGCAATCCTGCCTCTTCTTTTTTCAGCTCCGCCAGTTCCTGTTCCAGACGGATTCCTTCGAGCCGAGCCAGCTGACGCAAGCGCAGTTCCAAGATATCGTCGGCCTGACGCTCGGTCAGCCGGAACGCCTGCATCAAGTCCGGCTTGGGTTGCTCCGATCTACGGATCAACTTGATCACCTTGTCGATGTTCAGCAACACCGCCTTGCGGCCTTCCAAAACGTGGACGCGGTCGAGTACCCGGTTGAGCCGGTGGCGGCTGCGACTGCGCACGGTCTCGACGCGGAACTCCAGCCATTCGCCCAGGATCTCGACCAGGGTTTTCTGGCGAGGGCGGCCGTCGCGGCCGATCATCACCAGGTTGATGGCCGTGTTGCCTTCCAGACTGGTGTGTGCCAGCAAGGTATTGACGAGGTCCTGTCGTTCGATTTTCGAGGTGCGCGGCTCAAAGACCAGCCGTACGGCGGCGTCGCGACTGGATTCGTCGCGCATGCGGTCCAGCACCGCCAGGACCACCTGCTTGGTCTGCTGCTGCTCGGGGCTCAAGGATTTGCGGCCAGCGCGGATCTTGGGATTGATGAGCTCCTCGATTTCCTCCTGGACGCGCCGCGCCGAGGTCCCCGGCGGCAATTCGGTGACGATCAGCTGCCACTGCCCGCGGGCTAGCTCCTCGAAGCGCCAGCGCGCGCGCACCTTCAGGCTGCCGCGCCCGCTCTCGTAGGTGGCCCGGATCTCCTCGGCGCTCGAGATCAGCTGACCGCCACCGGGAAAATCCGGCCCGCGCAGCTGTTCCAGCAGCACCGGCAAGCCGGCACCGGGTTGACGCAACAGGATCTGCGCCGCGCGCACGACTTCGCGCAGATTGTGGGAAGGAATTTCCGTGGCCATGCCAACGGCGATCCCGGACGCGCCGTTGAGCAACACCATTGGCAANCGCGCCGGCAGCAGGCGCGGCTCCTGGTGGCTGCCGTCGTAGTTGGGAGAGAACTCCACCGTTCCCTGATCGAGCTCGTCGAGCAGCAGGCGCGCGATCGGCGTCAGGCGCGCCTCGGTATAGCGCATGGCGGCCGCCGGATCGTCGTCACGGCTGCCGAAATTTCCCTGCCCATCGATCAGGGGATAGCGCAGCGAGAACTCCTGCGCCATGCGCACCATTGCGTCATAGGCGGCCTGGTCGCCATGCGGGTGAAACTTGCCGATCACGTCGCCTACGACCCGGGCCGATTTCACGTGTTTGGATCCGGGCGCCAGACCCATTTCGTTCATCGCATACAGGATGCGCCGTTGCACGGGCTTTTGGCCGTCGGCAACATCGGGTAGGGCGCGTCCCTTGACCACCGATACCGCATAGTCTAGGTAGGCGCGCTGCGCAAACTGCGCCAGCGTCAGAGCCGCGTCCGGTTCGCTTGCGGCGGGAGAAAACAGGTCGGCTTGGTCCGTCATAAGTAGCCAATGTGGTGCCGTGTGCGGTCTTCTGCACCTGGGCTTGCGCGCAAACTACGCTTGTTGGCCGGCAGATCCGGCCCGCGTCATGCGCGTTCCACGTCCTTGGAGCGTCCTTCCAGATAACGTTTGAGAAATTCCTCGGCCGGCATCGGCCGGGCAAAAAAATATCCCTGCGCCGAATCGCAACCCAGATCATGCATCCAGTCGCGCTGCTCGGAGTTTTCGATGCCCTCCGCGGTGACCGTCAGACCCAGGACGTGGGCCATATCGATAACCGCCTTGACGATCGTCAGCGTGCGCGCATCGCGCATGCACTCGACCGTGAAGCTACGGTCGATCTTGAGCCGATGCATGGGCAGGTCGCGCAGGTGCGCGAGGCTGGAAAAGCCGACGCCGAAATCGTCCAGTGCCGCCTTGACGCCGGCNCCGCGCAGGCGCAGCAGGTTGTCGCGGGAAGCGGTCGAACAATCCATCAGGCCGGTCTCGGTGATTTCGATCTCGAGCTCCTCCGCGGCAACCTCGAACTCATCGAGTGTAGACAGGATGGTATCGACGAAACCGTGATTGCGCATTTGCACCCCGGAGACATTGATCGCGATCGGCGGCAGATCCAGGCCGACCTGCCGCCAGAGCTGGCGCTGCCGGCAGGCCTCGCGCAACACCCAGTCCCCGACTCCTTCGATAAGACCGCTCTCCTCCGCAATGGGGATGAACTCGCCCGGCGGGATGTCGCCGAGCTCGGCATCCGTCCAGCGCACCAGGGCCTCGGCCCCGATCAGGCGCCCCTCCGGCAGCGAGACCAGCGGCTGGTAGAACAGGCGGAAAGCGCGCGATTCGTATGCCTTGCGCAAGCGCTGCTCAAGGCGCACGCGCAGTTCGGTGCGGCGCGCCAGTTCCACCGTGAAAAGTGCATGCGTACCGCCGCCGAATTCCTTGGCCCGGAACAAGGCGGCGTCACCGGCATTGAGCAATCCGTCCAGGTCGCCGCCATCGTTGGGAAAGAACCCCACGCCCACCGAAGCCCGGACCGAAATCTCGATGTTGCCCAATCTTTCCGGTTGGCAAATCGTCTCGATGATGTCGCGGGCAAGCTTGGCCACCAGATCGGGGCTGTCGATGTCGACCAGCAAGGCCACGATCTCGTCGCCGCCGCGGCGCCCCAGCAGGTTGGGCAGCCGTATTGCCTTGCGCAGGCGCGCGGCGACGGCCGCGAGCATGCGGTCGCCGATGCGATAGCCATAGACGCTGTTGAGCAGCCGGAACCGATCCAGTCCGATGCACAACAGGGCGCACTGACTTCCCAGCGCATAGGCATTGGACAGCACTTGCTGCGCGCGCTCGTCAAAGGCCTGGCGATTGAGCAGCCGGGTCAGCGGATCGATGCTGGCAAGCTGCTGCAGCGCGTCCTGCGCGCGGTATTGCTCGGTGACGTCGCGCCCGATGCCGACATAACCGATGAAATCACCATCGGGCCCGTAAAACGGCGCGCCGCACAGATGCTGAACCGTTGCGCTCCGTCCTTCGACGGCACGACGTACGACGAGGTTGGAAAACGGCTGGCGGGCATTTAGACATTCCCGATGCTCCTCCCAGGTCGCCGGCCGCACCAGGTCGCCGGGGATCTCCCAATCGCACTTGCCGATCCACTGGCCCAACGGGAGCTCCGAGGCACCATTGCCGGCGGCCTGCGCAACCGTGATGCGCAGGAGAGAATCGGTCTCCCAGTACCAGTCGCAGGTCTGCGCGACCAAGGCGCGCAAACTGGCATCACTGGTACTGGCGCTCGCCGGCGAATCGTCAGGATCAGACATCGGCTTCGACTTCATTGCCATGCGTCTCCAGCCAGGCCCTGCGCGAGTGCGCCTCGCCACGGCCCATGAGCATCGTCATGGTATCAATGGTGGAGCGCTGATCGAACGCGCCCAAGGCCACCGGGAGCAGGCGGCGGGTATCGGGATTCATCGTCGTCTCCCACAACTGCTGCGCGGTCATCTCGCCCAGCCCCTTGAAGCGCCCGGTCTCGACAGCTTCCGGGCGCACCCCCTCGTCCTGGAGCTTGGCCATGGTCGCCACGCGTTCGTCCTCGTCCAGGCAGTACAACCTGCGCGCCGGGCGCCGGCCCTGCGGGCCGACATCCAGGCGAAACAGCGGCGGTCGTGCGACGTACACGTGTCCGCTCGCTATCAGTCGAGGAAAATGCCGGAAAAACAAGGTGAGCAGCAGCACCTGGATGTGCGCACCGTCGACATCAGCATCGGCCAGGATGCAGATCTTGCCGTAGCGCAATCCTCCCAGGTCGACCTCATCGTCTGGGCCATGCGGATCAACGCCGATGGCAACCGCAATGTCGTGCACCTCTGCGTTGCCGAACAGGCGATCGCGTTCGACTTCCCAGGTGTTGAGCACCTTGCCGCGCAGGGGCAGGATCGCCTGGTACTCCTTGTCGCGGCCGAGCTTGGCCGAACCTCCCGCCGAATCGCCCTCCACCAGGAACAATTCATTGCGCGCGATTTCCGTGCTCTCGCAGTCCGTGAGTTTGCCGGGCAGCACGGCTATCGCCGAGCCTTTTTTCTTTTCGATCTTTTGCAACGCGCGGGTGCGCGCCTGCGCATGCTGCACCGCCAGTTCGGCGATGCGGCGCCCGTATTCGGGGTGTTGATTGAGCCAGAACTCCAGTTGCGGCCGGACAAAGGAGGCGATCAGGCGCACCGCATCGCGACTGTTGAGGCGCTCCTTGATCTGTCCCTGGAACTGCGGATCGAGCACCTTGGCCGAAAGCACGAAATTCAACCGCGTGAACACATCCTCCGGCAGCAGCCGCACTCCCTTGGGAAGCGCGCCATGGGCTTCGGCAAACGCGCGCACCGCGCTGAACACCCCTTCGCGCAGGCCCGACTCGTGCGTGCCCCCGGCCGTGGTCGGAATGAGGTTGACGAAGGATTCGCGCGCCACCGGGCCGTCGTCGGTCCAGGCCAGCACCCAGCGCGCGCCTTCCCCCTCGGCAAAACTCGCGTCCTCGGCCGATGCGTAGCCTTCGGCCTCGAAGACCGGGGCCACCAGATCGCCGACGAGTACACCGCGCAGATACTCGCCCAAGCCGCCGTCGAAGCGCCACGTCCGTTCCAAACCGGTGCCGTCAACGCGCAAGCTGACCTGCGTGCCCGGCATGAGCATCGCCTTGCTGCGCAGCAGGCGTTCGAGTTCCTCGGCCGACACACGAGCGGTATCGAAGTATTTGGCGTCCGGCCACACCGTGACACGCGTCCCGCTCTGCTTGTCGGTGGCGGCGAGCGGGCGCGATCGCAAGGGCTCAACGACGTCCCCGCCGGAAAACGCAATCGAATGCTCGCGTCGATCGCGCCAAACGACCACCTCCAGGCGGCTCGAGAGCGCATTGGTGACCGACACACCGACGCCGTGCAATCCGCCGGAAAAGGAATATGCCCCTCCAGCACGCTTGTCGAATTTGCCGCCGGCATGCAGCCGTGTGAACACAATTTCGACGACCGGCGCCTTCTCCTCGGGGTGGTTTCCAACCGGTATCCCCCGTCCGTCGTCCTCGACGCTGACCGCGCCGTCGCTTTCCACGCGTACGTCGATGCGCGAACCAAAGCCCGCAAGAATTTCGTCGGCGGAGTTGTCGATTACCTCCTGGATGATATGCAGCGGGCTGTCGGTACGGGTATACATTCCCGGTCGCTGGCGCACCGGTTCGAGGCCCTTCAGGACCCGGATCGACGCTTCACCGTATTCGGCCGGAGCGCCGCGCGAACGTGTCGCGCTCATCGACGCTGCCTCCTCCGACTCGCCCGCTTGCATACGTCAACTGCGAGACTTTCGTCCAATTTTTCTCCCACGTTTCAAAGTCAGGACCGACGACTGCGTCACGTCCCTTGATGCCCAGGCCACCGAGCTCCGTGCCCGGGACGCTTTGCCAGTGGCGCTGTGCACCGTACTTGGGCGATACGCTCGGGCCGTGTCATCGCGGCCATCGCCGGGTGAGGCCGGACACGCACTTTGGTGCGATGCGCAACGGGCTGAATCCGCCGATTTTATCCACAGACGATGTGGATAAGAAGCCCAAAGGCCAATGCAAAGCGTTTATCCACGCGGAGCGCTCTGGACTGCGCATTCCTGAGGCACTGCGCCAAAACCGCGCCCGTATACTGCGCGCGCCTCTCCCCGTAGCACAATGGACAGTGCACGCGCCTCCTAAGCGTGAGATCCAGGTTCGACTCCTGGCGGGGGGACCAGCCAATTTCCCTTCAATTCCGCTTTTAGGCTGTTTCTAGAGCGGCGGAGCCGGTATCTCGGGCCCCCGCGCAATCGTAAAACTTGCATTTCAATTCAACGCGGACCCAAATCCTGCAATTGGAATTGCGGATGGCAGTATGCCGCCTTATCGAGAATTATTCCAAGTTCGCCAAGGACAATGAAGGGTGCGACTTCTCAAAGTTTGAGGCTTTCGTATTTGGTGGGATCGTCGCAGACACGAAGAAGGCGCCTGGCACTTTCGATGCACTTGAGCAACTCACCGCACTCGCCAGGAAATCAAGGGAAAATAGCCTCGAGAAGCGTCTTTAACCGTCGTGCGGCAGCCAGCATCCTCTGTGATCGGCTCCCGTTCCCTGATTGCGCAGCCATTCTTCGGCGTGCCGATCACCTGGGTGCTCCCACTAGCGCATCGGGCTGCCCGGTTTCCCCTTCGGCTGCCGAAAACGTCTCGTGGCTCTGTTCGGTCTCCTCCCGCTCGCGCGTGGCCATCGACGACCGCGGTACACGCGCCGATGCCGCAACCATACTTCGTACCGGTGAGATTCGGGTGGTCCCGCAGCAGCCAGAGCACCGGCGTTGCCGGGTCGACCTCGAGTTCAACGCGCGGTCCGTTCCGGTGGAGGAAAATCGTTGCAGCCATCCGGGCCTCCGCGCCATTGCGAAGACCATTACGGCTGACGCGAATCAACTAGGCGGTGATCGCCTCTGGGGAAAGGATTCCGGTCGGGTCCAGACCGGGCGCGGTCGCATCGGCGTGTTCGGAACGTGCGGGCGCACCAGATGCAGCGCGAGGTCCGGGGAACCGATGACCTGCACCGGCGCGGGCTGCAGTGCACGCGCCAGCGCGATTGCCGGCACAAGAAGCTCCAGGCCCGCCTCGATGGAATCAGTATGAACCATGCACAGGTCGACCAGGCCCTCGGCAATGCCGGCAACCCGGGCTGCCGCCGCGCGGCTGCGCTCCGGGTCCTTCGTTGCGAACCACAGCCGCAGGTGTCCGTCGACGAGCTGGGCCGTGCAATGCGCAGGCACCTCGGCGTGCGCACCCAGGGACTGCGCCGTGGAACCGGCGATGTAATCAATTACGCGCGCGCACGGGGCCCCGCCCCAATGCGCGAGCAACCGGGCCAGCGTTTTGCGTGCCAACCAGTAGCCACGCGCAACGACCGCGATGCCCGGTGCGCCCCTGGTACCGTCGTCGCACGTGACGCCGTCATATGCGATGACATTGACCGCACCAGCGGATCTGCCCACCTCGGCCAAATCGAGGTCGGCCACATCCATGTCGCGCGGAGCCGCACCGACGGCCGCATACACCATACAAGGAAGGCGCAAGTCCGCCGGAGCGCGGCGCGCCAGGGCCGACACAACAGCGCCCCCGAAGTTCTCCTGCAGGGACCGGGTCGGCCAACTTGCGCCGTCCATGATGCTCAGCCGTGTATCGAAAGGAGCCACGAATTTTGTTGTTCTGAAACCTGCTGCGACCTTAGTCGCGAAAATTTCTGGTTAGGCCATTTGGATTCCCTGCTACTCGGGATCCCGTATCCCCCTGCGGCCAGAGAATAGGGGCATTCCAACCGCCCGGAAAGCGATGCCTATCCCGCAAGGACGCGCAGCGTCGGTTTTATCCAACACGGCATGCACCTGGAGGAGGTGCTTTGGGCGGCCCATTCGAGGGCTGCTGGCCGGCGGTGAATCGGTCACCGATGGGATGGCAATCGACAGGAACGAATCGCAGCTGGGTCCGGTACGGGGGTTCGAACAGTTCGATAGTAATCTGTCCAAATAGATGTTAATCTCGCCAAAATGGACAGATACATCGGCATCGGCGACGCCGCCAAACTGTTGGGTGTCTCGATTACCACGCTACGGCGTTGGGAGGCGAGCGGTCGCCTTGTGCCAGAGCGAACCGAGGGCGCTCACCGGCGCTATGACGCCGCCAAGCTGCGCCCCGAGTCATATCGGGCGGCGAAGGATCATGCCCGCAAGACCGTCGCCTATGCTCGCGTGTCGAGCAAGGATCAGAAGGCTGACCTCGAACGCCAAAAACAA
>JGI12269J14319_10000928_pt1 | contig 28855 bp, 24 predicted proteins | sample PeaSoiSIISIP2007_FD_14319 | JGI IMG/M metagenome (IMG submission 14319)
CACGACGGGTAGTGACCTCAGGCTTGCCGAAACGGTGCCGATGTTCGACAAGCACATGAACATCCTGCCGTTCTGGGATTACGCCTGGGACAACGGCGGCGTGGCCAGCATGCCCTACTACACGCCGGAGGGCATGGGGCTGCTGCTGCTGGACCAGCAGACCGGCGACCTGCGGGATATTCGGCTCAAAGGCGAACCGGTGATGGCCTATTCGGTGATCCTCTCACCCGATCACAAGAGAGCGTACGCCGTGATGGATGACCTGAACGTCATCGATCTCGCGAAGCAAACGTTCATCGCTTCGGTCCCGATCAAGGAGGGCACCTGCTATGGCATCAATGTCTCTGCCAACGGCAAGAAGATCTATGCTGGCGGCGCCGGGTCGACGCTGACAATCTTCGACGCCCAGACGCTAAAGCCGTTGAAAGTGCTGCAGATGGCGTCCGACGGCATGGACATTCGGCGCATCGGTCTCTGACGCCCGCGGGTGCGATGTCGGGCCGGCTGCGCCCACGGGCCATAACCCCTGCCGCCGTTGCACCGGCCACGCGAAGAGTCGCATGGAATACGGACTTCGTCTCGCAGATTCCTTCGCTCCGCCGCGAGATCCACGGGATGCGTGTCCGCGACCGTGGAGGGAACTGCTGCCCGACGGGCCCGCTGTGGCGTTGTATTTCGGTTCGGAGTTCTGCGAGGACCGGCTTCCTGATCTGCAGGAGGCCGAAGCGATCTGCACCACGGCGCGCGACTGCGGCTGGGAACCCACGCTGCTCACGCCGCTCGTCACGACGGTGGGGCTCGGGCTCGTGGACCGCCTGCTCGCCGGGCTTGCAGCCAACCGTCGTGCGCCCGCCGTGGTGTTCAATGACTGGGGCGTTTTCGGCCTTCTGCATCAACGTTACCCGTCGCTGCCAAAGCGCGCCGGACGACTGATGAACAGGTCATTACGCGACCCGCGCGCCTATCGTGACGCACCGTCTGGCTGCGCGGCCCACAACGGCTCGCGCTTTGAGCGGCTGCACCGATTCTTCATCGATTCCGGCGTCTCGGCCGTGGAAACCGATGTGGACCTTGACGGAGGTTTTCTCGGCGCCGGACGCGACGACTCGGGTGCCGGACTCTCGCGCGCCCTCCACCTTCCGTTCACATTCGCTGCCTCTGGTCGCAACTGCCCGATGAAGGCCCTTCTCTACCCGGAGGGCAACGGCTTCTCCAAGGCGCTAGCCGATCCCTGCCCGGCGCCGTGCCGAACGGGGCCGGTACCAGTTCAGCGCGGCGATTCGTTGCTGCCGCACTGGCGCGGCGGGAATACGCTGTTCTACGAAATTCCGCAGCAGGTCGCGCAGACGTGGCTCGCCCATGCAGACCGGATCGTCCTGCATCAGGAGGCAACACCGTGAAGGTTCTCGCGCCGCTGCGCAATTCCGAAGAGGTCCTGGCCCTCTGCGACGCGGGCGCGCATGAGTTCTACTGCGGCCTAACGCCGCCGGGCTGGCAGCAAGCTTTTGGACACGCCCCGGTCCATCGCCGCAGCCCGAAGTCCGCCGGCGTGCCGACTCTCGACGACCTGCACCGTATCGTGGCGTTGGCCGGGCCGCGGCCAGTCTTCGCGACGCTCAACGCGCCGTCTTATCCGGCGGGGGCGGTGCCCCTCCTCGTCGAGTTCGGCCGGATGCTCCTCGAAGAGGTCGGCGTTGCCGCGCTTATCGTGGCCGAATGGGAATTGCTATTGGCGTTGTGCGAACAGGGACTCGCGCCGCGGTTGCATATCTCGAGTCTCGCGAGTTGCCGCAATGCCGGCGCGGCCTCATTTTACCGAAGTCTCGGCGTTGCGCGCGTCATTCTCCCCCGGCACATGACGTTGCGCGAGATCGAGGAGACCGTGATTCCCGGGCTCGAGTGGGAAGTGTTCGTCTTGAACGACGGTTGCGTGTTCGAGGAAGGGATCTGCGCCACGAGCCATGCGCTCGGTACTTTTTGCTTGAGCGACCGTCTCGGCGGCAAATTCAGCCGACTCGACGAGCGGTATGAATTCTGGAAGTGGACGCAGAACAACTGCGGCTGCCAGACGAGCCACGGCTACACACTCGGTCCGTGCGGCCTGTGCGCTCTGCCGCGCCTCGCGCAGGCCGGTGTGGCGAGTCTAAAGGTTGTCGGCCGCGAGGCGCCCATCGGGCGCAAGGCAGCCTCGGTGCGCCTCGCTGCCGTCGCGCTCGGCCTTACAGAAAGCGGCGCGCCGCCCGCGGCCATCCGCGATGCGATCGTCGCGCTGCGTGGCGCCCCCGAACTCTGTCGCGGCGCCCACCTCTGCTATTACCCGGATCTTTGGTGCGAGCACGGGCCGGTCGACCGAAGTTCGGCGGTTCCACTCGCGCCTGCGCTCATGGCGGCCGTCGCTGGCCCGGAGTTACCCGGAGCGTCGACAAACACGCCCGCCGTCGAGCGCCGCGGTCACGCGCCACCACCGACTGGATCACCGTCCGGCAGGGTCGAATCGTGCTGACGATGCTCAGGCGCTATGCGCATCACTTGCGCGGCAAGCGGGCGACGCTGGCCGTACTGTTTGTGCTGGGTCTTGCGGGCGCGGCCGTGTCGCTATCGACGCCGCTCCTCGGCAAGGCGTTTATCGACGCCGTCGCCAGCCGCGGCGACTTCGCCGCGGTCCCGATGATTGGTTTCGGTTTGTTTGCCCTCGCCGTACTCGACTTCGCGCTCGCCACGCTGTCGCAGCGGGTCCATGCGCGGCTGTCAGCCGAAGTTCTTAGCACCATGCGCGCGGCGCTTTTTGAACGCTGCCTCGTCGGCCCGATGGACAAGGTTGAGACCTTCCGCCACGGGGACCTGCTCACTCGCTTCGGTGCCGACGTGCCGCGCATCCAGAGTCTGCTGGTCGACGGCATGCTGGGCGGCATTCAGAATGTCCTCTTTCTTGGCGTAGCGGCGGCCATCACATGCAGCCTGTCACCCCCGCTCGCGCTCTGGAGCTTTCTCGGCGTAGCTCTGGCGCTTCTCGCCACCACCGCGTTTCGCCCGGGCGTCGAGGAGCGGACGCGCCGGGTGCGCGACGCGATGGTCGACCTCTCGCATTTCCTCTCCGAGCGGCTCTTTGCGCTGCGGGCAATTCTCTTTCATCGCGCACAGAATGAGGAGCGGGGGCGCTTGGCGGCTGCCAACGAACGGCTCAACGACGAGGTTGTGCGATTGCAGGTGTTCGACGCCGTGGCGACAGGCGCGCCCGGCCTGCTACTGGCGCTTGCGACCGCCTGGATCTACGTTGTTGGGGGCAGGCTGCTCCAGGCCGGGACAGTCAGCCTAGGCACTTTCGTCGCGTTCGTCCTCTACCAGGGACGCCTCTTCGGCCCGGCCCAAGGGCTGCTGGGGCTCGTCCGGAACCTGCAATCGGCGCGCGTGAGTCTTGCCCGGGTTGGCGAGGTTCTCGGCCCGGACGAGACCGGCGTTCGTCCGACCGCGACGGCTGCGGCGCCGGCCCTTGGAGAGGACGCGATCGCGCTGCGCAGCGTCACGTTCGCTTATGCCGGCAAGCCGCCGGTCTTCGAGGGCGTAAACCTCTGCGTGAGGCGAGGCGAGCGCGTCGCGCTCCTCGGGGCATCCGGTACAGGCAAGTCCACGCTGGTTCAGCTTGTCTTCGGCCTGCGGCAGGCCGTCGCAGGCGCGGTTTTGATCGATGGCCGGTCCGCGCATGACGGTTGCGTGGCGTTGCAACGCGGCGTTCTCGGGTACGCGGGCGCCGAACCCTTCCTGCTGCATGCGACGGTGGAGGAGAACCTGTGCTACGGCAATCCGGCAGCACGGCGCGAGGACGTCGAGCGCGCGGCTGAATTGGCCGAGGCCGGCGCCTTCATCGCCGCACTGCCCGATGGCTACGCAACGGTGATCGGCGGCCGCGGGCTCGCGCTCTCCGACGGCCAGCGCCAGCGGCTCGGCCTCGCCCGGCTCTTTCTCTCCGACCCGAGAATACTCGTGCTCGACGAGGCGTTCTCGGGGCTCGATCTCGAGACTGAGGCCCGGGTACGCAGGCACCTTTGGGAGGTGTTTCCCGATCGCACCGTACTGTTTATCTCCCATCGGCCGGTTGGGCTCGAGGAATTCGATCGAATCCTGTTCCTGTACAACGGGCGCTTCGCCACAGTGGCGCCAGCCGAGGTGCGGGCGCGCCTCAAGTTCCCGAGTGACGTCACCGTGCGATCGGTTGCAACGAAAGCGTGATAGCGGCGTTGCGCATCGGCATCGTGGACACCGGGGTGAACCCGTGGCACTCGCACGTGCGCGGCGACGTCAGCGGCTGCCGCATCCATGTTGGGCCGGACGGAACGATTCAGGAAGACGGCGACTTCCGTGACCCGGTGGGCCACGGGACGGCCGTGGCTGGCCTCATCCGTCAGGCGTTTCCTGACGCTGCGATCTTCGCCGTGCGGGTATTCGACGCCGCACCGGCCACGTACCCATCGCTCGTCGCCAGAGGAATCCTGCGGGCAGCGGCCGAACAGTGCGCGTTCGTCAACGCAAGCCTCGCGATCCCCCCGGGCCCGGGAGACGAGGTACTGATCGCGGCCTGCGCCGCAGTCCTCGAGACTGGCTGCGTGATCGTGGCCTCGGCCCGGCCTGACCGACCCGGCTGGCTGCCGGCATCGCTGCCTGGCGTCTACGGCGTCACGGCCGACGATACGCTGCCGTTCGGAGAGGTGCGGAATGCTGGCCCATGGCAGCTGCGCGCCCCGGGCCGGCCGCGGGACCTAGAATCCGTGTCCCGGGAGGCAAACCTGTGGGGGCACTCATTCGCGTGCGCGCGCGGGCTCGTTCACTTGGCAAACGGCTGGCGGGCGGGATAGTTCGAGAGCAGGTCCCGCAACCGATCTTCAATGTCTGGGATAGGAATGGACCGACGCGACGGCCCTGTTTCGGTCTGCCTGGTCAAGAGTTACATGAGTGCCGCATCGACCGAGCAATTTCGCATCAAGAGCAAAGCCAGGGCTGAAAACGTGGCACGGTTGAGGTACTACGACACTGGCACGTAAGCTCGAGCCAACAGGGAACCTAAACCTCGACGTACAGCCGCGCGCAGTCCTCAAGTCTTCCATCGAATCATGTTTCTGCACTTCGCTGGCGGGGCAGGCTCGGACGCAGGAGCATCGGGCCATGCACCGTCAGGTACGTCAACAACGCCGCTGCCCACAGCAGCGCCGATCCAGCGAGTGCCCACTGGCCGATGCCCTGCACCGGGACCGCGAGACGCAGCAGCGCGGCTGCGAACACCATCACGAAGGCCGCCTGCATCAGCAGACCGGCTTTCAGCGGGCGCCCCGTGTGGCGCAGCGCGACCCGGGTCATCAGACCGATTTTTAGCATGCCGTAGGCGCCGACCGTGAAGGCGTGGACCCACGTATCGCGCGGCAGCCCCGGAAAGAACGCGGTGAGTGCACGCAGTAGCAGCGCGATGATCAGCCAGGCGTAGCCGAGATGCACGCACCACAGGAGCGGCTCGCTCGTCGTCCGCCAGCCCCGCCAGCGCGCGAAGCGCCAGCCGTGCACCGCGGCCGCAACCAGCGCCGCCGCCGCCGTCCAGCCAGTGGGTGCGCCCAGCAGATCAGCGCACGCGAAGGCGACCATCACCAGCGCTGTAGCGTACTCGAGCGGCATCAGGATCGCGGCAGCGTCTTCGCCGCGCTGCTGCAGCCAGCGACGCGTGAAGGCCGGAATGAACAACCCGCCGTAGAGCGTGAACAAGAACGCCAGCGCGTGCACTCCCAGCATCACCGCCCAGTGCGCAGCGGGCTCTGAACCCCTCGCAAGCGCGAGATGGAATGCGATATTCGCGGCCGCAAGAGCCACGAGCGGCGGTAACGTCCACCAGAATAACCGTCGACGTGCCGAACCAACGGTGGAAAAGAGCATGACGCACAGCACCGGCAGCAACGCGCTGTCGAGGACCATCACCACCGGCCGCGGCATCCATCCTGCCCCGAGTATCGCCACCCGACCCGCCAGCCAGAGCGCGGCTAGCGCCGCAAGCGGCGCGCCCCGCAGTTCGGCTGCGCCAGACCAGCTGGGAATTGCGGTGAGCAGCACGCCGCACACGAGCGCGGCCGCAAACCCGAACAGCAGCTCGTGGGCATGCAGCAGCGCGAGAGGAAGCTGCGTCTCCGGCGCGCCCCACCAGCCGCTGTATGCCCCGTACCACAAGCCGAGCAGCAGCGGCCCATAGGCCGCCGCCGCGAGGAAGAACGGCCGGAAGCCGCTCGACCAGACCGCGCCGCCACTCAATTCGGAATCACGCCGGCAGCGGCGAGCGCGCGGCAGTCCTGCTCGGAGTAACCGGCCTCCTGCAGCACGGGCCTGGTGTGCTCGCCATACTTCGGCGGAAAGGAGAACTCGCGCGCTGCGCCAGGAAGGTCCGCTGCCATGGGCGGCATGCGGACCCGCTTGCCGCCCGGCAACACGGTGGCGGTGAGGCGGCCGCGAAGCGCCTCCAGCTTGCTCACTGCGGCGACTCCATTGATGCGCGCATGCGGGATCGTCGCCATGCGCAGGTCCGCGATCGCCTGTTCGATGGCCAACGTGGCCGTGATCGCCGCAATGGCGCGCTGCAGGTTGCGCCGGTCGCGGATACGGCCCTCGTTCGTCAGCCGCGCTTCCGTGGCGAGGGAGGCGAAGCGCGGCAGCTCGGTCAGGCGCCGCCACTGCACGTCGCTGCCGATCGCCATGTAGAAGAAGCCGTCGCGCGCCGGATAGACGTTGGTCGGCACGAACTTGCGGTGCTCGTTGCCCGCGCGCGTGACCTCCCACGGCTCGCAGTCGAAGTCTACCAGCGGCAGTGTCGTGATGAGCCACGAGGCCGCGGCCTGCAGCATCGAAACGTGAATCTCACGCCCGCTGCCGGTCTCGGCGCGCTCGGCGAGCGCCAGCATCACGTTGGCGTACACCTCGTCGCCCGCCTTCAGGTCGACCACCGGAACTCCGCACAGTACTGGTGTGCCGTCCGGCTCGCCCGTCAGCTCCACGTAGCCGGCCATGGCCTGGATCACCGGGTCGTATCCCGGCACCTCGGGATATTCCGGACCGAGCGCGGAGATGCCGGCCCAGATCAAGTCCGGCTTTACCGCGGAGAGCGTGGCGTAGTCGACGCCCAGCGGCTGGTAGCGCTCGGGCACGGTGTTGCAGCAGAACACGTCCGCATTCAGGCCACGCAGCAGCCGCTTCAGCGTGTCGCGTCCCGCGGCGGCCTTCAGGTTGAGCGCGATCGCTTCCTTCCCAACGTTCGGCGCGATGAAATAGCTGCGCCGGTCGTCGTCGGCGACGCGGCTGCCGATGTAGCGGTTTGGGTCGCCCGGTAACCCTCGTCCCGAGCCAAAGGCCTCGATCCGGATCACGCGCCAGCCCAGTTGCACGAAGCGCAACGTCGCGTACGGCATCGACAGCGCCTGCTCGAGGCTGAGCACCGTACGCCGCTTCACGCCGCAGTGCCCCAACGAGGTGGCTGCGCCGCGCCATGCAGCGCTCGGTACACGTTCTCGGGCGTAAACGGCAGTGCATAGATCCGGGTTCCGGTCGCGTTGTAGATAGCATTCGCCACCGCCGCGGCGATGCAGATCGCCGGCGCCTCGCCCACGCCTTTCGCACCTTGCGGCCCTTCCCCGTCCATTGTCTCGATGAACGTCACGTCCATCTCCGGGATCTCGGGCGCGGTGACCAGCTTGTAATCGCGGAAATTCGGGTTGCGCACCACGCCGTTCTCGACCATAAGGTTCTCGGTCATGGCGTAGCCCTGGCCCATGACGATGCCGCCCTCGATCTGCCCTTCGATGCCGAGCCGGTTAAGCACACGCCCGACATCGTGCGCGGCGGTTACCTTGAGCAGGCGCGCGATCCCAGTCTGCGTGTCCACCTCGACCTCGCACACCTGTGTCGCCCACGCGTAGGCCGCCGACACGTCGCCGCGAAACTGCTTGTCCTGGTGCTTGCTCGGCGGTTCGTAGTAGAAGGAGGTCATCACGAGCTCCGCGCGATCCGAGAAATGCAGGCTGCGCAGGAACTTGCCCAGCTCGAAGAGCCGCTTGCCGTCGTCCTTGCGCACGATGCACCCGTCGCGCAGATCGAGTGCCTCCGGCGCGAGTTCCGTCTTGGCTGCGGCCGCGGCGAGGATCTTCGCCTTCGCCTTGCGCGCCGCGCCGATCGCCGAGTTGCCGCCGATGAACGTGGTGCGGGAGGCGTGCACCCCAACGTCCCAGGGCGTGATGTCGGTGTCATTGTTGATCACGGTGACCGCGGAGAGCGGCAGTCCGAGTTCCTCGCAGACCAGCTGTGAGAGCACGGTTTCCGAGCCCTGACCGATCTCGGATGCCCCGGTGATCAGCGTGACGTGCGCGAAATCGTCGATCTTCAGGATCGTGCCGCACCCGTCGGACGGATAGATCTTCGCACCGCCCCCGACGTGCAGCATCGATGCAATGCCGACACCCCGTTTCACCGGGTTCGGGTCACCCCAGCGGGCGCGATTCTCTGCCTGCTTGCGCAGGAAGTCGCTGCGGGCGGCCGCGGTCGTCAGACACTCCTTGAAACCGCAGCTATTGAAGTGCATACCCTGCGGCGTGACCTCGCCCGGATCCTGCGCATTCTTCAGGCGGAAGGCGAGTCCATTCATGCCGACTGCCTCGGCAAGCTTGTCCATGTGGGCTTCAACCGCGAACGTCGCCTGCAGATTGCCGTAGCCGCGGAACGACCCAGCGTACGGGTTATTGGTATAGATCGCCGCGGTGTGGTACTGGCAGTGCGGCACGCGGTACAGCGACGAGATCGTTTGCATCATCACGAACGGCGTGGTTGCCCCCCATGAGGTGTACGCCCCATTGTCGTGCACGGTCTCGACCGCGCGGAACGTCAGCGTACCGTCCTTGCGGCAGCCGGAACGCAGCTTCAGCACCACCGGCTGGCGCGTGGGCGAAGCGATGAACTCCTCTTCGCGCGTGAACACGAGCTTAACCGGCCGCCTGGTGACCTTCGCGAGGAAGATGGCGATCGGCTCGAACGGATAGATGTCGAGCTTTGACCCGAAGCCGCCGCCGATCGGCGGCTGGATGATGCGGATACGCGCCGGATCGATGCCGAGCAACTCCGCGAACTCCCGTTTGTGCAGGAACGGCACCTGGGTGTTTGAGTGGAGCAGCAGGTTGCCGCTCGGGTCGAACTCCGCGATCACGCCGGAGACCCCAAGGCAGCAGTGCGTCACGTAATGCAGACGGAACACATCCTCCAGCACCACGTCCGACGCAGCCTCGCCCTGCGCGACGTCGCCCTGCGCGTAGTCGAACGTCATCGCCACGTTCCCCGGATGCCCTTCGTGCAGCTGCGGCGCCCCGGGCGCGCACGCCTCCGTCGTATTGCTGATCACTGGCAGCGGCTCGTAAGTGACTTTGATCAGCCGCCGCGCGTGCTCCGCGATCTCCTCGGTGTCGGCGGCGACCGCCGCCACCTCGTCTCGCAGGCTGCGCACGCGGTCGGTCTTGAGTGGCAGGTGATCTTTGCCTACGCCAATTGGTCGCTGCCACGGCACGTCGGCCGCGGTGATCACCGCGTGCACGCCCGGCAGCGCCTTCGCCGCGCTGGTGTCGATCGAGACGATGCGCGCGTGCAACTCGGTCGATCGCAGGATCTTCGCATGCAGCGTACCGGGCGCGTCGAGGTCGTGAATGTAGCGCGTCTTGCCACTCGCCTTGTCCGGCGCATCGAGTTTCGGAATGCGCTTGCCGATCAGCGTATCGCCGGAGGCGGGTTTTTCACCTGCGCTCATGTTCTGCTCCCTGTGGCGCCGCGCGTGCGGCCGCCGCGATCGCGTCGATGATCTTACGGTAGCCCGTGCAGCGGCACAGGTTGCCCTCGATGCCACGCCGGATCATGGCTTCGTCCGCGCCCGGATGTCTTTCAATGAGGTGGCTCGCCTGCACCATCAGGCCGGGCGTGCAGAATCCGCATTGCACGGCACCGCTCGCCACGAACGCGGTGCGCAGGCGCTCACCGGCCTCGCTGACCGCCACATTCTCAATCGTCACTAGTTCGCGCCCATCACAATCCGCGGCAAACATCAGGCAGGAATTGATCGTCGCGCCGTCCACGATGACGGTGCAGGAGCCGCATTCTCCCTCGCCGCAGCCGTACTTGGTGCCGGTCAGGCCGAGCCTGTCGCGCAGCATCTCGAGGGTGGTCAGGTGCGCTGGCACCCTCAGCTCCCTCTTCACCCCGTTCAGCGTGAACGCGATCTCACAGTCGACAGACATGGCTCAGTACCCTCTGCAGCATGTTGCGGACGAGCTCGCGCCGATACCAGTCGGAGGCGCGCACGTCCGAGATCGGCCGGATTTCCTCGAGCGCCGCCTGCACAGCTGCTTCGAGCGTGGCCGCCTCGGCCGCTCGGCCTTCCAGTGCCGCCTCGGCACGCGGCGCCCGGATCGGTGTTGGCGCCACCGCGCCAAAGGCGATACGCACGTCCCGCAGCACCCCACCGTCCGGCCGGGCGCCAACCGCGATCGAGATCGCCGCGATATCCAGTGCGGGGCGACTACCGTGCTTGTAGAACTCGCCGGCGAAGCCCGGCGCCGGCAGCGGCACCTCGACCGCCGTGAGCAACTCCGATGGCGCCCTGCAGGTGCGTCCCGGGCCCAAGAAGAATGCGCTCAGCGGCACGCGGCGGACCTGCAGCGTACCGTTTTGTTTGGCCGCGAGGACGACGCGCGCATCCAGCGCGAGCAGCGGTATCAGCGTGTCTCCTGCAGGCGAGGCATTGCAGAGGTTGCCGCCGACGGTCGCGGCATTGCGGATCTGGTCGCTCGCGAAGTGGTCGCAGGCCTGCCATACGAGGCTCAGCCGCTGCCGCACCAGCGCAGATTCCAGCAGTTCGGTGATGGTGGCGAGCGCGCCGATGCGCACGATGTCCCGCTCCTCCGTAATGCCCTTCAGCTCGGCCACATGCCGCACGTTCATCAGTACCGGCTGAAACTGCAGCCGGCCGGCCCGCATCTGCGGCATGATGTCGGTGCCGCCCGCCAGCACGCTGGCGCCTGACCGCAGGATCTCGGCCGCTTCCTCTAGCGACCGCGGCGCAACGTAGCGCTCGATGCTCATCATCTAAAGGCTCCGCGGTTCGCGGTACCGGCCAAAGACCCCGACCAATACGCCGGTAATCTCGCCGACGCTCGCGTAGGCCTTGACTGCTTGCATGATAGCGGGCATCAGATTCGGGCTCGCGCTCGAGCGCGCATCCGACTGCACGTGCGCCAGGGCCTGCTGCACTCGGGCTGCGTCCCGCTCGGCGCGTACGCGGGCGAGGGCGTCGATCTGCGCTCGCGCGTCCTGGTCCTTGTAGGGATGGAACTCCATCTCGGGAGTCTTGTCGTCGGTCCGGTAGCAGTTGACGCCCACCTTGCGGAACGTCCCCTCCTCGATCTCGCGCTGGCGCTTGTATGCCTGCGTCGAGACCCTGGCCTGGATTGTGCCGTCCGACACGAGCTTGACGATGCCGCCCTGCGCGTTCACCTCGGCCATGATCATTTCCATGCGGGTACGCATCTGGTTGGTGAGCGTCTCGACGTAGTACGAACCTCCTAGCGGGTCCACGGTGTCGGCGAGACCCATCTCTTCGATCAGCAGCTGCATGGTGCGCAGCGAAATGCGCTGCGCGTATTCCGAGGGAATCGTGTAAGCCTCGTCATAGCAACATAGCGCCATGGTCTGCGCACCGCCGAGCGCACAGATGAGTGCATAGTAGGCGCCGCGCACGATGTTGAGCTCGGGCTGCTCGAAGGTGAGGCCCCCGCCGCCGCCGCCTGCGAGCATGCGCATCCACATCGACCCTGGCTCAGTCGCGCCGTACTGCTCTTTCATGATCTTGGCCCAGAGGCTGCGGCCCGCACGGAATTTTGCCACCTGTTCGAAGATGTTGCCGAAGCAGTTGAAATTGAACGACAGGCGCCCGGCGAACTCGTCCACGGCGAGCCCACGACGAATCACGTCGTCGGCGTAGGCCTTGGCGATGCACAAAGCGTACGCGATCTCCTGCGCCGGGTCGGCGCCGGACTCGCGGATGTGGTAGCCGCACACCGATACCGGGCTGTATTTGGGTGCGTGCTTCGCACAGTACTCGATGGTGTCCCCGACCAGCCGGATCGACGGCTCGACCGGGTACACCCACGTACCGCGGCCGATGAACTCCTTGAGGATATCGTTCTGCGCCGTGCCGCGCAGCTTCGTGATGTCGTAGCCGCGCTTCTCGGCCATCGCTAGGTACATCGCGATCAGGATCGCCGCCGCACCGTTGATCGTGAGCGAAACGGTGATGCGCTCCAGGTCCACGCCGTCGAAAGCGATCTCGAAGTCGCGCAGGGTGTCCACCGCCATGCCGACGCGCCCGACCTCGCCCTCCGCCTGTGGATCATCCGAATCCATTCCGCACTGCGTCGGCAGGTCGAAGGCCACGTTGAGCCCGGTCTGGCCGTTGGCAATGAGGTAGTGGAACCGCTTGTTGGTGTCCGCCGGATTTCCGAAGCCGGTGTACTGGCGCATCGTCCAAGGCTGCTTGCGGTACATCAGGGAATGGATGCCCCGCGTGAACGGGTAATGCCCGGGCAGCCCGATCATGTCGTCGCCGCCGCTCGCCTCGAGGTCGGCGGGGGTGTAGAGCGGCTTGATCTCGATCCCCGACTCATTCACCACCGCGCGCAATCCCGTCGCGGCCCGGTTCTTGGTGTTCATGGCACGTTGGCCTGGATGAAGTTGACGATGTCATCGAGCCGCGAGCTCGAGGGGAAGACCCCCTTGAAGCCGAGCGCACGCAGGGCGTCGTGGTCCTGCGCCGGAATATTCCCGCCGATGATCCAGAGCCTGTCGCCGAGGCCCGCCTGCTCGAGCAAGGGCTTGAGCTTGCGGCAGATTGGCAGGTGCGAGCCGGCCATCGAGGAGAGTGCGATCACGTCGGCGTTCTCCTCACGCGCGATGCGCGCAACCGCCCCCGGCGTCTGGCGCAGCCCCGTATAGATCACCTCGAAGCCGGCGTCCATCAGCGCGTGCGCCACGACCTTTGCTCCCTGGTCGTGCCCATCCAGGCCGGGTTTTGCGAGCACGACCTTGACTCGCCTGTTGGCGCTCATGGTGTGGATACCTCTTTCGCAATGATCAGCTTGAGGATCTCGCTCGTGCCGCCCCCGATCAGCGTGAAGCGCACGTCGCGCAGGAACCTCTGCACCGGGTAGTCCATGGCGTAGCCGTAGGAGGCGAACACTCGTGCCGCTTGGTCGGCGACGCTCGCGGCGCATTCGCTGGCGAACAGCTTCGCCATCGCCGCCTCTTTATGGTGCGCCTTGCCGGCTCCGTGCAGCCAGGCAGCACGATAGACGAGCTGCGTCGCTGCCTCGAGTCCGGTCGCCATATCGGCAAGCTTCAGCTGGATAGCCTGATGCCGGTTGAGCGGCTTGCCGAACTGCTTGCGCTCGCCCGCATATCGAACCGCCGCGTCGAGCGCGGCGCGCGCCTGCCCCACTGCCATCGCTCCAGTGATGATGCGGATCTCCGCGAGCGTCTTGCGCAGATGCGCCTCGCCGTCGCCCTCTTCCTTCGAGAGACGGTGGCTGTGCGGCACAAAGCATTCGTCGAACGCGATCTCTGCCGTGGGCAACGCCCACACACCCATCTTCTCGATGGCCCGCCCGAGCTTCAGACCCGCTGCGCCGCGCTCAACCAGGAAGATGGTGAGCTTCTTCTCATCGCCCGCCTTGGCGAACACGGTGAAGAAGTCCGCCACCGGTGCCGAAGTGACCCAGGTCTTGTGTCCGTTAAGTACGTAGCCGCCGTCGACCGCGCGCGCCCGAGTAGCGATACTGTCGAGGTCGCTGCCCGCGTTCGGCTCAGTCATGCAGATGGCGCCTATCCGGGCGCCGCGCAACGCGGGCTTGAACAGCCGGTCGATGATGTCGGGGTTGCCGAGCATGTGCAGAAACTTCGTGCCCATCAGCGACTGCATTGCCACGCAGGCGGCAAGCGACATCGAACCGCGCGCGATCTCCTCCAGCGCGAGGCAGAACTCCGTCAACCCCATTCCGCTGCCGCCAACGTCCTCCGGATAGCGCATGCCAAACAAGCCCATGCCGGCGAGTTCGGCAAACAGCTCGCGTGGAAAGGCGTGCGCCTCATCGAGCGCCGCCGCCTGCGGCGCGATGCGCTCGTCGCAGTAGCGCGCGAATGTCTCGCGCACCTGCCGTTGGACGGTGCTCAGCTCGAAGTCCATGTCAGGACCCGCCTTCCAGCTCGCGCCACTTGTAGTCGATCAGCTCGAGCAGCACGCCATTGACCTCCTTCGGGTGCACGAACGCGAACTCGCAGTCGCGGAAAGGCCGCGCCCCGCCGATGAACTGATAGTTCTGCGCAACGAGCTCGGCCATCGCTGCGCGGGTGTTGTCCACGTTCAGCGAGATGAGCATGATGCCCTCGCCGCGCTTTGCAATGAACTTGGCGACATCGCCATCCGGCGTCAGCGATTCCATCAGCTCGAAGCCGACCCCGGCCACCCAGTAGCGCGCCACGCGGATCTTCTCGGGCTCGTCCACGTAGGCGTCGTCGGGCTCGTGCTTGCCGAGGATCGGCTCCCAGACCTTCCTCGCCGCGTCCAAGTTCCTCACCGCGATGCAGATGTGATCGAGCTTGTTGACTTTCATCGGCCCTCCGTGGCGGCGGCGCGCATGGATTCCCGCAGCACCTGCTTCTGAATCTTGCCGAGTGCGCTGCGCGGCAGCGCATCGACAAAACGGACCTCGCGCGGGTGCTTGTAACGCGCGATGCGTCCTTGAAACAGCGCCAAGGCCTCGCGCTCCGTCATCAAGCTGCCGGGCCTGAGCACCACGGCCGCGACCACTGCCTCGCCCCACCGCTCATCGGGTCTGCCGATGACGCACGCGTCCGCGACCGCGGGCGACTCGAGCAGCACACTCTCCACTTCCGCCGGGTAGATGTTCTCGCCGCCGGAGATGATCATGTCCTTCGATCGCGCCACGACGTAAAGATATCCTTCCTCGTCGAAGTGGCCGATGTCCCCCGAGCGGAACCATCCGTCCACGAATGCCTGCGCGGTCTCGTCCGGAGCGCTCCAGTAGCCCATCGCCACATTCGGCCCGCGGACCAGAATTTCGCCGTCGCGGCCGGGCGGTAGTTCAGCGCCATCCTCCGCCACGACCTTGACGTCGCAGTGCAAGGCGGGCGTGCCGGCTGACCCGGCTTTGCGCAGCGCATCGGCGGCTCGCCCGTAAGTCGCGATCGGGCAGGTTTCGGTTGAACCGTATACCTGAATCAGCGGCACGCCGCACTCGCTCACCTTGCGCACAAAGGCTTCTGGCACAATCGTTGAGCCTGTGCTGATGACGCGCAGGCTCGACAAATCGGCGTGCTCCCACCGCGGCAATGCCATCATCGCCTTGAGCTGGGCCGGCACGAGCACCGTGAGCGTGATACCTTCCTTTTCGATCGCATCCAGCGTCGCCTCCGGATCGAATTTCGCGTGCAGCGTCACGCTAGCCCCGGCATGCAGCGCAGGCGTGGTCTGGATATTCATTCCGCCGACGTGAAACAGCGGCAGCGTCGTCAGCACGCGGTCGGCGCTGGTCAGATCGTGCATGTGTGCGCTGTTCACGGCGTTCCACAGGATCGCGCGCTGCGTGAGCACCACGCCCTTGGGCGCCCCGGTCGACCCCGAGGTGTAGCACAGCAGCACTGGCGAAGCCTCGTCCCCGTCGCGAGGGGCCGGCTCGGTGGTGGCACGATCCAATATGGACAATTCTGTCGCCGGGATCGCGCCGGCGATCGCCCGCGCGTGGGCGGTGAACGCGGGTTCCACTAACAGTACGCGCGGCGGGCAATCCGCCAGCACGCGGGCGTGCTCGCGTGGTGCTAGGCGCCAGTTGAGCGGCACGAGCATCGCGCCCAGGCGCGCACAGGCGAACAGCAGCACGAGCACCGCGGGATTGTTCAGCCCGAGGTAGGTAACCGGATCCCCGCGCCGGACTCCCAGTCCCGCAAGTGCCGCCGCGGCGCGCTCGACACGCCGCGTTAGCTCCGCGTAGGTGAGATTGCTTCCTTCGAACCGGATCGCCACTGCGTCCGGCGCCACCTGCGCGTGCCGCTCGATCCAGTGAGACAGGTCCATTTTCAGCGCCCCGTCACCTCGAGCACCACAGCCATCGCCGTGTCGCCCGCCGCGCAGCCGGTGAAGAGCCCGTGGCCGCCGCCGCGCACCACCAGCTCCTCGATCAGCTCGACGACTCCCCGCGTCCCCATCGGCGCCTGCGGATGGCCCCAGACGAGCGAGCAGCCATAGTTATTCATGCGCTGGATGTCGACACCGGTGGTGCGTGCGAACACAACGTCGTTCAGCGCGAACGGATTGTGCGTCTTGATTGCGTCCATGCGGTCGATCGTGAGCTGCGCCGCTGCAAGTGCACGCTGTGCCGCCGGAATCGGTGCCTCCGGCATATACGCGAGCGCCGCCCGCGCTTGACCGAAACCGAGCAGCCGGATGCGGATCGCCGGATCGCGTGACAGGTCCTTGGCGCGCTCCGAAGTCGCGAGCACGAGCGCCGCGTTGCCGTCCGCCGGATGGGTCTGCCCGCCGTACGTCACGGTGCCGCCTTCGAGAACGGGCCGCAGCATGGCCAGCTCCTCGGGCGTGGACATTCTGATGCCCTCGTCGCCCGCAAGCGTCATAGCTGTTTTCCGGTAAGACGGGTCCGGGACCGGGAACGGTAGCGTCATGAAGCGTCGGTGGAACGCGCCGTCGTTTACCAGCGCGTCGCGGTATTGCGCTTCGCGGCGCAGCACCACCTCGTGCTGCTCGGCCGTGCCGATGCCGTGCTTCTTCGCGACGTTCTCCGCGGTAGTCACCATGGCGTGCGGTCCAAGCGGATCACGGCTGAAATTATCCAGCACCCAATCTTCATGCGTGCCCGTGCCCCCGGGGCCGCGCGGGTTGGGGTAGTAAAGGTGCGGTCCGTTCGAGGTGCGATCGCAGGTGACGGCCAGCGACACGCTGGAGAGCCCACACTCGATCTCCTGCGCGCCGGCGAGCAGCACGCGCACGCCGGTGGCACAAGCTTGCATCAGCGTCGGGCCACCGATGTGGCCGACGCCGGCCCGGCCGGCGAGCCACGGCAGGCCGTAGAACGAGTGCTTTTGCGGCACACTGAGACCGAGCACGCCGTGGTCGAACGTCTCCGCCGGGATACCGCGCCGTGCAAGTTCCTGCTTCACCACGTGCGCGGCGAACTCGATCGAGTGCAGGTTCGAGAACGCGCCCTGCCAGCGCGCGAACGGTGTGCTCCAATAGCAGCCGTAGGGAATTTCGGCCCGGTATGCCATCAGCTGCGTCCCATCATGTCGAGCAGAATGCCCTTGGCATTCTTGAGGTGCGCGTCCATGGCTGCCGCCGCTGCCGCGCCGTCGCCGGCCGCGAGTGCTACCGTCAGCTGCTTCAGGGCTTTCAGCACGATCGCGCGCACCGAGGCGTCGTCGAGCGTGAAGGCGCGCAGGTAGCGGACGTGGTCGGCGTAGATCAGGATCGCCCGCACCAGGCGCTTGTTTGGCACGAGCGCGGTCCAGGCGTCGCGATAGCGGTAGTTGGCCTCCATGAACGCCGCGCCATCTCCCGCGTCGTGTGCCGTCGCCATGTCCGCCAGCGCCGCGCGCAGCGGGGTGAGCCGCTCGCGATCCGGCTTGCTCGCGGCAACTAGGCGCAGCGCCTCGGGTTCGAGCAGGAAGCGGAGTGCATAAATATCCTCGATGTCATCGACGGTCAGCACCGGCAGCGTAAAGCTGCGGCCCTCGGGGACAACCAGGCCATCGCTCGCCAGGCGTGCCAACGCTTCGCGTACCGGCGTGCGCGACACGCCCAGTTGCGCGGCGAGCACCGCCTCCTGCAGCGGTTGGCCGGTCGGAACGCGCCCGGCGCGCAGATATTCGCGCAGCGTCGCATACACCCGATCGCCCAGTGGTTCGGCCCGTTCCAGTGTCCGCAGTCTCGCAATCATGTGTCGACGCGCCTCCCTACCCGGTCCGTGAAAAATCCGGCTTGCGCCGCTCACCGAATGCCGTAATGCCCTCGCGCGCAGCCGCCGTGCAGGCGCTGCGGCCGAAGGCCTGGTAACCGATCTCCAGCGCCGCGGCGAGCGTCGGCGCCTTAGCCGCCGTGCGCACCGCCTCCTCGATGATGCCGACCACTTCACGGCTGAAGTTGGTCGCGTCCGGAACCGCATCGAGCGGTGCGATTGCCACGGGACCATTGAGCAGCGTCCGCCGCGTGCCGGCGAGCGCATGCACGTGTGCGATCGCCTTGCGGACGAGCGATCCGTAATCGTCGGCGAGCTCGGCGACGATGCCGCCCTCGTGTGCCTTGGCCGCGTCGAGCCGCCCGGCGCACCGCAGCATGTGGTGGAACACCCCAGAGGCCTGCGGCCAGCGGCGGTAGGGAACGACCATCGCGCCGATTCCCGGTGCTATACCAAGCGTGATTTCCGGGAACTGCAGCCACGCGTCACGGTGCGCGACGATCGCGTGACAGCGCATCGCCAGCTCCAGCCCGCCACCGAGCGCCATGCCATTCAGCGCGGCGACGACCGGCTTGTGCATGGCGTCGAGGTGCACCAGCAGGCGCGAACAGTCGCGGGCGTACTGCGCCGAGGCTGCGGCGTCGCCAAGCATGCCTGGAAAGCGCCCGATGTCGGCACCGGCACAGAACGCCCGCGTGCCGTAGCCGACGAGGACGAAGCCCTGGACCTCCGGATCGGGGTCGTGGCGGCGGATCACCCTCAGGATCTCGTCGTTCAGTTCGTCGTGCAGGGCGTTCAGCGCCTCAGGTCGGCGCAAGGTGATCACGATCACGCCGTCCAGTCTGTCCACCAGCACGCTGCGTTCAAAACGCTGGTATTCGCCGAGCGCGCGCTGCAGCAGCGGCATCCCGGGACGCTCTTCGGAAAAGCGCCGCATTACGCGCCGTACCTCCGCGTCACCGAGGTCGCGCATCAGGTCAAGCGGGCCATGGCGGAACCCGAGCGCCAGCCGGCAGCCCAGATCGAGGTCCGCGGCCTGGCCAATGCCGCGATCGAGGATGTCCACGGACTGCGACCACAGCACGCCGAGCAGCCGGTCGCGCACCGCCGCAGCTGCCTCGGCGGGCACTTCGATGCGCTTGCCGATCGCGGCCGTCGCCCAGCTCGCCACCGAGCGGAAGATCGGCGCAGGGCGGTAATGTTCGCCTTCCGTTTCGGCCTGGAGCGTATTGGTCTCGGTGATTATCGGGTTGCCGTTCGCCATGTTGAGCACGAAGAACGGTCCGGCATGGACGAACTCCGCGGCGACGCTGTCGATCTGCGCCGCGGTCGCGCGCCCCAGGCAATGCGCGGCGTCATTGCACCAGTTGTCGAAGACCCGGTCGAGCATGAAGCACGCGACGTCCTCGGTGACGAGGGGCACCTTGCCAGTGGCGCAGAAGAACCAGCGCAGGTACTCCACCACTTGCGGGTCGGTGGCGTCCGCACGCACCACTTCGACCACGGGATTGCGCCACGCTGGCGCAAAGAAATGCGTGACCGTGGCGCGCGCCTTGTGCTTCAGGCCGGAGAAAATGCGCGCCGCCGGCAACGAGCTGGTGTTGGAGGTGATCAGGGTGTCGGCCGACACCCGTGCCTCGACCTCAGCGAAGATTCGCTGCTTGAGCGGGAGGTCTTCGCTGGCCGCCTCGAGCACCCAGTCGGCCCCGCGGATCGCGTCGTAGTTGGTGGTGCCTCGGACCCCGCGCGTGACCGCCGCGGCCTCGGCCTCGCCCATTTTGCCGCGCGCGCGCGCTTTGGCGGCGTATGCGCCAAAGCGAGCCAGCGCCCGGTCCACCGCCGCCTGCTCGATGTCCACGAGCACCAACTCGAGGTCCGGAAGCGCGCTCTTCAGGTAGTAGCCGATATCCGGCCCAATGGTGCCGGCGCCGATCACCACGATCCGTGCGGGCATCGGCCGCGCGGGCGTCTCGAGGAGGGGGTTATGGGGACCGGCCATTGCGTGTACAGTGTACGGTATACGGTATACGGTGACCAGGCAAGCCCCATGCGTGTCGGTATCGATGTCGGCGGCACCTTCACCGATTTCGTCCTGCTCGAGGACGCGACCGGGCGGACCTACGCCTACAAGTGTCTGACGACACCACGCGATCCGTCGGATGCGATCGAGGAAGGCATGCGCGCGCTCGCCCGCCAAGTGCCGGGCTGCATCGAAGGGCTCGAGGAGGTGGTCCATGGCACGACGCTCGTGATCAACGCCATCATCGAGCGCAAAGGCGCGCGCACCGGGCTCTTGACAACGCGCGGCTTTCGCGACGTGCTCGAGCTGGGGCGCGAGATCCGCTACGCCGCCTACGACCCCTTCGCCCAGATGCCGGAACCGCTGGTGCCGCGCGAGAGGCGGCTGGAGGTGACCGAGCGTCTGCGCGCCGACGGCAGCGTGCTCGTGCCGCTCGATGCAGCGCAGGCCCGCGCCGCGGTGCGCGAGCTGGCAGCGCTGGGCGTCGAGTCGGTCGCCGTGTGCCTGCTGAACTCCTTCGAGAACCCGGCCCACGAGCTGGCCCTGAAGCGGCTGCTCGCCGAGGACTTTCCGCAAGCTTCGGTCTCGATCTCCTACGAAGTGCTGCCACAGATCCGGGAGTACGAGCGCACCAGCACCACCGTCACCAACGCCTACGTCAAGCCGCTCACTGAGAGCTACCTCAGGCGGCTGCGGGAGCGCCTGGCCGCGATCGGCTTCCGCGGGCGGCTGTTCATCATGCTCTCCTCGGGCGGCGTGACTTCGGCCGAGACCGCAGCCGAGTTTCCGGTGCGGATCATTGAGTCAGGCCCGACCGCCGCGGTGATCGCCGGCCAGTACTACAGCCGGCTGTTCGACACGCCCGAGATGTTCTGCTTCGACATGGGCGGTACGACCGCCAAGTCCTGCCTGATCCAGCACGGGGTGGCGGGCGTGGTATCGGCCTTCGAAGTTGGGCGCGTCCAGCGCTTCCAAAAAGGCAGCGGCCTCGCTATTCAGGTGCCGGTCGTGGACCTAATGGAAATCGGCGCCGGCGGCGGCAGCATCGCGCGTGCCAGCCGGCTCCGCACGCTGCAGGTCGGCCCGGAGAGCGCGGGCGCCGAGCCCGGCCCGATCTGCTACGGGCGCGGTGGCACCGAGCCGACGGTGACCGACGCGGACCTGCTGCTCGGCTACCTCGACCCGGGCTACTTCCTCGGCGGCAGCATGCAGCTGGATGTCGCTGCCGCGCAGCGCGGGATAGAGGAGCGCGTGGCGAAGCCCCTTGGCGTGTCGTTCATCGAGGCGGTGTGGGGCATTCACGACCTAATTAATGAGACGATGGCCGCCGCCGCGAAAACGCACATCGCCGAGCGGGGCGGCAACCCGCAAGTCGTCACCGTGGCCGCCTTCGGCGGCGCCGGGCCAGTGCATGCCTACGGTCTCGCGCGCAAGCTGGGCGCTCCTCGCCTGATGGTCCCGCCCAATGCCGGCGTCGGCTCCGCGCTCGGCTTCTTTACCGCGCCGCGTGCGTTCGACCTCGTGCGCAGCCACAAGACCCCCTTCGCCACCGCGGATTTCGCCAGGCTCGAAACGCTCTTCGGCGAGCTCGAGGCCGAGGGCGAGCGCACCCTGCGCAGGGCCGGAGCCGAGGGCCCGATCGGCTTCTCGCGCTCGGTGGAGGCGCGGTTCATCGGCCAAGGATCGGAGACGAGTCTCCCGGTGCCCGAGCGAGATTTTGGCAGCCTCGATCCGGACACGCTGCGCCGGCGTTTCGACCAGGCCTACGCCCGGCTCTACGGCCGCACCTATCCCGAATCGCCCGTCGAGTTCGTAAACTTCTGCGTGCGGGCGAGCCTGTCGGTCAAGCTGCTCGAGCTGCCGAAGCTCACCGGCAGGGGACGGACGGCAGACGCCATAAAGGGCGCGCGCAAGGCGTACTGCGGCCTCGCACGCGCGTTCATTCCGCACACCGTCTACGACCGCTACAAGCTGGCGCCCGGCGCCGAGATCGTTGGCCCGGCGATTTTCGAGGAGCGTGAGTCCACGGTGATCATCGGCGAAGGCGCGCGCTCGCGAGTCGACGAATTCGGATTCCTGTGGATCAACCTGCCGACCAAGGAACGCCATGAGCAAACGGTTTGACCCGATCACGCTGGAGATCCTCTGGCGGCGGCTCATCTCGATCGTCGACGAGTCCGACGCGGCGGTCGCGCGCACCGCGTTCTCCAGCCTGCTGCGCGACGCACACGATTACACCTGCATGTTCACCGACTCGCGCGGGCGTGAGCTCGCGCAGGGCACGCTCGCCACACCCGGCCAGTCGGGGGCAATGGCCCTCGGCATCAAGAAACTCGTGCAGCACTTGCCACCCGGCTCCTTCCGGCCCGGCGACGTGTACATAACCAACGACCCCTGGGCGCTCGCCGGGCACCTGAACGACGTGTGCGTGCTGAGCCCGATCTTCCATCGGGAACAGCTGGCCGCCTTCACTGCCTGCATCCTGCACCACTCCGACATCGGCGGGCGCGTCGCCTCGGACAACCGCGAGGTGTACGAGGAGGGACTGTTCATCCCGCTCGTCAAGCTCTATGACGCCGGCGCGCTCAACCAGAGCGTGATCGACATGATCCGTGCCAACGTCCGGACGCCCGAGCAGGTGAATGGCGACATCCGCTCGCAGATCGCCGCCAACCACGTCTGCGCGCAGCAGATCATGCGCATGCTGGAGGAATACCGGCTCGACAGCCTGGATGATCTGGCTGACGAGATCATCGCGCGCAGCGAGCAGAGTATCCGCGCATCGATCGCGAAGGCGCCTTCCGGCGTCTACCGCTCGGAGGGCATCGTCGAGCAGCGCGAAGGGCAGCCTGACGTGCGCATCTGCTGCGCCCTGCAGATCGCCGGCAGTGACATCACGGTGGATCTGACGGGCTCCTCGCCCCAGGTCGATTGGGGTGGGAACGTCGTCTACAACTTCACCTACGCGTACGTTCACATGGCGGTCAAGAGCATCTTCGACCCGGAGATCCCGAACAACGACGGCGTCGCAGCGCCGATCCGTCTGATTGCGCCAGAAGGCTCGGTCGTCAACTGTCGACATCCCGCGGCGGTCGCGGCGCGCATGCAGATCGGCCACTTCATCACCGAGGTGATCTACCGGGCGCTCGCGGGAGCGCTGCCGGAGCGGGTGGTCGCGGCCGGCGGCGGTACTCCCGCGACGATGCAGACGTTCTACGGGCGGTATCGGGACGGGCGGCAGTTTCATACCGTGCTGATCCGCGGCGGCGGGCTCGGCGCGGGCGCGAGCCGCGACGGCGAAGGTTGCTTCATCTTCCCGGCGAACGGCGCCAACACGCCGGTTGAAATCATCGAGAGTGACTCGCCACTCCTCGTCGAGCGCCGCGAGCTACTGCCGGATTCCGGCGGGCCCGGCAAGCAGCGCGGTGCGCTCGGCAGGCGCGAGGTGCTCCGCGTGCCCGACGACGCCTACGCGCCGCAGCCGCCGGTAACGCTGGCGATCCAGTCAGGACGCTTCCGACTGCCGCCCGAGGGCCTGTTCGGCGGCAAACCAGGCGCGCGTGCACAGTTCCTCGTCAACGGCAGCCCGGGCGACCCCTACGGGCTGACGCGCCTGAGCCCGGGCGATACCGTCGTGATGGACGCCGCGGGCGGCGGCGGCTACGGCGAGCCGCGCGAGCGCGAGCGCGAGGCACTTGCACGCGACATTCGTGAAGGAAAGGTCAGCGCCGAGAGCGCACTGCGCGTGTACGGTATTGCCTGAGGTGGCGTCGGCGTCACCGGGTACCCGGTTGAGGGGCTCAGTCTCCCGCCAGCGGCGGGTCGGGATCCTCGTAGCGTTCGGCGCCTGCCGGCGCATAACGTTGCAGCAGACGATGGCATAGCTCGACGTGCTCGGTCTCCTCCGCGACGAACTCCTCAGCCAGTTTCCTGACTGCCGGGTCGGTGGCGGCTGCCGCAAGTCCGGTGTAAAACGCCACCGCGCGCTCCTCTCCGGCAAGAGCCATCAGCAACGCATCGCGCGGCGTCATCAGATAGTGCGCCGCGCTCAGATCGGCAGCCTCCGGGCTCTCGCTTCGCCACGAACCGATCGGGCCGCTTTTCGACTCGACGCCCAGATCGCCTGCCATGCGGCGGATCTCCTCCGCGTGCAGGCCTTCGGCGCGGGCCAGATCGAGGAAGATCCGCACGAGCTCGCTGTTGTTGTGCGTCTGCATCTGGTCGGCGAGAACCTTGTAGCGCTCGACCGCATCTGTCTCCATCTCGTAGGCGATCGCGTAGAACCCTGCGACCGAGGTGACCGGCCGAATATTCGCTTCCTCGCTCATATCTCGAACCCCTTCTCGAACTCGGCCAAGTCGCTGGTGACGGCAACCGCGGTCGGCTGGTATGGCAGGCGATTGCCGCGATAGAGCACGCCAAGGTTGAAGCCATCGTCGGTCATCAGGCGACGGGCCGCTCGTGCCGAATCATCGGTGGCCGAGACCGGCGCCGAGTGCACACGCTCTTTCCACGCCCGCTGGTCCGGTCGGTACGTCACACACGGGCTCAGAACCTCGATGAACGAGAAGCCGGGGTGGCGGACGGCCTCAACGATCAGGCTAGCGGTGTCGTGCGGGTTGCCGGAATAGGCCCGGGCTACGAAATTGGCGCCGGAGGCGAGCGCGACCACGAGCGGGTTGAAGGGCCTGACACCCGTGCCACCCGGCGTCAGGGCCGTATCGAAGTCCGGCTCCGTCGTCGGCGACGGCTGGCCTTTGGTCATGCCGTAGATATGGTTGTCCATCACGACGTAGGTGAGGTCAACGTTGCGCCGGCAGGCGTGCAGGAAGTGGTTGCCGCCAATCGAATAGCCGTCGCCGTCGCCGCTCGTGACGACGACCGTCAGGTCGGGCCGCACGATTTTGAGGCCGGCCGCGACTGCCAGCGACCGCCCGTGGACGCCATGGAATCCGTAGCAGCTGGTATAGGCCGGAATGCGGGATGAGCAGCCGATGCCGGAGACAACGACAGTCTGCTCCGGCGACAGGCCGAGAGCTGCGAACGCCCGCGTCAGCGCCATCAGCACGTGGTAGTCGCCGCAGCCGGGGCACCAGATCGGCTTGATGTCCGACTTGTAGTCGCCGGGCTTGCAAGTGAGCGGGGCGGTCGCGCTCATGGCGCCCCTCCTCGGCTCAACAGTCGATGGATCTCACCCGGGCGCATCGGCAGCGGGCCCGGTCGATGCAGGACCGATGTGTCGCTCGGCAGCGTGTAGTGCGCGCGCAGATACTTGTGAAATTGCGCGCCATGGCTCTGCTCGACCACAAGCAGGCGCTTGACCCCGGCTAGCGCATTTGCCATCTCGGTCGGACGCGTCGGTAGCAGCAACCGCGGCGCAATCAGGCGAACGTCGAGGCCATCGGCGCGCGCGAGCGCGATGGCCTCGCGAACCACTCCAGTCAGGGAGCCCCAGGTCAACACGGCAACATCACCCTCCCCTTCGAGCGTCGCCCACAGGTCGCCATATGCATGCAGCTCGAGCTTGTCGCGGCGCTTGTCCAGCTGAGCGCCATGGTCGCGGGCACTGCTGGTCGGAATGCCGCGTTCGGTGTGCGTTAGTCCGTCGGCGGTGTACTGGCCGCCGCGCGTCCCGGGTATCGCCATCGGCGAGACGGCGCTGCCGCCCAGCGCGTAACGCTTGTAGGGCGTACCGAATTCGATGGCTTTCAGCCGCTGGCCAATGAACGCGACGTCGGCCGGGCGGCTCACCGCTACCTGGGTCTGGCCGAGGAACTGGTCGGACAGCACGATCGCCGGTGCTTGCAGCGTTTCCGCAAGAAAGGTCGCCCACTGCGTCGCGAGCAGACAGTCGGGTACCGACTGCGGCGCGATGACGATGTGCGGCGCATCACCATGCAGTCCGTACACCGCGATGTTGAGATCGGCCTGTTCGGACTTGGTGGGGATGCCGGTCGATGGGCCGCCACGCATCACGTCCACGACGACGATCGGCACCTCCGCTGCCGTCGCGAGCCCCAGCGCCTCGGTCATCAGCGACAGGCCGGGCCCGGAGGTCGCGGTGAGCGAGGGCACGCCGCCGTAGGATGCGCCAATAATCATGTTGATCGAGGCCAGCTCGTCCTCGGCCTGTACCAGCGCGCCACCGAGCTTGGCCAAGTGGGGCGCGAGCCATTCGAGGATCTCGGACGCCGGCGTAATCGGGTAAGCGGCGGCAAAGCGCACTCCGCCGCGCAGGGCGCCGAGCCCGACGGCTTCGTTGCCGGTGATCAGCCAGCGCTTGGCGCCCGTCTTTCGCGCCGGGGCGAGACCGATGCTGCATGCCTCGCTCGCCATGGCGCGAGCCCCCGCCTCCACTGCGCCGACGTTGGCACGCACGGCGGCCTCGCCCTTGGCTGCGAAGCGCTTCTCGATCAGCCCGCGCAGGACGTCCTCGTCGAGGCCGAGCAGGCGCGCAGCGGCACCGAGCGCAATCATGTTGGCGCGCCAAGCGGAGTTGGTCTTGGTCAGGTCCGTGAGCGGCAGCTCGATCACCCGCGCCGCCCCCGCCGCGATGGCGGCCGGAGGCGGCCCGGCATGCGGGTCGCTGACGACGATGCTCTCGGGGCCGAGCGGAATTTCCGCTTCGAACCGCTGGGCGTTCACCCAGTCGATGCCAACCAGCAGATCGAACTGGTCAGCGAGGCACTCGACGGGCCGGCTCGCGAGACGCAGCAGCGCCGCCGCCTCGCCGCCCCGAATCTGCGCTCCGACGGAGCGTGTCAACAGTCCGTTCCAGCCCGCCGCGCAGGCCGCCTCGAGCAGCATTTCGCCGGTGGTCAGCACCCCGGCTCCGCCGCTGCCGACCATCGCGACCGACACGCCCGTCGCTTCCGCTACTGCGGTTTTCCCCAACATCTTGGGCGCTCCTGGCCGGCGTCGACGCGCGCCATGCGCATTGACTCTCTTGGCGTATTCTGGTACTTAAATACCTTAATACCGCCGGCGAGGCCTGTCAATGCGCACGGGACTGTAGCGGGCGATGTGAGCACGAATAGCAAGGCAGAACGAGGCCGGAGAGCGATGAAAGCGACGCGTTGGCTGATGACCGGTCAGGGGGCACCGCTGTCGGCCGCGGAGTTCGAGCCCGCAGCGGCCGCGGGGGAGGTCGTGGTGGCGGTCGCCGGCTGTGGCGTGTGCCATACGGATCTCGGTTTCTACTACGATGGAGTTCGTACTAACCATCCCCTGCCGCTCTGCCTCGGACACGAGATCAGCGGCCGCGTCGTCGACTGCGGCCCGAGCACCGAAGCCTGGCAGGGCAGATCCGTGATCGTCGCCGCCGTCATTCCATGTGGCGAGTGCGACGCGTGCCGGCGCGGCAAGGGGACCATCTGCCCGCGGCAGACGATGCCGGGCAACGACCTGCAAGGTGGTTTCGCCACTCACGTCGTCGTGCCCGCCCGCGGGCTCTGCCCGGTCGACGAGAGCCGTCTGCAGGCGGTCGACCTCGATCTCGCCGGCGCCTGCGTCATTGCCGACGCCGTCACGACTCCTTACCAGGCCGTGACCCAGGCTGGGGTGGGCCAGGGAGACCTGGTCATCGTCAACGGCGTTGGCGGTATCGGTGGCTACTGCGCGCAGATCGCTCGGACGTTCGGCGCCACCGTGGTCGCCATCGACGTAAACGACGACAAGCTCACAGCGCTGCCACGCGAGTCAGCCGCGTTGCGGCTCAACGCCCGCGGGGTGGCGCCGCGGGAGCTCAAGAGCTCCATTCAGGCTTTCGCCAAAGCACAAGGGCTTCGCGACAGATCCGAGTGGATCATTTTCGAGTGCTCCGGGACGCGGGTCGGTCAGGAGACAGCGTTCGGGCTCCTGAACCACGGCGCGACGCTCGGCGTCGTCGGCTTCACCATGGACAAGGTGGAAGTGCGCTTGTCGAACCTGATGGCGTTCCATGCGCGTGCACTCGGCAACTGGGGCTGCCCCCCCGCCCTGTACCCGGCCGCGCTCGACCTCGTGCTGGCTGGTCGCGTGCAGGTGAGCCCGTTCATCGAGAAACGTCCGCTCGGGGACATCAACGCCGTGTTCGATGCCGTCCACCGCGGTGAGTTCAAACGCCGTGCGGTACTCGTGCCCGCAGCCTAAGGTCCGTTCGCAATGAACTCCGTCCGTCAGTCGAAGTCCGCCGAGTCGGTGCAGTCAATTTCGCCACCGCGCCGGTGCCCGCCACGGCGCGGCGAGCACACCAAACCAGTGATCGCCGCAAGGAGCCTCGTTCATGGCCACTAATCCCGCTGTCTTCCACGACCCGAACGCGAAGGACCACTGCCTCGTCCCCGACGCCATACGCGACGCAGTGAGCCAGGGCGTGCATTACGAGAAGCGGCCAGTCAGAGGTCGGGACGGGAAACCCGTTGCCGGCCTCTACAACGCCTGGATCACGCTCGACAATCCGAGCCAGTTCAACTCGTATACCACGGACATGGTGAAGGCCGTGATCCTCGCGTTCCGCGCCGCGAGCGCCGCCCGCGACGTTGTCGCCGTCGTGTTCACCGGCAGCGGCGACAAGGCGTTCTGCACTGGAGGCAATACCAAGGAATACGCTGAGTACTACGCGGGCAACCCGCAGGAGTACCGCGGTTACCTGCGGCTCTTCAACGACATGGTGAGCGCCATCCTGAGTTGCGACAAGCCGGTCGTCTGCCGGGTCAACGGCATGCGCGTCGGCGGAGGCCAGGAGATCGGCATGGCTTGCGACTTT
>JGI12269J14319_10000931_pt1 | contig 28825 bp, 25 predicted proteins | sample PeaSoiSIISIP2007_FD_14319 | JGI IMG/M metagenome (IMG submission 14319)
TCGTTAGCACTCGCAAGGTTCGAGTGCTAAGTGCCTACAGGAGGCTCACCTGCCATGAAGCTCCACCCCCTCGAGGACCGGATCGTTGTCCGCCCCGGCGAATCGGAAGAGACCACCGCCTCCGGGCTCGTGATCCCCGACACCGCCAAAGAGAAGCCACAGCAAGGCGAAGTGATCGCGGTCGGTCCCGGCCGTCGTGCCGAGAACACCGGCGAGCTCGTGCCCGTCGACGTCGCCGCCGGCGACACCGTCGTCTACTCGAAGTACGGCGGCACGGAGATCACCTTCGAAGGTGAGGACCTCCTCATCCTCTCCAGCCGTGACGTGCTCGCCAAGATCAGCAAGAAGTAAGGGCGGCCGGCAATGTCAAAGATTCTGAAGTTCGACGAAGCAGCGCGCCGCGGCCTCGAAGCCGGTGTCGCCAAGCTCGCCGACACGGTGAAGGTGACGCTCGGACCGAAGGGTCGCAACGTCGTCATCGACAAGAAGTTCGGCGCCCCCACCATCACCAACGACGGGGTCACCATCGCCCGTGAGGTGGAGCTGGAGGACCCGTTCGAGAACATGGGCGCCCAGCTGGTGAAGGAAGTCGCCACCAAGACCAACGACGTCGCCGGTGACGGCACCACCACCGCCACGGTGCTCGCCCAGGCCCTCATCCACGAGGGCTTGCGCAACGTAGCCGCCGGGGCCAGCCCCATGTCGCTGAAGCGTGGCATCGAGAAGGCGGTCGAAGCTGTGGTCGGTGCCATCAAGAAGCAGGCCAAGGAGATCGACTCCCGCCACGAGATCGCGCAGGTCGCATCGATCTCGGCCGCCGACGCGTCCATCGGCGAGGTCCTGGCCGAAGCCATCGACAAGGTAGGCAAGGACGGCACCGTCACGGTGGAGGAGTCGAACACCTTCGGGCTCGAGCTCGAGTTCACCGAGGGCATGCAGTTCGACAAGGGGTACCTGTCCCCGTACTTCGTGACCGATCCCGAGCGCCAGGAGGCGATCCTCGACGATCCCGTGATCCTGATCGCCAACCAGAAGATCAGTGCCGTGCACGATCTCGTGCCCGTGCTCGAGAAGGTCATGCAGACGGGCAAGCCCCTTCTCCTCATCGCCGAGGACGTCGAGGGTGAGGCCCTCGCCACCCTGGTGGTGAACAAGATTCGGGGGACCTTCACGTCGCTCGCCGTGAAGGCACCGGGGTTCGGTGATCGCCGCAAGGCCATGCTCCAGGACCTGGCCGTGCTCACCGGCGCCCAGGTCATCTCCGAGGAGATCGGGCTCAAGCTCGAGAACGCCACCATCGACCTGCTGGGCAGTGCCCGGCGCGTGATCGCCACCAAGGACGACACCACGATCGTGGACGGTGCCGGCGCCGAAGACGAGGTGAAGGGCCGGATCGCGCAGATCAAGCGCGAGATCGAGGAGACCGACTCGGACTGGGACCGCGAGAAGCTCCAGGAGCGGCTGGCCAAGCTGGCCGGAGGCGTGGCCGTGGTGCGGGTGGGCGCTGCCACCGAGGTGGAGCTCAAGGAGAAGAAGCACCGGATCGAGGACGCACTGTCGGCCACCCGGGCCGCCATCGAAGAGGGCATCGTGGCCGGGGGCGGCGTCGCCCTCGTCCGCAGCCGGGCCGCGGTCGAGAAGCTCGCCAAGAGCCTCGACGGCGACGAGGCGACCGGTGCCCGCATCGTGGCGCACGCGCTCGACGAGCCGCTCAAGTGGATCGCCATCAACGCCGGGCTCGAAGGAGCGGTCGTGGTCCGCCAGGTCGAGAGCGAGACCGGGGCCATCGGCCTGAACGCGGCGACGGGGATCTTCGAGGACCTCGTCAAGGCGGGCGTCATCGATCCCGCCAAGGTCACCCGCTCTGCGCTGCAGAACGCGGCGTCGGTGGCCGCCCTGCTGCTCACCACCGAAGCGGTGGTGGCCGACAAGCCTGAGAAGTCCGACCCCGCCGCGGCAGCTGCGGCCATGGGTGGCATGGGCGGCGGCATGGGTGGCATGGGCGGTATGGGGATGATGTAGTCAGAGACGGNCCCGCCCATCGGCGGGTACCAACTCCAACGAACGGCCGGGCCCTGGGCCCGGCCGTTCGTNGTCGTGGTGGCACCGGTAGCGTGCTCGTCGATGCAGGAATCCGCCGAGGCCGACGACCGGGCCCCCGAGGTCTTCCCCCCCTCGGGTCGCCAGGTCATCCCGCGTCCGGCCCGGGCCTACGCCGGGGCTCCCGCTCCGTGGGCGTCCCTGAGCCCGCAACGACGGTGCCGGATCGGCATCACCGCCGTGCGCGACGCCGTCGAGGCGCATCACCGGGGGCTCGAGGTGGCCGAGCGCGTGGCGTTCGACGGTTTTCCCGACCCCGGTGCTCCCTCCGCCGTGTTGGTGCCGCTCTTCGAGCGCGACGGCGAGGCCATGGTGGTGCTCACCCGGCGCGCCGCCCACCTGCGCACCCACACCGGTGAGGTCAGCTTCCCCGGGGGCCGGCTCGACGCCGGGGAGACCCCCGAGGTCGGAGCCCTGCGCGAGGCGGCTGAAGAGGTCGGGCTGGACACCTCGACGGTGGAGGTGGTGGGGCGCCTCACCCCACTCGTGACCTTCTCCTCGAGTGCCCGCATCACGCCGGTCGTGGGCGTGCTCCCGGGCCCGCCTCACCTGGTGGCCAATCCCCACGAGGTGGAACACGTCTTCGACGTGTCGCTGGCGGAGCTGGCCGCCGCCGACGTGTTCCGTGAGGAGCGCTGGGTCGTGCCCGGCAGACCCATGCCGGTCGTGGACGCGGGCGAGGACGGCTCGTTCCCGGTGTGGTTCTTCGAGCTTCCCCACGACACCGTGTGGGGTGCCACCGCTCGCATGCTCGTCGAACTGCTGCGCCTCGTCCTCGACGTCTGAGGCCTGCCGAGCCCCGTTCCACCAGGCCGTTCGGGGCGCCACCGGCCACTGCGGCGCGCCGGGGACACGACGCCGCTTCCGGCGCGGGGCCGAGGGTGGTGGACGGTATCGTGGAGGAACGCCACGGGCGAGGCGGGTGCGACGACCGACGTGCAGGAGGCGGCAGGTGGCTGAGATCGAGATCGGCATCTACAAATCGGGACGCCGTGCCTATGGCTTCGATGACATCGCCATCGTCCCCAGCCGCCGGACGCGGGATCCCGAGGACGTCGACATCTCGTGGGAGATCGACGCCTTCCGCTTCGACCTGCCGCTCATGGCGGCCGCCATGGACGGCGTCGTGAGCCCGAAGACGGCTATCGAGATCGGTCGCCTGGGGGGCCTGGCCGTGCTCAACCTCGAAGGGTTGTGGACCCGCTACGAGGACCCCGAGCCCCTGCTCGAGGAGATCTCGAGGCTCGACGACGACAAGGCCACGGCCCGGATGCAACAGATGTACCTCGAACCCATCAATCCCGACCTCGTCACCGAGCGGATCCGCGAGATCAAGTCGGCCGGCGTGGTGTCGTGCGCGTCGGTGACCCCCCAGCGCACCACGGGCCTGGCGCCGGCCATCCTGGCGGGGGAGCTCGACATGCTCGTCATCCAGGGGACCGTCGTGTCGGCCGAGCATGTCTCGAAGACCGTCGAGCCGCTCAACCTGAAGAAGTTCATCCGCGCCTTCGACCTGCCCGTGATCGTGGGTGGCTGCGCCTCGTACCAGGCCGCCCTCCACCTCATGCGCACCGGCGCGGTGGGTGTGCTCGTCGGGGTGGGCCCGGGCAACGCCTGCACCACCCGGGGTGTCCTCGGACTGGGTGTACCCCAGGCCACCGCGATCGCGGATGTGGCCGGCGCCCGCATGCGGCACCTCGACGAGACTGGCGTCTACGTCCACGTCATCGCCGACGGGGGTATGAGCCGCGGTGGTGACATCGCCAAGGCCATCGCCTGCGGGGCCGATGCCGTGATGCTCGGCTCACCCTTGTCGTCGGCCGAGGAAGCCCCGGCCCGCGGGTTTCACTGGGGCATGGCCACGTTCCATCCCACGCTCCCCCGGGGCGCGCGCGTGCGCACGACGGTGCGGGGGTCGCTGCACGAGATCCTTCTCGGGCCCGCCCACGAGAACGACGGGCGCATGAACCTCTTCGGGGCCCTGCGTACCGCCATGGCCACGTGCGGCTACGAGACGGTCAAGGAATTCCAGAAGGCCGAGGTCATGGTGGCCCCCGCGTTGCAGACCGAGGGCAAGGCCCTGCAACGCTCCCAGGGAGTGGGGATGGGGCACTGAGCGACAGCCGGTCCCCCTCCTTCACACCCGACATCACCTTTCGCAGTGGCTGACGCCCCGGACACCGTCCTCGTCGTCGACTTCGGCGCCCAGTACGCCCAGCTCATCGCGCGCCGGGTGCGCGAAGCCCGGGTCTACTCGGAGATCGTCCGCTTCGACACCCCGGCATCGGAGCTGTTGGCCCGGCACCCCAAGGGGATCATCCTGTCGGGGGGACCCAAGTCCGTCTACGCGGACTGGGCGCCCGCCGTCGACCCTGCGGTGTACGAGTCAGGCGTCCCGATCCTCGGAATCTGTTACGGCGCCCAGCTGCTTACCCAGCAGCTCGGCGGCACCGTGGCGCGCACCGGTCGCGGCGAGTACGGCCGCACCACCCTGACGCGCACCGCCACGTCCCCGCTGTTCGCGGACTGGCCGCCGCAGGGCCCCGCCGACGTGTGGATGAGCCATGCCGACTCGATCACCGAGGTCCCCGCCGGCTTCGTGGCCAACGCATCGACGCCGGAAGCACCCGTAGCCGTCCTGAGCGACGCGCAACGCCAGATCTACGGGGTCCAGTTCCATCCCGAGGTCGTCCACACCGAACGGGGACAGGAGCTGCTGGAACGCTTTTTGTTCGACGTGTGTGGTGCCCGTCCTCTGTGGACGCATACCAACATCATCGAGTCGGCGGTCCAAGCGGTGCGCGCCCAGGTCGGCGACGCCCGCGTCCTGTGCGCCCTGTCGGGCGGGGTGGACTCGGCGGTGGCGGCCGCCCTCGTGCACCGGGCCATCGGCAACCAGCTCACGTGTGTGTTCGTCGACACGGGCCTCATGCGCACCGGCGAGGCCGACCAGGTGGAGGAGACGTTTCGGAGCCAGTTCCACATGGACCTGATCCACGTCAAAGCGGCGGACCGGTTCTTCGCCGTTCTCGCCGGTGTCACCGATCCCGAAGCCAAGCGCAAGGCCATCGGGGAGACGTTCATCCGCGTCTTCGAAGAAGTGGCGACCGATGTCGAGGACGCGCGCTTTCTCGTGCAGGGCACGCTGTACCCCGACATCATCGAGTCGGGCACCGGCGATGCCGCCACCATCAAGTCGCACCACAACGTGGGAGGACTGCCCGAGGATATGGCCTTCGCGCTGGTGGAGCCGCTGCGCCCGCTGTTCAAGGACGAGGTGCGGGCCGTGGGAGAGGAGCTGGGCTTGCCCGAGGAGATCGTCTGGCGCCAGCCGTTCCCCGGGCCCGGCCTGGCGGTGCGCATCATCGGAGAGGTCACGCCCGCGCGCGCCGAGATCCTGCGCGCCGCCGACGCCATCGTCACCGACGAGATCCGTCGCGCCGGGCTGTACCGGCAGCTGTGGCAGAGCTTTGCGGTGCTCCCCGCCGTCCGTACCGTGGGGGTCATGGGGGACGAGCGGACCTACGCCTATCCCATCGTCATCCGCGCCGTCACCTCCGACGACGCCATGACCGCCGATTGGGCCCGACTGCCCTACGAACTGCTCGAGCGCCTGTCCTCGCGCATCATCAACGAGGTGGACGGCGTCAACCGGGTGGCCCTCGACATCACGTCGAAACCACCCGGCACCATTGAATGGGAGTGAGCGTGGCCGGCGCCCCGCTACCCCGTCTCGGTGGGCTCGGTTCCTTCGACGGTGTCGACGAGTTCGAGGACTTCCCCGCCGAGCCGTCGGGCGCCGACTCGCCCGCCCCGGCGCCACGCCGTCCCCGCTGGACCGACTCCCTGCCGAAGCCCGACGAATTGCTGGAGGGGCTCAACGGCCCCCAGCGCCGCGCCGTCATCCACCGGGGCAGCCCCCTGCTCGTGGTGGCAGGGGCAGGGTCGGGCAAGACCCGGGTGCTCACCCACCGCATCGCCCATCTCATCGCCACGGGCGACGCCACCCCGTGGGAGATCCTCGCCATCACCTTCACCAACAAGGCCGCCGACGAGATGCGTGATCGTCTGGCCGGCCTGATCGGACCCGTCGCCAAACGCATGTGGGTCTCGACCTTTCACGCCGCCTGTGTGCGGATTCTGCGCGCCCATGCCGACCGGCTCGGGTACCGGAAGTCCTTCACCATCTACGACGACACCGACTCCCGGCGTCTGGTCGAGCACATCCTGCGTGACCTGAACATCGATGCCAAGAAGCTCCCCGCCCGGGGTGTGCAGGCCGCCATCTCCGGGGCCAAGGCCGAGCTCGCCGGGGCCGCCGCCTACGCGCAGGGGGCCCGCTCGGTCTTCGAGCGTCGCATCGCGGATGTCTATCAGGAGTACGAGCAGCGACTCTTCGCCGCCTCGGCGATGGACTTCGACGACCTGTTGCTCCTCACCGTGAAGCTGTTTCAGAGTGCCCCCGATGTACTCGACGCCTACCGGACGCGTTTCAAGCACATCCTGGTCGACGAGTTCCAGGACACCAACCGGGCCCAGAACGAGATCGTGCTCATGCTGGCCGCCGAGCATCACAGTGTGTGCGTCGTGGGAGACAGCGACCAGTCGATCTTCGGTTGGCGCGGCGCCGACATCCGCAACATCTTCGAATTCGAAGAGGCGTTCCCCGATGCAGCGGTGATTCCCCTCGAGCAGAACTACCGCTCGACGAAGACGATCCTCGACGCCGCCAACGCCGTCATCGCCAACAACGTCACCCGTGTGCCCAAGGAGCTGTGGACCGAGGGCGAGACGGGCGGCCCCATCGTCCGCTACCGGGCCGAGGACGAGTACGACGAGGCGGCCTGGGTCGCCACCGAGATCGGCCGGCTGCGGGAGTTCGACGGCATCGACTACGGCGACGTGGCCGTGTTCTATCGCACCAACGCCCAGAGTCGGGCCTTGGAGGAGGAGCTCGTTCGGGCCGCCATCGCCTACAAGGTGGTGGGGGGCACCCGCTTCTACGACCGACGAGAGGTGAAGGACCTGCTCGCCTACGTGCGCCTGCTCGGCAACCCTTCCGACGAGGTGTCGGCCCGGCGCATCGTGAACGTGCCGCGTCGGGGCATCGGGGAGGCGTCGGTGGATCGCCTGGCCCAGTGGGCACGCGACCACCACTCCTCGTTCGTGGACGCGCTCGACCACGTGAGCGAGGCGGGCGTGACCGGAAAGGCGGTCAAGGGAGCGGCGGATCTCGCCGCCCTCCTCGACGAGCTGCGGCAGATGGTCGAGCGCGGGGCCGGTCCCGGTGTCATCGTGGAGACCGTGGCCGAGCGCACGGGGTATCGCGCCGCCCTCGAGGCCGAGGACACCATCGAAGCGCACAGCCGGATGGAGAACATCGCCGAGCTGGCGGGAGCGGCGGGGGAGTACGACAGCCTCGACGAGTTCCTGGAGTCGGTGGCCCTGGTGGCCGACAGTGACGAGCTCGATGCCGCCGATCGCCGGGTGTCGCTCATGACCCTGCACACCGCCAAGGGCCTGGAGTTCCCCGCCGTGTTCCTCGTCGGCCTCGAGGACGGGGTCTTCCCGCATCTACGCGCCCTCGAAGATCCCCTGCAGCTCGAGGAAGAGCGCCGCCTCTGCTACGTCGGGATCACCCGGGCCCGGAGACAGCTGTACCTGACCCACGCCTGGAGCCGGACGTTGTGGGGTTCGACGAGCCATGCCATCCCCAGCCGGTTCTTGTCCGAGCTTCCCGCCGACCTGGTGCGCGACGTGGGCTCGTCGTGGAACCGGCGACCCGACCCGCTGCGGGCCCCGTCGTGGTCGCGCCGGCGCGCCGGCATCGGAGGACCGGCCACCGAGGAATGGGAGGGCGTCGACGAACCCGACGGGGGTGATTTCGCCCAGGACTTCCACGATCCCGACCCGTGGGGCGACGCCGAGCCCGTCGCCCCTCGTCCGACCCCTCCGAGTCCTCCGGCCCGGCGCGCCGCGCCGAGCCCGACCGGTGCCCGGACGCCGGGGCGCAAGAGCCGCCTGCCCAAGATGGCGCAGTGGCGCAACGGCACCACGCCGGCGACGTGACGGCGGGGGGCGAGCACCACTCGCCGGGCCCCGCCGCCCAGCGCGACTGGGACGCGGCAACCTATGACCGCATCGCCGACCCCATGACCCGCTGGGGCGCGGAGGTGCTCGCCCGCCTCGATCTGCGCGGTGACGAGACGGTCCTCGACGCCGGGGCGGGAAGCGGTCGCGTCACCGAGATGCTGCTGGAGCGCCTGCCGGCGGGACGCGTCGTGGCTCTCGACGCCGCGCCCTCGATGCTCGTCGAGGCGCGCCGGCGCCTGGCGCGCTTCGGGGCCAAGGTGCGCTTCGTGGAGGGAGATCTGCTTGAGCTCTCGGCGTCCGCCCTCGGCGCCGACGCACCGGTCGACGCCGTGCTGTCGACCGCCACGTTCCACTGGGTGCTCGACCACGACCGGCTCTTCGCCAACCTGGCCGCCGTGATGCGCCCGGGGGCGGTGCTCGAGGCCCAGTGCGGGGCGGCCGGCAACATTGCCGGCCTGATCGAAGCGGTGGCCTCGACGGGGAGCCGTCGTTCGGGCCGGTGGCTCTACGCGACACCGGAGGACACCCGGGCCCGGTTGGAGAGGGCGGGCTTCGACAACGTGGAGGTGTGGACCCACCCCGAGCCCACCCGTCTCGAGGAAGGTCAAGAGCTCGAGACCTATCTCGAGACGGTGTGCCTCCGGACCCATGTGGCCGGGATGACGCCGGACGAGAAGGCCCGGTTCCTCCGGGAGGTGGCGGCGGCCATGCCCGAGCCCGTCATCGACTACGTGCGGCTCAACATCAGCGCCCGACGTCGCTCGTGACCCGGGACCGGCGCCGGGTTCAGCCCGGGAGCCGGCGCCACAGCGCGGCGGGCACCAGTTTCATGACCGCGAACACGAGCCGCAGCGGGCGCGGTGACCACACCACCGATGCCGAGCGCTCCATGCCCGCCACGATGTCGGCGGCCACCGCGTCCGGCGTGGTGGCGAAGGGGGCGGGGTCTCGCCCTTCGGTCATGCGGGTGGCCACCCAGCCGGGCCGGACGATCATGAGCGACGCCCCCGAACCCCGCAGGGCCTCGGCCATCCCCTGTGCGAACGCGTCGAGCCCGGCCTTGGACGCGCCGTAGACGTAGTTCGCCCGCCGCACCCGCACGCCCGCCACCGACGACAACACCACGACGCGGCCGTGACCCTGCTCGCGCAGCATCGTCGCGAACGCCGTCATGACGGCGGCCGGCCCCGTCGTGTTGGCGGTGAAGACGCGGGCCACGGCGTCGGGATCGTGCTCCACACTGGCCTGGTCACCGAGCACCCCGGCCGCCACCAGCACGAGGTCCACCTGGCCCAGGCGTGCCGACGCGTCGGCGACGACGGCGCCCACGCGACCCAGGTCGGTGACGTCGAGGGTCATGGTGTCGACCTCGATCGGGCCCAGGGTCTGGAGCTCCTTGGCCGCGGTGGCCAGCCCGATCTCGTCGCGACCCACGAGCACGATGCGAGTCAGACGGCGCGCCACCAGGGCGCGCATCACGGCCCGGGCGATGTCGGAGGTCCCGCCCACGACCACCGCGGTCTGGGGCATCCCCATGGCGTCGTTCACCGGAGCCCCCTCATCTGGTCGCGCTCATCTGGTCGCGCTCTGCTTGGCCTTGGGCGAGGACCGGGCGCGGCCCCGGCGAGCCCCCCGGCGGGGGCGGGGCGACGACACCAGGCCGAGGCGCCGGGACAGATCCGAGACGAGCGTGCCCTCGGGGTCCACCCGGTCCCGAGTGGCGCGCCACTCCGACAGGCGTGGGTACATGGCCTCGAGCACGTCAGGACGCATGCGCGCGTCCTTGGCGAGATAGACGCGTCCACCGGCGCCGGCGACGGTCTCGTCGAGCGCATCGAGCATCGGGCTCAGGGCCGGGGAGCCGACGGGGAGGTCGATGGCGAGGGTCCACCCTGCCGTCGGGAACGACAGCGGTCCGGGGTCGGCGGGACCGAATCGCTTCAACACCGCCAGGAACGACGCCATGCGCCCCTCGCTCACACGCGTGAGCACGCCGCGCAAGGCATCCTCGGCACCGAAGGGCACGACGAACTGGTATTGGATGAAGCCCCGCGGCCCGTACATGCGGTTCCAGGCGCCGACCCCGTCGAGAGGGTGGAAGTAGGTCGAGATCGATTGCAGCTCGCCGGTTCGGGCCCGGGGAGCCTTGCGGAACCACAGCTCGTTGAACGCGGCGACCGTCACGGGGTTGCACAGCCCCGACGGCGGGGTCGCCGGCACCCGGACGCGCACCGCGGGGTCGAAGCGAAGCGCGTCTCGGCGTCGGGCCGCGGGGAGTTCCTCGAGTCGGGCGTGGTCGCCGCGCGTCAGCACGGCGCGACCCATCCGGGAGCCGCGCGACAACGTGTCGATCCAGGCCACCGAGTACCGGTACTCGCCGTCACGTTCGGCCATGCGGCCGATGCAATCGTCGAGATCCCGCGCCCGCTCGGTGTCCACCCGCATCGTGGCGGTTTCGACCGGGACCATCCGGAGGGTGGCGTCGACCACGATCCCGGTCAGGCCCATCCCTCCGGCGGTGGCCCAGAACAGGTCGGGGTCGCTCTCCGGAGACACTTCGAGGCGCCCCGCAGGCGTGGCGAGCGACAGGCGGGTGACGTAGGAGCAGAACGAGCCGTCCCGGTGGTGGTTCTTGCCGTGGATGTCGGCCGCGATGGCGCCCCCCACCGTGACGTACCGGGTCCCGGGGGTGACCGGAACGAACCAGCCCCGCGGCACGAAGGCGCGCATGAGCGAGTCGAGGCTCACCCCCGCTCCGACCCGGACCAGGCCGGCGTCGAGATCGGATTCGAGCACGGTGTCGAGCCCGGTGATGTCGACGACGATTCCCCCCGCGCACTGCGCGGCGTCGCCATAGGAGCGCGCCAGGCCTCGGGCCACGACGCCGCGCCCGGCCGCAGCCGCCGCGGCCAGGGCCCGATCGACGTCCTCGGCGGTGCGCACCGGCACGACGTCGCACGCGCTGGCGGCGGTACGGCCCCACCCCGTCAGGGAACGTCGGGTGCCGTGGAGGCCGTCGGGGGTGGTGGCGGTGTTCGTCACGCGTAGATACCGACCGCCACGAGTGCCACCCAGACGATGCCGAGGAGTTGCAGCATGCGATCTCGGAGGGCCATCTCCTCGGGGGCGCCGCCCTGGCCGCTCGCAAAACGCAGCTCCACGTGCAAGATGGCGATGACGAACGGGACGATCGACAACTCGAACCAGATGGGGTGGTGGCCGCGTCCCACCTGGGCTGAGCGTTCGAAGGCCCACAGGCAGTACGCGCTCACGGTCACCGCCGCGGCCAGCAGCCGCACGGAGCGCAGGAATGCCTCGGGGTAGGCATTGAGCGTGGGGCGGTGCGCTCCGCGCAACTCGCCCAGCTCGCCGTGCTCGGCGCTGCGCTTGCCCGTCACGATGAGCAACGACCCGAACGACGACACGATGATGAACCAGTCCGACAGGGGGACACCGGTGGCGACCCCCCCGGCGATGGCCCGCAGCACGAACCCCGAAGAGACACAGGCCAGATCCACCACGGGCTCGTGCTTGAGCCGGACCGAGTACGCGGTGGTCACCGCCACGTACACGGCGATGACGAGCGCCAGGTGGCTCCCCGCCAGCCACCAGGCCAGGCCGATGGCCACGGCCATGAGGACGACGCCGACCGCGGCGGCGAGGGGTCCGGGCACGATCCCGGCGGCCACGGGGCGGAGGCGTTTGACAGGGTGATGCCGGTCCGCCTCGATGTCGAGGGTGTCGTTGAGGAAGTAGGTCCCCGACGCGGCCAGGCAGAANACCCCGAACGCCCCCGCGGCGTGCGCGGCCACGGTGCCGTGGGACAGGACGCCGGCGGCGGCGGGCGCGGCGAAGACGAGAAGGTTCTTCACCCAGTGGCGGGGCCTGGCGACGCGCAGCAACCCCGACAACCGCGTCGAGGATGCCGCTCTGGGACGGGACGGCTCGGGCTGTCCCTCCCGTTGGCTGGTGACGGCGCGGACCATAGTTGTCGGGCCAACGGGCCGAGAGCACACGGGCTGCCACCCGCTAGTGGCCGAACCCGACGCTACCATGCGCCTCGCCCCTATCTTCGGCTGGGTAGGGCCCGTCTGGCGCCCTCTCGGGGCGAGGTGCCTACACTCGGTGCCCGATGAAGCGTCCTTACCGGGTCGTGGTGGCCAAGCCCGGGCTCGATGGCCACGACCGAGGTGCCAAGGTCATCGCCCGCGCCTTTCGGGACGCCGGGTTCGAGGTGATCTACACCGGCCTGCACCAGACCCCCGAGCAGGTGGTCCAGGCCGTGGTCCAGGAGGACGCCGACGCCGTCGGACTGTCGCTGTTGTCGGGCGCCCATCTCACCCTCGTCCCCCGCGTCATCGACGGGCTCCGGGAGCAAGGCCTCGACGACGTGCTCGTCATCGTCGGCGGGATCATCCCCGAGGGGGACATCCCCGCGCTCAAGGACCTCGGCGTGGCCGCAGTGTTCACCCCCGGGGCGTCGCTCGACACCATGGTGCACTGGCTCGCCGACGCCCTCGACGGGCGCGAGGAGGCCGCGGCCGGGGGCTGACCAGCGGTGAAGTGGGATCACCAATGAAGGTGGAGCCCCCATCAACCCCAATGAAGCAGTGACGCACGAGACGGGCGCCCGTCATGGAGGCGGCGGAGAGGAGCAGGAGCAGCAGTGGATCTCTACGAGTACCAGGGCAAGCAGTACTTCGCCCGCTACGGCATCCCCACGTCGGCGGGCGGTGTGGCCGACACGGTGGACGAGGCCGTGGCGCAGGCCGACGCGGCCGGGTACCCGGTCGTGGTGAAGGCCCAGGTGAAGGTGGGAGGTCGCGGCAAGGCCGGGGGCATCAAGCTGGCCAATGACGCCGACGGGGTGCGCACCCACGCGGCCGCCATCCTCGGGATGGACATCCACGGTCACGTCGTGCAGCGCTTGTGGGTCGAGCACGCGTCGGACATCGCCCGTGAGTACTACGCCAGCTTCACCCTCGACCGGGCCGCCAAGCTCCATCTCTGCATGGTGTCGGCCAAGGGGGGCGTGGAGATCGAGGAGGTCGCCGCCACCGACCCCGACGCCATCGCCAAGCTGCACATCGACCCCGTGGACGGCCTTTCGGTCGCCGCCGCCGCCCCCCTCGTGGCCGAGGCGGGCCTCGACGACGAAGCCAGAGCACCCGCCGCCGAGCTCCTCGTCGCCTTGTACCGGTGCTACGTCGAGGGCGACTGCGACCTGGCCGAGATCAACCCGCTCATCCTCACCACCGACGGCCGCGTCCACGCCCTCGACGCCAAGGTCACGCTGGACGACAACGCCGCCTTCCGCCATCCCGAGTGGGAGGAGTTCGCCGGCACCAACACCACCGACGAGCGTGAGCTGCTGGCCAAGGAGAAGGGTCTCAATTACATCGGCCTGTCGGGGTCGGTCGGCATCATCGCCAACGGGGCGGGGTTGGCGATGAGCACCCTGGACGTCGTCACGCAGGCCGGTGGCAGCGCTGCGAACTTCCTCGACATCGGCGGTGGTGCCAATGCCGACGTGATGGCGGCGGCCCTCGAGGTCATCAACACCGACGAGGCGGTGCGCTCTATCTTCGTCAACATCTTCGGCGGCATCACGCGCTGCGACGAGGTGGCCAACGGCATCGTCGAGGCCCTGGGCCGCGTCGATCTCCGGTCGCCCATCGTCCTGCGCCTCGACGGGACCAACGCCGAGGCCGGCCACGCCATCCTCGCCCCGCACATCTCGGACCGTCTGGTCGTGGACGAGACCATGTTGGGCGCCGCTCGACGCGCCGTGGCGCTGGCAGGAGGAGACACGTGAGCATCTTCGTCGACGAGAACACCAAGGTGATCGTGCAGGGCCTGACCGGGAGCCAGGGCCGGTTCCACGGCCTGCGCAATCGGGACTACGGCACCCAGGTGGTGGCGGGGGTGACCCCGGGCAAGGGCGGCACCGACGTCGACGGCGTCCCCGTCTACGACAGCGTCGGGGACGCCGTGCGCGCCACGGGGGCCGACGCCTCGTTCGTCGTGGTGCCACCCAAGGGTGCGTCGGCCGCGATCCTGGAAGCGGCCGAGGCCGGAGTCAGCTTCATCGTGTGCATCACCGAGGGCATCCCTGCCCAGGACGAGGCCCTGTTCTTCAACATCCTGCGGCGCGACCACCCCGGGGTGCGGCTGCTCGGTCCCAATTGCCCGGGGGTCATCTCTCCGGGGAAGTGCAACATCGGCATCACGTCGGGGGACATCGCCCTCCCCGGCGGCCCCGTCGGCATCGTGAGCCGTTCGGGGACCCTCACCTACCAGGCGCTGCACGAACTGTCCCAGCAGAAGGTGGGCCAGACCACGTGCGTCGGCATCGGTGGGGACCCCGTGCCCGGCACGAGCTTCATCGACTGCCTGGCCGCCTTCGAGGAGGACTCCGACACCCGGGCCGTGATGATGATCGGGGAGATCGGCGGTTCGGCCGAAGAAGAGGCGGCGCAGTTCATCAAGGACAACATGTCCAAACCCGTCGTCTGTTACATCGCCGGGGTCACCGCGCCACCGGGTCGCAAGATGGGCCACGCCGGGGCCATCATCTCGGGCTCCCAGGGTACGGCCCAGGCCAAGATGGCGGCGCTGGCCGAGGCCGGGGCCACCGTGGCGTTGAACCCGACCGAAGCCGGTGAGCGCATGGTGGAGATCGTCAAGGCCCTCGACTAGCGGAGGTACCCAGAGGCGCCGCTGATAGCGTGGCCACGTGCGTGTGGCGGTGCTCGTCTCGGGTACGGGGAGCATCCTCGACGCCATGCTCGCTGATGCCGTGCCCGTCGCGCTCGTGCTCGCGGACCGGCCGTGTCGCGCCCTCGAGATCGCGTCGGCGGCGGGCGTCGACGCCGAGCTCGTCGACCGCAAGGCCTACGGCGGCTTCGGGGGGGCCTTCGACCGTTGGGCCTTCACGCGGCACGTGACCGACGTGTTGGCCGCGCACGATGTCGACCTCGTCGCCATGGCCGGCTTCGGCACGGTGCTCACCCGGCCCATGTTCGACGCCTTTCCGGGCCGGATCCTCAACACCCATCCCGCCCTCCTTCCTGCTTTCCCGGGGTGGCACGCCGTGGAGGACGCGCTGGCGGCGGGGGTCGCGGTCACAGGCTGCACCGTGCACCTCGCCACCGTCGAGACCGACGCCGGTCCCGCCCTCGCCCAGGAGGAGGTCCCCGTCCTCGCCGGTGACACGGTGGAGTCCCTGCACGAACGGATCAAGCAGGTGGAGCGCCGGCTCTACCCGGCAACGGTGAAGAAGATGATCGACGAACTCGAGGGCGCGGCGGCGGGCGGGCTCACAGAGCGAGAGGCACGACGATGAGGGCATTGCTGTCGGTGTACGACAAGACGGGCCTCGTGGACCTGGCCGGGGGGCTCGCCGATCTCGGGTGGGAGCTCATCGCCAGCGGGAAGACGGCGTCCGCCCTCGCCGACGCCGGGATCGCGGTGACCGAGGTGGCACAGGTCACCGGTGCCCCGGAGATGCTCGGCGGCCGCGTGAAGACCTTGCACCCCAAGGTGCACGGCGGGATCCTGGCCGACCGATCGGACCCGTCGCACCTCGCCGACCTCGAAGCCCAGGGCGTCGAGCCCATCGACCTGGTCGTGTGCAACCTCTATCCATTCTCGTCGGACCCGTCCATCGAGCTGATCGACGTGGGCGGTCCCACCATGGTGCGCGCCGGGGCCAAGAACCATGCGCACGTGGGGGTGGTCGTCGACCCCGCCGACTACGGCGTCGTCCTCGAGGAGCTGCGCGCGTCGGGATCGTTGTCGAGCGACACGCGTCGTCGCCTGGCCCGCGCCGCCTTCGCGCACAGCGCGGCCTACGACACCGCCATCGTGGCGTGGTTCGACGCCGGCGGTGCCGGCGGCGAGCCCGAGCTCCTGCCGCCGACGTTGCACCTCGCGCTCGAGCGCGCCCAGGGCCTTCGCTACGGCGAGAACCCCCACCAGCGCGGTGCGCGCTACCGCGACCGGAGCCGGCCCACGTGGTGGGACGGCGTGGTCCAGCACGGCGGCACGGCCCTGTCGTACCTGAACCTGTTCGACACCGACGCGGCGTGGCGCCTCGTGGCCGAGCTCGGCTCGGGCCGCGAGGCGGCGGTGGCCATCATCAAGCACGCCAACCCGTGCGGCGCGGCGCTGGGCCCGAGCCTCGCCGACGCCTACCGGCGGGCCCTCGAGTGCGACCCCGTCTCGGCCTTCGGGGGCGTCGTCGCCCTGGGTGGCCGCTGCACGTCGGAGGTGGCCCGGGCCGTGGCCGAGGGCCCCCAGGCCGACGTCATCGTGGCGCCGTCGTTCGACCCCGACGCCCTCGAGGCCCTGGCGGCGCGGCGCAAGGCCACCCGGCTCCTCGAAGCACCTCCCCACACCGGAGCCGTGCTCGAACTGCGCAGCCTGGGCGGGGGCTTCCTCGTCCAGGACGCCGACCACCTGGGCAGCACCCGCTCGGACTGGCAGGTCCCCACCAAGGCGGCTCCCACCGACGACCAGTGGCGCGACATCGAGCTGGCGTGGCGGGTGTGCGCCCGCACCTCCTCCAACGCCATCGTCGTCGCCAACCATGGACAGGCCCTCGGGGTCGGCGCCGGCCAGCAGAGCCGGGTGGAGGCGGCCCAGATCGCCGTGGGCAAGGCGGGGGAACGGGCCCGGGGGGCGGCCGCCGCCAGCGATGCCTTCTTCCCGTTCCGCGACGGCCTCGACGTCCTCGCCGCTGCGGGCGTCGCGGCTGTGGTCCAGCCCGGCGGTTCGGTGAAAGACGGCGAGCTGGTGGCCGCCGCCGACGAGCACGGCATCGCCATGGTGCTCACGGGCGAGCGTCACTTCCGGCATTGATGCGTCGATGACAGCCCGGATCCTCGACGGCGCCGCCCTGGCGGCACGGGTGCGTGCCGAGGTCACCGACCGGGTGGCGCGGCTGCGCGCCGAGGGCATCCAGCCGGGGTTGGGGACCATCCTGGTGGGAGACGACACCCCCAGCGAGCGGTACGTGGCGCTCAAGCACGCCGACTGCCTGGAGGTGGGCATCGCCTCGGTGCACCGGCACCTGCCCGCCGAGACGAGCCAGGACGAGCTCGAAGCCGTCATCCGCCGGTTCAACGCCGACCCCGCCGTGCACGCCTATCTCGTCCAGCTCCCGTTGCCCAAGGGCCTCGACGAGGAGGCCGCGCTGCTGAGCATGGACGACGCCAAGGACGTCGACGGTCTGCACCCGGTGAACCTGGGGCGGCTCGTGATGGGCACTCCGGGGCCGCTCCCGTGCACGCCGGCGGGGATCGTCGAGCTCCTCCACGCCTACGACGTCCCCGTGGAGGGGCGCCACGTGGTCGTGATCGGTCGGGGCATCACGATCGGCCGCCCCCTGGCCCTGCTCCTCGCGCTCAAGCGCCCCGGGTGCAACGCTGCCGTCACCGTGGTCCACACCGGCGTGCCCGATCTCGCCGAGTACGTCCGGCGCGCCGACATCGTGGTGGCCGCGGCCGGCTCGGCCGGGCTCGTCACGCCCGACATGGTCAAGCCCGGGGCCGCCGTCGTGGGTGCGGGCACGACATGGGAGGGCCGCAAGGTCCTCTCCGACGTCGACGAGTCGGTGGCCGAGGTGGCGGGATGGATCACCCCCCGCATCGGCGGCGTCGGCCCCATGACACGCGCCATGCTCCTGCGCAACGCGGTGCGCGCCGCCGAGCGCCAGGACTGACCGGCGCGCACCCACGGCCCGGGCCGGGCCTAGGAACCGGCCCGGCACTACAATGACCTGGTCATGGCCTTGATCTCCGAGATGCTCGAGCGAGGCGCCACCTACTCCTTCGAGTTCTTCCCGCCCAAGAACGACGCCGAGCAGGCGACGTTGGTCCGGACCCTGCGCGACCTCGAGCCACTGGGGCCGTCGTTCGTGTCGGTGACCTACCGGGGGGGCCGGGAGTCCCGCCAGCGCACCCACGACCTGGTGGCGGGCATGTTGCGGACCACCACCCTCACCCCCATGGCCCATCTCGTGTGCGTGGCCCACACCCGGCTCGAGCTCGCCGAGATCCTGGTGTCGTTCCGCAAGGCGGGCGTGGAGAACCTGATGGCCCTGGGAGGCGACCCCCCCACCGATCCCGCCGCCGGGCCCGGCGAGCTGCTCCACGCCGTGGAGCTCGTGGAGCTGGCCCGGTGCATCGGCGGTTTCTCGATCGGCGTCGCCGCCCATCCCGCCGGGCACCCGTCGTCCCCGGACATGCAATCGGACCGTGACCTTCTGGCCGCCAAGCTCCGGCGGGCGGACTTCGCCGTCACCCAATTCTTCTTCGAGGTCGAGGAGTACGTCGGCCTGATCCGGGACCTGGCCGTGCGGGGCGTGCACACCCCCGTCCTGCCCGGGATCATGCCGGTGACCGCCCTGCGGTCGGTGCCCCGGATGGCCCAGATGGGAGCGGCGCTGCCGGACTGGGCCGTGGCCCGCCTGGAGGAGGCGTCGGTGCGGGGCGGCGACGAAGCCGTGCGCCAGGCCGGGATAGGCATGGCGACCGAGCTGTGCGAGAAGCTGCTTGAGGCGGGCGCGCCCGGGCTGCACTTCTACACGCTCAACCGCTCCAACGCGACCCGCGAGATCTACGCTGCACTGGGGCTGTCGGCGAACGCTTAGGCTCGCTGGACATGGCACAGCGCATCACCCTAAGTCCCGACGGGACCCTGCAGGTCCCCGACGAGCCCATCATCCCCTTCATCGAGGGCGACGGGACCGGCGTCGACATCTGGCCCGCCTCGCGTCTGGTTTTCGACGCGGCGGCGGCCAAGCACGGCCGCAAGATCGCCTGGAAGGAGGTTCTGGCGGGCGAGAAGGCGTTCAAGGAGACCGGTGACTGGCTCCCCGACAAGACCGTGGAGGCCTTCCGCGAGCATCTCATCGGCATCAAGGGCCCCCTCACGACCCCCATCGGGGGCGGGATCCGCTCGCTCAACGTGGCGCTGCGTCAGATCCTCGATCTCTACGTGTGCCTGCGTCCCGTGCGCTGGTTCCCCGGGGTCCCCTCGCCGGTGCGTCATCCCGAAAAGGTCGACATGGTCATCTTCCGGGAGAACACCGAGGACGTCTACGCCGGGCTCGAGGTCCAGGCCGGCACCCCCGAGGCCGACCGCCTCTCTGCTTTCCTGCGTGACGAGCTCGGTTGGGAGATCCGACCCCAGTCGGGCATCGGCATCAAGCCCATCTCCGAGTTCGGGTCCAAGCGTCTCGTGCGCGCCGCCCTCGAGTACGCGCTGAGCCACGACCGCAAGAGCGTCACGCTCGTCCACAAGGGCAACATCCAGAAGTTCACCGAAGGCGCGTTCCGCAACTGGGGCTACGAGCTCGTGCGCGAGGAGTACGCGGACGTCGCCGTCGGCTGGGACGACTGTGACGGCAAGCCCGGCGACAAGGTGCTCGTCAAGGACGCCATCGCCGACATCACCCTCCAGCAGGTGCTCACCCGCCCCGAGGACTTCGACGTCATCGCCACCACCAACCTCAACGGTGACTACCTGTCGGACGCGTTGGCCGCCCAGGTCGGTGGGATCGGCATCGCGCCGGGCGGGAACATCAACTACGTCACCGGTCACGGCGTGTTCGAGGCGACCCACGGCACCGCGCCCAAGTACGCGGGGCTGGACAAGGTCAATCCCGGGTCGGTGATCCTGTCCGGCGTGCTCATGTTCGAACACCTCGGGTGGACCGACGTCGCCGCCGACATCGTGGCGGCCCTCGAGGCGACGATCGAGCAGAAGATCGTCACCTACGACTTCGCCCGCCTGATGGAGGGTGCCACCGAGGTGAAGTGCTCGGAGTTCGCGGCGGCGATCATCGACCGCCTCTGAGAGCCGGTAGCCTCGGCGTCCATGTCACCGTCGAAGAGCCCCGTCCACGTCACCGTCACCGGCGCCGCCGGGCAGATCGGCTATTCGCTGTTGTTCCGCATCGCGTCGGGCGAGATGTTCGGCTCCGACCAACCCGTCGTGCTGCGCCTGCTCGAGATCGAGCCGGCCATGGGCGCGCTCGCCGGTGTGGTGATGGAGCTCGATGACTGTGCCTTTCCGCTCCTGGCCGGCATCGAGCCCACCTCCGACGCCAAGACCGCCTTCGACGGCACGTCGTGGGCTCTGCTCGTGGGGTCGATCCCCCGCAAGGCCGGCATGGAGCGCAACGACCTGCTGACCGTCAACGGCGGCATCTTCGGTCCTCAGGGCCAAGCCATCGCCGCCCACGCCGCGTCGGACGTGCGGGTGCTCGTCGTCGGCAACCCGTGCAACACCAACTGTCTCATCGCCCGGGCGCACGCGCCCGAGATCCCCGACGATCGGTTCTTCGCCATGACCCGCCTCGACCAGAACCGGGCCCAGAGCCTCCTCGCCCACAAGGCGGGCGTGCCCGTCACCTCGGTCACGAACCTGTCCATCTGGGGCAACCACTCCGCCACCCAGTTCCCCGACTTCGAGAACGCCCGGATCGGCGCCGAGCCCGTGCCCGACGCCATCGACGACACGGGGTGGCTCCAGGGGGAGTTCATCAAGACGGTGCAGCAGCGCGGCGCCCAGATCATCGAGGCGCGTGGCGCATCGTCGGCGGCGTCGGCCGCCAGCGCGGTCATCGACTCGGTACGCAGCATCATCACACCGACGGCGGTCGACGACTCCGTATCGCTGGCGGTGGTGTCACACGGGGAATACGGCGCGCCCGAGGGCCTCGTGTTCGGGTTCCCGGTCCGTTCCGACGGCACCACGTGGACCGTGGTGGAGGGTCTTCACCACAGCGACTTCGCCGAGGACCGCATCCGCGTCACGACCGAAGAGCTCGAGTCCGAGCGCGTCGCGGTGCGCGATCTGCTCCGCTGACCGCACCGGCCGTCCACGCGGGCGCGCCGTAGCACCCGCGTGGGTGACTCAGACGGTAAGGGACACCGCTGGTTGAGGGATGTCGATCCCCATGCGCTGGAGGAAGGCGAGCTTCCGTGCCAGGGACTGACCCCAGGCCGAGAGGTCGGCTTCGAAGTGGGCACGGTCGCCCTCTTCATAGGCGTGCTCCAACTCGTCGAATGCAGCATCCTCCGCGTCGAGCAATTCGCGGTAGCGACGGAGGGCCTGGTCGTCCAGTACGCCGGGCACGGTCATGGAACCTCCCCTCGTCGGCCCTCGTGTCGGGGGCCGTTCCTCACCCCTCAACTGTACCCCCGTCGGGTCCTGTGTACCTTGTGTCGTCGCGCAGACCTTGGAGGTGCGGCTGCACCTCGCCCAGCACCGACTGCGCCTCGGCCAGGACCGACAGGTCCCCTCGGACCCGCACCCGGCCGGCCGCGATGGCCTCCCCGGGAGCGAGCGCCCCGGCCGCCATCGCCACGGCGTCGGCCCAGGTCAGCCGGATGGTCACCGCCGCGTCGGGTGCCGCTCCGGCCGTCATGGTGACCCTTCCCTCGACCACCCGCAGGGTCGTCTCGACATCGCCCTCGGGACCCCCGGTCACGACCTGGCACACGCTGAAGCGCCCGTCGCGCGCGGCGAGGCCGGCGTCGGGCCCGGGGGCCGCGACGGTGACGTCGGCCAGTGCTTCGTTGAAGGCGTCGATCCACTGCGGGCCGAGAAATTGCATCACGGTGACGCCGTGCCCGTCGCCCCGGTCACTCAGGAGTGGTCGTGGTCCGCGCCGGCGTGGGTGGGTCGTTCCTGGCGGGTCGGCGCGTACTGGCCGGGGGCGTCGAGCGCGGCGTCGAGCGCGGAGCGCTTGGTCCGCTTCAGGATCTTGCGCCCCAGCCACGCCACGGGGTCGTAGGACGCATCCACGACGCGTTCCTTCAACGGGATGATGGCGTTGTCGGTGATCTTGATGTGCTCGGGACACACCTCGGTGCAGCACTTGGTGATGTTGCACATGCCGAGTCCCATGCGCTGACGCAGCAGCTCGCGCCGGTCGTCGGTGTCAAGAGGATGCGACTCGAGCTCCATGAAGCGGATGAACAGGCGCGGCCCGGCGTAGGTGGCCTTGTTGTCCTCGTGGTCTCGGATGACATGGCACACGTCCTGGCACATGAAGCACTCGATGCACTTGCGGAACTCCTGGCCCCGCTCGATGTCGATCTGCTGCATGCGGTAGGTGCCGTCGGCCTCCGGTTCCCGGGGCTTCAACGGGGGCACCTGTCTCGCCATCGTGTAGTTGAACGACACATCGGTGACGAGATCACGGACGATGGGGAACGTGCGCATGGGCGCCACCACGACGGGCTCGCCCTCGGGCAGCACGTCCATCCGGGTCATGCACATCAGCTTGGGCAGGCCGTTGATCTCTGCCGAACACGAACCGCACTTGCCGGCCTTGCAGTTCCACCGGCACGCCAGGTCGGGCGCGGGCCCGGCCTGGATGCGGTGGATCACGTCCAGGACCACCTCGCCCTCGACCGATGGCATGACGTACTCGGTGAACGTGCCCCCCTTGTCGTCGCCCCGCCACACCCGCATCGTCACGTCGGCCATCAGTGAGGCTCCTCTTCGAAGAGCTCCTTCAGCTCCGCCGGCATCTCGAGCAGGGGCTCGGGCTCGAGCGAGTAGCACCCCTCGACGTCGATGCGTTGTACCAGGTTGACCTTGCCGAACTCGGGGTCGGGCAAGGGGTAGTCCTCGCGGGTGTGGCCGCCCCTGCTCTCTCGTCGCTCCAGGGCACCCTTGGCCACCAACCGGGAGGTGGTGAGCATGGCGGGAATATCGGTGGCGAGGTTCCATCCCGGGTTGTAGGCGCGGCCGCCCGACACCGAGAGCTTCCGGGCCCGCTCGCTCAGCGCGTCGAGCTCGTCGAGCGCCCGGATGAGCTCGCTCTCGGTCCGGATGATGCCCACCAGCTCCTGCATCATCTGCTGGAGGTCGTGGTGCAGGTCGTAGGGGCTCTCGCCGCTGTCGCGCCCGAGCGGCGCCTCGGCCTCGGCCACCACGGCGGCGATCTCTGTGGGGTCGGCACCGATCGTGGCGTCGCGCCCCTGCGCGAACTCGGCGGCGGCCAAGCCGGCGCGCCGGCCGAACACGAGGAGGTCCGACAGCGAGTTCCCCCCGAGGCGGTTGGCACCGTGCATGCCGCCGGCCACCTCGCCCGCCGCGAAGAGGCCCGGCACCGTCGTCTGCTCGGTCTCGGCGTCGACGCGCACGCCCCCCATCATGTAGTGGCAGGTGGGGCCCACTTCCATGGGCTGGCTGGTGATGTCGACGCCGGCGAGCTCCATGAACTGGTGGTACATCGACGGGAGTCGGCGACGGATCTCTTCCGCACTGCGCCGGGTGGCGATGTCGAGGTACACCCCGCCATGGGGCGTTCCCCGACCCGCCTTCACCTCGGAGTTGATCGAGCGTGCCACCTCGTCGCGCGGCAGGAGCTCAGGAGGACGGCGGTTGTTGATGTGATCCTCGTACCAGCGGTCCCCCTCTTCCTCGGTATCCGCCGTCTCGGCCGCGAACATGGGGGGGATGTAGTCGAACATGAAACGCCGGCCCTCGGAGTTGCGCAGGACCCCGCCGTCGCCGCGCACCCCCTCGGTCACGAGGATGCCGCGCACCGACAACGGCCACACCATCCCGGTGGGGTGGAACTGCACGCACTCCATGTCGATCATGTCGGCACCGGCCCACGCTGCCATAGCGTGCCCGTCCCCGGTGGACTCCCATGAGTTCGACGTGTAGAGCCACGACTTGCCGATGCTGCCGGTGGCGAGCACGAACGCCTTGCCCGTGAAGCTGACGATCTCACCGCTCGGGCGCCAGTACCCCACGGCGGTGGTCACCGAACCGTCGGGGCCCTTCAGGAGGCGGAGGATCTTGCACTCCATGAACACGTCGATGTCGAGGGCGATGGCGCGTTGCTGCAAGGTGCGGATGAGCTCGAGCCCGGTGCGGTCACCCACATGGGCGAGCCGCGCGTAGCGGTGGCCGCCGAAGTCACGCTGGAGGATGCGCCCGTCCTTGGTCCGGTCGAACAGCGCCCCCCAACGCTCGAGCTCGTAGATGCGGTCGGGCGCCTCGAGGGCGTGCAGCTGGGCCATGCGCCAGTTGTTGAGCATCTTCCCGCCCCGCATGGTGTCGCGGAAGTGCACTTTCCAGTTGTCCTCGGGCCACACGTTCCCCATCGCCGCCGCCGCGCCACCCTCGGCCATGACGGTGTGGGCCTTGCCGAGGAGCGACTTGCACACGAGGGCCGTGCGCTGTCCGAGCTCGCGGGCCTCGATAGCGGCCCGCAACCCCGCGCCGCCGGCGCCGATGACGACGACGTCGTAGTCGTGGCTCTCCGGTTCGTGACTGGTGTCGCCGGGCACCGGACGCTCAGAAGATCTTGGGGTCGGTGAACACGCCGCTCGCCACGAGCCGCACGTACAGGTCGGCCAGAGCCACCATGGCCAGGCTCGCCCACGCGATCTGCATGTGCCGGGCGTTGAGCGGGGTGGCGAGCTTCCAGAGCCGGTACCGGATGGGGTGCTTGGAGAACTGGTCGACATGGCCTCCGCACAGATGCCGACAGGCGTGGCACGACGCCGTATACAGCCACAGCAAGGTGGCGTTGGCGACCAGCACGAGCGTGCCCACGCTCACGCCGATCCCGCCGTCACCGGGGAGGCGGAAGGCCATGATGGCGTCGATGGTCAGGATCACGTTCAACACCAGGGCGAGCACGAAGAAGTAGCGGTGCAGGTTCTGCAAGATGAGCGGGAACCGCGTCTCGCCCGTGTAGCGACCGTGGCCGTCGGCCACCGCGCACCCGGGAGGGGACTGCCAGAAGCCACGGTAGTAGGCCTTGCGGTAGTAGTAACAGGTCGCCCGGAACCCGCCCGGGATGATGAGCGCCAGCAGCCCCGGCGACACCTTCCACCAGTTGAGCGCGAAGCTCCCGCCCGCACCGGGGACGCAGCTCCCTGTGAGGCACGGGGAGTACAACGGGGAGATGAGGTCGCGGTGCATGGCCGCACCCACGTAGTAGTGCGAGTTCTGGAACACCGCCCACGTGGCATAGACGACGACGACGGTGAGAAACGCCACCGTGGCGGCCGGGGTGAGCCACCAGCCGTCGCGCCGCAGCGTGCGCACGTCGGGCCCGCCGCGCACCCCGCCCAGCTCGACCGGCACCGGCTTGAGATCCTGGAGTGTCGTACTCACGCGCTGGTCGTCCTCCATCCCGTCTGCCGACTACCCATGACGGCGCGCGCGGCCACCCCTGACACTTCGCACCGGCCCGGTCGCAGTCGCCGTCCGGTCGGACGTCGCGACGCTCCCGTGCTCTGACGGCTGATCATCTTTCCACCTCGGAGGGGCGTTGCACCAGAACCACGGCTTTTCGGTGCCGTTCCCGGGGGTGAGGTCGGGCGCGACGGGGTCGTCGTCGCACCGTCCCTGGCACCCTCACCGACGAGTGTCGTGCGGCGCGAGGCCCCCCGTCAGGAGTCGAACCGCCGCTGCCGATCGGCGTGTCGCACAGGCCTAGGCTCGGCCCCATGAGCGCGACCCTCCCTCCCGACCCCCCGTCCGACCTCCCCTCCACGCTCGGCGAGCTCCGGGCGTCGGGCTGGGAGACGACGCCGGTCCACGAAGAGCTCCGACGCAACGCCGCCGCCCGGATCGCCGGGGGCCAGGCGCTCGTGGACGGAGTCCTCGGGTTCGACGACACGGTGCTGCCCCAGCTCGAGAACGCCCTCCTGGCCGGGCACGACATCATCCTCCTGGGTGAGCGCGGCCAGGCCAAGACCCGCCTGGTGCGGTCTCTGACGTCGCTCCTCGACGAATGGCTGCCGGTGGTGGCGGGTTCGGAGATCCGCGACGATCCCTACTTCCCGGTGTCGCGTCACGGACGCGACCTCGTGGCCGACAAGGGCGACGCCACCCCGGTGGCGTGGGTTCACCGCGACCTGCGGTTCTCGGAGAAGCTCGCCACCCCCGACACCTCGATCGCGGACCTCATCGGCGAAGTCGACCCCATCAAGATCGCCGAGGGCCGGTACCTGTCGGACGAGCTGACGCTGCACTACGGGCTCGTGCCGAGGTCCAACCGGGGGATCTTCGCCATCAACGAGCTCCCCGACCTGGCCGAGCGGATCCAGGTGGGCCTGCTCAACGTGCTCGAGGAGCGCGACGTCCAGATCCGGGGCTTCACGGTGCGGCTCCCCCTCGACGTGGTGCTGGTGGCGACGGCGAACCCCGAGGACTACACGAACCGGGGTCGGATCATCACCCCGCTCAAGGACCGCTTCGGCGCCCAGATCCGGACCCATTACCCCGAGGACACCGACACCGAGCTCGCCATCGTCCACCAAGAGGCCCGTCCCCCCATGAGCGCGGCGGGGGGTCCCCGGGTGGAGATCCCCGACTTCATGGCCGAGATCGTGGCCGAGCTTTCGCAGTTGGCGCGCCAGAGCCCGCACGTCAACCAGCGCTCGGGGGTGTCGGTCCGGCTCAGCATCTCGAACTACGAGACCCTGGCCGCCAACGCCGTGCGCCGGTCCCTGCGCCTCGGGGAGCCCGATGCCGTTCCCCGCATCAGCGACCTCGCCGCGCTCATCGCCTCCACCCAGGGCAAGATCGAGATCGAGGCGCTCGAGGAGGGCCGCGAGGAGCGCATCCTCCAGGGCCTGCTGTCGGCCTCGGTGCTCACCGTGTTCCGCCGCCGCTGCCCCACCGAGCAGCTCGGCCCCATCGTGAACGCCTTCGACGAGGCCAGGGTGGTCCACGCCGGTGACGACCTGCCTTCGGCCGCCTACGCCGAGGTGCTGGCCGAGGTGCCCGCCCTCGAAGGCCCGGTGCTGGCCCTGGCGGGCGGCGAGACCCCCGGGGCGGTGGCCTCGGCGGCCGAGTTCATCCTCGAGGGGCTGCACCTGACCAAACGCCTCAACAAAGAGGCGGCGGGGGCCAAGGCCACGTACCGGGGCCGAGGATGAGCACCGCCGAGCCAGCAGCGGCGGCGGGGCCCGGTCCGGCATGACGCGCCGTTGGGACTACCGGCGCTGGGACGGGTCGCAGACCGGGTTCGAGGACGAGGTCGACGCGCTGTTCTCCGAGCTCGCCGACGACCTCCTGTACCACGGCGACCCCGACGCGGCACTGCGTCGCCTCCTCACCTCGGGGTTCCGCCGGCCCGACGGCGAGCAGGTCCAGGGCCTGCGGGAGCTCATGGAGCGCCTGCGCCAGCGTCGCCAGGAGGAGCTCGACAGCGGGGACCTGGGAGGGGCTTTCCACGAGATCGCCCAGGAGCTCGACGAGATCGTGGCCGAGGAACGGGCCGGGCTCGAGTCCCTCGCCGAGGACGCCCGCCAGTCCGGTGACGCCCGTCGCCAGGAGGTCACCCACGACGTCGTCGCCGAACGGAGCGTCGAGCTCGACCTGCTCCCCCCCGACCTCGCCGGCCGGGTGCGCGGGCTCCAGAACTACGACTTCGTCTCGTCCGAGGCACGCGAGCACTTCGAGCAGCTGCTCGAGAAGCTGCGCGAGGAGATCGCCAAGAGCTTCTTCGACCAGATGTCCGAGGCGATGACGAACCCCGACCCCGCCCAGCTCGAGCGGGCCCGGCAGATGCTCGACGCCCTCAACCGCATGATGGAGCAACGCCAGGCGGGCCAGGACCTCGACCCCTCGTTCGAGTCGTTCATGGAGTCCTTCGGGGACTTCTTCCCGGGGAACCCCCAGACCCTCGACGAGCTGCTCGAGCAGTTCGCGGCGCAGATGGCGGCGGTCCAGGCCGTCTTGGACTCGATGTCGCTCGAGCAGCGGGCCCAGCTCCAAGCCCTGGCGGCGTCGTTGTTCGAGGACATGGACCTGCGCTGGCAGATGGACCGCCTGGCCGAGAACCTGCGCCAGGCGGTGCCCGGGGCGGGATGGGGCCGGCGCTACCAGTTCAGCGGGACCGATCCCATGGGGCTGGCCGACGCGGCGGCCTCGGCCCGGCGCCTGGGGGAGATGGACCAGCTCGAGCAGTTCCTGCGCTCGGCGACCTCCCCGGGCGCGTTGGCCGAGGTCGACCTGGACGAGGTGTCGAAGTACCTCGGCGAGGACGGGGCCCGCTCCCTCGAGGCCCTCGCCCGTCTGGCCAAACAGCTCGAGGAGGCGGGGCTGATCGAGCAGCGCGAGGGACGCTACGAGCTCACCGCCCTCGGGATCCGGCGCATCGGACAGCAGGCCCTGACCGACCTCTTCTCCAAGCTCGCCAAGGACCGTCTCGGGGGGCACCGCAACACCTATGTCGGGACGGGCCACGAGCCCGAGGGCCAGACCAAGCCCTACGAGTTCGGCGACCCCTTCACCCTCGACATCCAACGCACCATGCACAACGCGGTGACACGCTCGGGCGCGGGCACACCGGTGCACCTCGTGCCCGACGACTTCGAGATCTCGCGCACCGAGCACATGACCCAGGCGTCGACGGTGCTCATGGTCGACCTGTCGTTGTCGATGCCGATGCGCGACAACTTCCTCGCCGCCAAGAAGGTGGCCATCGCGTTGTACACGTTGATCTCGACGAAGTTCCCGCGTGACTTCCTCGGTCTCGTGGGCTTCTCCGAGGTGGCGCGCGAGATCAAGCCACAGGACCTTCCCGAGGTGTCGTGGGACTTCGTCTACGGCACGAACATGCAACACGGGCTCA